>JADMIO011545300.1_pt1 | contig 99065 bp, 88 predicted proteins | sample 8958161 | NCBI WGS metagenome assembly JADMIO01 (sample SAMN16585339, study PRJNA669376) | soil metagenome | isolation source: Crop rotation soil | place: USA: Cullars Rotation, Alabama | collected 2011
GCGACAACTTGTCCACGTGGAATTCTAAGCTTAGGATCCCAATGTGCTGGAAAGGAGGTCCCGCATACGCGCGGTCTACCGAAAGGGAAAAGAGCGTGAGAAGAGCCGATAGCACGAGGCTCGTTTTATGGGTTTTCATAGTCTTGTCGCCGCTTCAATAACTGACTGCGATTCCAACTTCGGTCGGCGGGGCGGCGTGCTTGATGTTTTGGCGTGCTTTTGAACGGAAGGGTGGGGGTGATCCCGGATCCGCGCGCCGGATCGTAAAGCCCCGGGCGTCTCAGGCCGATGCTATGCGGTTCTCCTCTGCGAGCTCGCCCCCGAGGCGCGATCTGCCGCTAGAACGGATTGAGACGCGCCTGCCAAGGACCTTCCACTTTGTGGCTGTACGGAGTGGCGAGGAGCTCGGCGAGCTCATTCGACCACTCTTTGATGGCAAGCTTTGCGTAGCCGAACTCCTGAAAGTCGCGAACGCTCACAAGCGTAATTTTGTCGACGCGCCGATCGCGAAACTCGGCGAGCAGCTCGCCGCTCGCGCCGTCCCGGAGCTTGCCCTGGATGGCGACGGCGCCGCGGAGCAGATAGCGGGGGACGCCGCTTCCGGGAAGAATCACATCCGCGACCGAGCCGAGAAGATTGAGCACGACGCGGGTCGGCGTCAGCTCTTCAAGGGCGAGGTCGAGCTCGAAGGTGAACGGACCGGTCCGGTCGGCGAGGCTGAACGGCTGGCCGGGCTTCTCGAAGGCTTCTTTCACATGTGTTTCGAGATACGACGCGATAGACGCAAGATTTTTTACGCGGCGTTTCGCCTCCCCCGGAGAGAAATTCCCGTTTTGAATCGTCCGCAAGGCTGCCGAGGCATCGACCGGCGCGACGTATACCCATTTATAACGCTGCTTGAGCATCTCGAGGCGTCCGCGATCGGACACCCACACGCCTTCGAACGGCACACGCTTGTCTTGAGCGAGCTGGTCCGGGTTCGTGAGAAAGCCGCTATCGGCCGGGGGTATCGAGGCTGCCGAGCACGCCGCAAGAAAAGCGGCGAGCATGAGTACGCGAAGCTTCATCACCCTAGAATGAAACATGCGCCGCAGTCTCGGCGCGATCTTTCCTCATCGATCCGCGATCTGCTCTTGTGCCGCGCTCCCGGAGCGGGCTCGTCCGGCCTCAAACGGGCTCGAGCGTTCCTTCGGCGACCCGAATCATCTCGGCGCGGCGGCGTGTCGGCTAAACAGTTTTGGCAAAGGAGCGGCTATGAGCATACGAGAATCGATGAGCGAGGCGATGGCACTCGCGCGTGAAGGAAACTACGGACGCATTTGCGAGCGCGTGAGCAGCAGATTTTACGAGCGCTGGCTCGCGTACGGGCTCCGCCGCGATCTGAAAGCCGAAATTGCGGCGCCGAAGGCGCGCATACCGATTAGCGTGAGGGAGCTGACGTTCTCGGACGTTCCGATTCTTTTTCCGCGCGACGAGATTTCGTTGCCGCGCAACGAACAAAAGGAGCTCGACGTGCGGCGCGCGCATTTGAATGCCGGGATTCCCACCTGCTATGTGGCGGTCGATCAACAGAGCGGCCGCGCGTGCTACTTCCAGTGGCTCATGACCGACCGCGACAACGAGGCGATTCAGCGGCATTTCGAAGGACGATTTCCGCTCATTGCGCGCGATGAGGCGCTGCTCGAAAACGCATACACGCCCGTCGAGTATCGCGGAAAGGGAATCATGCCGGCGGCGATGTCCATGATCGCGGAAAAAGCCATTCCGCTCGGCAAACGCTACGCCATAACCTTCGTCGAACACGATAATGTTCCCTCGCTGAAGGGCTGCAGGCGCGCCGGCTTCGAACCGTATCTCGCGCGGCATGATTCGCGGTTCGCGGGCGGGCTCGTCCGCCGCCGGCATTTCGAGAAGCTTCCCGATGGCTTTCGTTTTTCCTATGAGCTGGAGAAGAACGGAAAGATAACCCAGAGCAGTTCGGCCGCGGTCGTCACGCGCTGACCGAGGTCACTCCTCGTCCTCGCCTTCGATCCAGCGCTTCGCCCGGCGAAGCGCGGGCGCCGCTTTCAACACTGCCGAATACAACAAACGGCCCCGAAGGTTCGGGCGAAATATGTAGCAATGCGCGTGCTGAGTGTCCGAGGCGGTCCAGACGTTTTTCCATCGCGACGCAGAGCCGAGGAACTCGTAGCGCTGCACCCCGCGGCGCTGGAGATCTTCGAGGACTTCGAGCACTAAAATTTGTCCCGGCGAGCAGCGGTGCTCGTTTTCGTCGTACGCCACCTTCGGCATGTAGTAGGTGCGTCCCGAGGTCAATCCAAATTGCATCGCCAACGGGCGATTCCCGAGCGTAAGCGAGTAGAGGGTGAATTCGCCGAGCTTTGCGAAACTCGCGGCCACGTTCTCGTAGAAGCTGACGAGCCGGGCGTCGCTTCCTATCGCGGTTCCCATTGAGCCTTTCCACCCGGCCGCTTCCAACTCGAAAAATTCACGGAGGCGCCGAGATCGCGGATCGGTGACTCGTTCGAGCTTCAAATCGCCGCGTCCGGACAGCTTTTTCACTTTGCTCTTCAGACGGTGCCTGAAACTTTTCTCCCGCGGCGGAAAGACGTTCGCGAGATCGACTCCCGGAGGCGGAATCTCGAGGTAGGGACTGCGGAACGTCGGCCACTTTCCGGCAAGGAATCCGTCGTCTGCCGCCCGCTCCATGATCGCCTCGAAGCTGCCCCCGTCCGGCACGTCCCAAAGCTCGATGACATCCCAGTCGCTCCGGCTTCGAAGCGCGCGCCAAAGAAGGTCATTGATGGCGGCGCGGTCATGCCGCGATTCAATGAGATCGAATCTGCAGGAGTGAAAGTTAGAAGGGCTCCGCAGTACGCGGGCCGGCAGGCGACGGAAGAAATGTGAGTCCTTCAGCAGCGGGAGAATCGCACGAAGCTGCCGGCCGTGGTACACGGCTGCCGCCACGAGAGGCTCGCCGCGTGAAAAGGCGCTCAAAAAAGCCGCGCTCCATTCGGGGCGTAAAAAAGGCGGCGCTCCGATTTCGTGAGCGAGCTCTGTCCATGCCGGCGCGAGCGCGAGCAGTCCGCCGAGATCCGTCTCCCGCACCGCAGCCGCAAAGAGCGCGCCGTGCGACGTGGTCGTCGCGGCCTTCTCCTCGCGTAAAAAAGAGTGCGGCAGCATAGCTATGAAAAAGCGCTACCCGGGGCTGCAAGCGACCTCGCCGCCCGCGAGCCGCTCGGCAAGCGTTTCGAACCGCATAAAATTCTCCTTCGGAATGACGCTGAATTCGCCGGCGAAACGCGGCGACGGTAGAGAATGATAGCGAGACTCTTTCCGCGGTTATCTGAGGAAGAACAGTCCGAATCCGGACGAGCACGCTGTCACTTCAGCGCTTTGTGAAGGAGGTATTTGTTCATGCCGAAGGCGGCGCGGGCGCCCTGAGCGGCGGCGATGATTCCGAGCTGGACGTCTCGGAGAACATTTCCGGCCGCGAAAACCCCCGGCACGCTCGTCGACTCGAGCTCATCGGTGCGAATCCCTCCGTCGCGGTCGATCTCGCAGCCAAGCGCGTGCGCGAGCCGAGAATGCTGGCGCTCCGGAGAGCTGAAGAACAGCGCGTCGCGTTCGATTTCAGCGCCGCTCGCGAGAGCGGCCGCGCGGAGCGCGCCGATCTCGGCGTCGCCGATGAGCCTCACGACGCGCTCGTCGATTACGGACACGCCGTTGCGCGCAAGGCGCTCCCGCTCGCTATCGTGAAGCGAGCAGGAGTCCTGAGCGAACACGACGATGTCGTTCGACCACGCGAGCAGCGCGATGGCGAGCGCCCCGGTGGCGGCGTCGCAACCGAGCACGCCGAGCCGCCGGCCGCGAACTTCCCAGCCGTCGCAGTAAGGGCAGTGGAAGACGCTGCGGCCGTAAAAAGATTGAATGCCTTCGAGCTCGGGAACGGCGTCGATAACTCCGGTGGCGATGAGGAGAGACGGCGAGCGGTAATGCCCGGCTCGGCTCGTTGCGGCTTCGAAATATTCGCCGCTGCGTTTCACCTCGCTCACCGTGTCCTCGGCGAACTTGACGCTCGGATAAGCGGCAATTTGTTCTCGCGCGATGCGGAGGAATTCCCGCGGGTTTATCCCGTCGCGCGAGAGAAAGCCGTGAAGATGGCGTGAATAAGCGTTGCGCGGGCTGCCGTCATCGAGGACGATCACGCGCCTTCCGCAGCGCCCGAGCACGAGGGCGGCGCTGAGCCCCGCCGCTCCCCCTCCGACGATGATGCTCTCCCATTCCACGTACGCTCGGTCTGCATAAAAAAACAGGACCGACCGACATCGTCGGCTCGGCCCTGCTCGTATCCGCTCTGCTGCGTTGTGCCAGCCTCTGGGTGTAAGGGACGAACCCTTCCCTCGGGAACCTGGCTCGCCTCAGAGCTGTGCCAACTTTCCCCCAAATGAGCCGCGGGGGCATTGATGCGGGTCAAAAGACGACCGTTCGCTCGCATCTTTTCTTACAAGAAGAGGGACGACGCGCTAGCATCCGGGCATGGAAGAGGGGTATTGGGGCGCGTCGTGGCTCGTGCGGGCGGTCTTGTACCGCGGGTTCGCCGCAATCTACCTCATCGCCTTCATCGTCGCGCTCCGCCAGTTCCCCGCTCTCCTCGGCGAACGCGGGCTGCTGCCCGTGCCCGAATTTTTGAAGCGCGTTTCTTTCTCGCGTTATCCGAGCCTTTTTTTCTTCTTTTACTCCGACCGTGTTTTGAAAGCCGCCGCGATTCTGGGCGCCGTTCTTTCAGCGGCATCTCTCGCCGGGCTTCCGGAGCTCGGTCATTGGTGGGCGCCGCTCGCCGTGTGGCTCACGATGTGGGCTCTCTACCTTTCGATCGTGAACGTCGGACAGGAATTTTACGGCTTCGGATGGGAGACCATGCTTCTCGAAGCGGGATTCCTCACCGCGTTCCTCGGTTCATCCGAAACGCCGCCGTCCCTCGTGCCGATTCTTCTTCTGCGCTGGATGCTTTTTCGTACCGAGGTCGGCGCCGGGCTCATCAAGCTCCGCCACGATACCGCGTGGCGCGATCTCACCGCGCTCGTGTACCACTACGAGACGCAGCCGCTGCCCAATCCGCTCAGCTGGTTTTTTCATCGCGCGCCGGTTTGGTTTCACAAGACGGGCGTGGCTTTCAGCCACCTCGTTCAAGTAATCGTGCCGTTCGGGCTGTTCGCACCGCAGCCCGCGGCTTCCATCGCTGCGGCGCTCATCATTCTCCATCAAGGAATACTCATCGTGAGCGGAAATTATTCGTGGCTCAACTGGATGACGGTCGTTCTCGGGCTGAGCGGCTTCGGGCATCAGGAGCTCGCATATTTTATTCCCGTGAATTTGCCGCTGGACGCGGCCCTCGACGCGCCCCTCGCGTACCGGACGGTCGCGTGGCTCCTCGGCGCCGCGGGCGTTTTTCTGAGCATCGCCCCGGCGAAAAATCTGCTCTCCCGACATCAGCTCATGAACCATTCGTTCAACCGGCTGCACCTCATCAATGCGTACGGCGCATTCGGCAGCATCACGCGCACGCGATACGAACTGATTGTCGAGGGCGCGAGCGAAGGATCCGACGGTGTGACCGGATGGCGCGAATACGGATTCATCGCGAAGCCCGGCGACATTAAGCGCAAGCCGCCGCAAATCGCGCCGTATCACCTGAGGCTCGATTGGATGATGTGGTTTCTCCCTTTCTCCGTGCTCGTGCTGCCGGACGGCATAGCGGTCGAGGGATACGACCGCTGGTTTCTGCGGTTCGTGGAGAAGCTGCTTCACGGCGACGAGCAGGTGCTTCGGCTGATGCGGGAAGATCCTTTCGGCGGCGTCCCGCCGAGAGCGGTTCGCGTGCTCTTTTATCGCTACGAATTCACGACGCTGAGCGAACGGCGCAAGAGCGGAGCGTGGTGGAAGAGGGAGCTCATCGGCGACTACCTTCCTTCGGTCAACCTTCACGATCTCCAGCGATACTCCTGAGCTTGCACGCGCGGTGCTTGCCCTCGGCGCGTCGATGCAGGCCGAGATCAGCCTTCTCGAGACTGCGGAGAGCCTGAAGCGTGAGGCATGGGCACCGCTTCGATGACATAGAGCGGCGGGATGTTGGGGAGGATGAATGTTTCCGAGGCGAGGTGAAATGTCCTCGCGAGGTTTTTCTTGGTGAACAGCCTCCCCCGCGGCGCGGTGAGCGCCTGGTACACGAGAAACGTTCCGTCCCTGGTGAGAAGGCGGCTCGTCTCGCCCATGATTTTGCGCTTCACGGACAGCTTAATCTGCGAGAAGGGAATACCGGAGATTACGCAGTCCATCGATTCGCAGCCGCGCGCGGCCAATATCTCGGCGATATTTTCCGCGCTATCGTGAACGATTGAGAGGCGCGGGTCGTGGAATTTCTTGCGCAGCTTGCTGACGAAGAGATCGTTGGTCTCGACCACGATGAGCGAGGCGTCGGGGCGCATTCGGCGAAGAAGTTTTCCGGTAAAAGCTCCGTCCCCCGGGCCGTACTCGACGATAACCTTCGCCGAGTCGAACCGAATTCTCCTCAGAATCTTGGCGACCCCGTATGGCGTCGTTGCCGCGACGGAGCAAACCTTTTTGTCGCGGAGGAATGCTTGAAGATGCAGCATAAGCGCTCTTTACCTTGAAAGCTTGGGAATATCCATATCCGCCATACGCATGCTGATCGAAGTCATAAAAACGGCTCAGCGCGGTGTGTTAGGAACGCGCGGGGTCCATCCGAGCCCTTTCATATTGTCTGCAAGCCTCTCGTAGTCTATGGGCGAAAGCATAGCCGCCAATATTTTCTCTGAATCGGCATGCGCGGCTGCAAACGCGAGCATCGCGGGGTCGACGCCGGGAAAGTCGCGGTAAAGCCTCGAAATGTCGCGCTCGTCGAGCTTCTGCAGACGTTCGACGACCCGGTCGGCGACCTGCTCGTGGACCCGCATCCAAGCGTCCGCATCTTCATACGAGACGTGCTCCGGCGCATTCGATATCGTTTCGATCAGCTCTTCGACGGCGAGAGGGTAACGATCGTACTCCTCGGCGTGCTCTTGTTCGATATGACCCCATCGCACCTGCTCGGCCAGCGACGCCATCAGCTCGGGGTACCTGCTCTGCATGGTGCGGCGGGATGCCTCAGTATAGAGCGCCTCCCTCGCGACCTGATCGAGCAGGAGGCCCCCATACGATTGAAGAAGCGGATGTGCGTTCTCGGATCGATCTTTTACATCTAAATTTTTGAGAATCATGTACGGGTTGAGCGTCGTCCGACTGCGGTCCCATTCGAAGGCGCCGTCATCCCGGACATGAAACACGGCGGGCTCACCGCCATGCGTGACGCACATCTTTTGACGCGATCCCAGGCGCTCCAGCGTGACCATCGAGCCGTCAGCCTGCGGGAAGAAGATAATGCGCTCGATCGCGCCTCTCCAGAGCTCGTCGAGCTTCACAGGCACTTCGTCCGGGCGAAGCGGTGAGAGATAGTCGGGCCCGTTCATACTGCTTGTTATGGCGGGTATTGATATGACAAGCTCATGCGCCATGATACCACGACGATTCCTCGCCGTTTTCGCCGGCTTGGCCCTTGTAATCGCTCGCCCGGCTTTCGCTGAAAGCCCGCATCTCGCCGCGCTCATAAGCGACACCTCCAATCCCTATTGGAAGGCTTTCGAGGACGGTCTTCGTGATACATCGCGTGCGCTGGCTGCTCCCGTCGACATCTATACTTTGCAAAACGCTACGGACGCGGAAGGGCAGCTGAACGAATGCGAGACTGCGCTTCTCAAAAAGCCGGCGGGGATTTTGTTCGCGGCGGTGAACGGTATAAATCTCGCGTCATGTCTTAGAAAGGCCGAGCAGGCCGGCATCGTGCTCATTGACGTCGACGGAAACGTCGACGAGGCGCTCGGGAAAAAAATGGGAATCGCCGTCGCATTTTCGGTCGCGTCGAACAATTATGATCTCGGAGCGCTCGCAGGCGACTACCTGAAAGACAAGCAGGGCAAGACCGAAATAATCGAAGGATTGAGCGGCAGCCAGCCGAGCGAGCTCCGCGTCCAAGGTTTCAAAGATCACGCCGGAAAGGGACTCGCGATCGTCGGATCGCAATCCGCCTCTTGGGACAGGCTAAAAGCGAACGAGCTCGCGAGCCGAGCGCTCATCCAGCATCCCGATCTTTCCGTCATCTTCGCAGCGAACGACACCATGGCTCTCGGCGCCGTGGAGGCGCTCCGGGCCGCGGGCAAAGAAAATGTCACCGTTGTCGGCATAGATGGGTCGACCGACGCGGTGAAGGCGGTGAAGGACGGCCGTCTTGCGGCGAGCGTCGCGCAGCTTCCCTATTTAATGGCAAAGGAGGCGGTCGAGAAGGCGATAAAGTATTTGGCTGACCGTAAACCGCTCCCGTTCCACCAATATGTTCCCATCGTGGTGCTCGATCGCGCCGTTTTGTCTCGAGGAGATAACCCGTTGCTTCAATACGTGCGCTGATGCGTAGATTAAAGTCGGCATGCGCACGTATGTCCTTCTGATTTTCCTGAACCTTCTGTTCCTTTGCATTCTCTGCGCGGGGATATCCGACGTATTCCTGACTTGGGCGAACCTTCTCAACATTCTCACCGCCTCCTCTACCATCGGGCTGCTCGCGATCGGAGCGGCATTCGTTCTTGGCTCCGGCGGTCTCGATCTGTCGGTTGGCTCGCTCATGGGCCTTTCGGCGACCGTTTCTGCGATCGCGGCCGTGGACTCTTCGTTTGTCCTGCTCCGAGCTGTCGTCGCCTGCCTATTGACGGGAATTCTTTGCGGCGCGCTCAACGGATTGCTCATCGGGCGTGGAAAGCTGCCTGCATTCATAGTTACCCTCGGGATGCTGAGTCTCGCGCGCGGCGGCGCGCTCGTGTTCTCCGGCGGACGTCCTGCGTACGATTTGCCGGATTCTGTCGTCTTTCTCGGGCAGGGCCGATTGGGGAGCGTCCCGGTGCCCGTCGTGGTGTTCGCGATTGCTTCGATCTGCTGCTTCCTATTGATCAATCACACGCGCTTCGGCCGGCACTGCCTCGCGATGGGGGACAATGAATCAGCCGCCCGCAACGCGGGCATTCTCATCGTGCGCCGAAAGATAGAGCTCTACGCATTTTCGGGGTTCCTCGCGGCAGTTGCGGCTCTTCTGGCGATGGGACGGGTAAACTCCGCCGATCCTAATCTAGGTTCGGGTTACGAGCTCACCGCGATCACCGCAGCGATCATCGGCGGAACCTCGCTCACCGGAGGACGAACTTCCGTCATCGGCGCGATTCTGGGTGCGCTCACGATGGGTGTGCTTCAGAACGGCCTCACTCTTCTGGACGTTCCTGCGTATTACCAACAGGTCGCCGTGGGAGTCGTTCTCATGCTCGCGGTCGTAGTCGGACAATGGAAAGGGCTCCATGCTCTTGCAAATTGAGCGGCTCGTCAAAAATTACGGCGGCGTTCGTGCGCTCGATGACGTTTCGCTTTCCGTCGCGGAGGCCTCGGTCGTGGCGCTGCTCGGCGACAACGGCGCCGGCAAATCCACGCTCATGAAATGCGTCACCGGCTCCGAACTGCCGGACTCCGGCACGATACGCTTTTGCGGCAACGAGCTCGCGCTCGGAGATCCGAACCTCTCGCGGTCTGCCGGCATCGAGATGATTTATCAAAATCTCGAGCTTTGTCCCCGCCACGACGGCGCTGACAACATTTTTCTTGGACGCGAGCTTTCGCTGACTGTGTCCGGCGTGCGGACCCCATTTCTCGATAAGCCGGCGATGGAGCGCCGCGCACGCGAGCTCGTTGGTCAGTTGAACGCTGATATCGACGTTCGGAAGTCCACGGGCCTGCTTTCAGGCGGCCAGCAGCAGGCGATTGCAATTGCGCGGGCTCTCCTCCTCCAGCCGAAGCTCCTCATAATGGACGAGCCGGCCGCCGCGCTCGGGCCGCGCGAGGCTGCGAAGGTGATCGACCTGATCCGAGCGTTGAAAGAGCGCGGAATCGGGGTCATCCTGATCTCGCACCGGCTTAGCGACGTCTTCGAGGTCGCCGACCGTGTCGTGCTCATGCGGCACGGTGCGGTTGCCGAGGACATGGCGATTAGCGAGATCACGCTCAGGGGACTTACGGAGAAGCTCGTGAGCGCATAGCAAGAATCGGGTGGGCTTTGCGCCCTCGAAATGGCACTATGCGGAGCCATGAACGACTACCAACGCGTCGCGCGGGTCATCGAATACCTCGATACCCATTATCAAGAGCAGCCGAACCTCGAAGCGCTCGCGAGCCATGTCGGGCTCAGCCAGTTCCATTTCCACCGTCTTTTTTCGAAATGGGCGGGCGCTACGCCGAAGGACTTTTTGCAGTGCCTGACGGCCGCGCGCGCGAAGGAACTTTTGCGCCGCGGCGAAAGCGTGCTCGACGCCGCGCACGAGGTCGGTCTTTCAGGGCCTGGCCGGCTCCACGACCTTTGCGTGACGCTCGAGGCCGCCTCGCCGGGAGAGCTGAAATCCGGCGGAGAAGATTTCACCATCCGCTTCGGCGCGGCCCCCACTCCGTTCGGAGACTGGCTCGTCGGCGAGGGCCCGCGTGGGATCTGTCACGTCGCGTTTTTCGACGAAAACGGATTGGAAGCAGCCGTCGCGCAGCTGCGCGGCGAATGGCCGCGCGCATCGCTTGTCCCCGACGATGGCGGCGGGGCGCAGCGCCTCGCGGACTCCGTGTTCGACGACTCGGACGAGCCGGGAGCGCGCGATCCGCTGCGCATCTTCGTGCGCGCGACTCCGTTTCAGCTGAGAGTTTGGCGCGCGCTCATAAGAATCCCGGCTGGCGCGCTCGTCAGCTACCGTGCGCTCGCCGCTCATGCGGGAAACCCGAAAGCTTCTCGCGCGGTCGGCACGGCGGTCTCGCAAAATTCGGTGGCCTACCTCATACCGTGTCATCGCGTCATCCGCGAAACCGGCGTCATCGGGAATTACCGCTGGGGACAAACGCGAAAGCGCGCGATGATCGCCTGGGAAGACGAAGGTGCGCCCGTGATCGAGGACGCCTAGCGGTTCGATAACCGACACATCCGAACTTTTTCGTGCTGTAGGCGTGACTCCGCCACTGTCATAGCGGCCGGGCCCGTGCTATTATCGGGTGCATTCATGAAAAAGAAACCGTCCAAGAAGGCGAAGCGGACCTCGCCGGTGAAGCGCGCGTCCGCGAAAAAGGCGCCTAAAAAGAAAGTAGCGGCCAAAAAGCAGGCGAAGCGCCCGGCTATTCGCAAGGAATCGGCGCGCAAAGAACCGGTGCGCCGGGAGCCCGTTCGCAAGGATTCTCCACGCAAGGAACCTATCCGTTCCGAGGCCCCCGCGCTCGAGCTCGTTCCCTCGCGTGCGCCCGTAAAGAAGATATTCGGCGCGGGCAACGTGGTGACGATGGTGCTGCCGAAGGGCGCGCCGATTCATCAAAAGAGCGAGCCCGCCGAAGCCCATGCCGCAGAGCCTGGTTTGCAGCCCGCCGCGCCGGAAGAGGCCCCGCAAGCCGAGGCTCCGGTTCAAGCTGCTCCGAAGATCCCATGGGATGCGCTTCCGATTTATCTGCCCGCGCAGGCAAGGTTTGCGATGGGATCGGCGAAGAAGGAATGCGAAGCCGCGGCTTCGTCCCCGTTTCCATTCGCCAAGTTCATCGCTGCACTTCCGGCTCGGATGTGCGCCGGGGAGTTCTCGATGCTCCTCCTTAGCGCCGATCACGATAACGCGACGGCCGCGAGACTTTGCGGAATCGATATTTCACGCGTCGAAGCTATCCTTTCGAGCGCTTCAGCGAATCTTTTGGATGTGTTTTCGGAGCTCTGCTCCGAGATATATCGAAATTGGAACGCCAAGCTCGGCAGCGCCGGAATATCTCCCGAGTCGCTCGTGGAGCATCATCTCGTATCCAAGGTCGACCGCAGCTTTCAATCGATGCTCGCGGCGATGCTTTTGCGCGTAATGCGAAAGAATAGCCCCATCTCCCGAACGCTCGTGGCGATAAACGGAGACTCCGTTAATTGAGACTGCTCGCGCTGTGGTTCGCAGCCGCGGTAGTCATCGGTCTCTCGGGCGGCATCTCAGTATTGAAGCCGCCGGCGCCGCAGATTGTTCTCGCGAGCCTCACGCTTCTTCTCGTCGGATCGTATTACAAAGCCCCGGCGATGCGGGCGTGGGCGGATTCACTGCGGCTTCGCTCGATGCTCGCGTTTCACCTCACGCGCCTGGTCGGCCTTTATTTTCTCTATCTCTATGGCCGGGGGGAGCTGCCTTACGATTTTGCCGTAAAGGGCGGCATCGGGGACGTTCTCGTGGCCGCTTCGGCCGTCGCGCTCATTTTCACCGGTGATCCGTCGTCCGATTTGCGGCAGCGGCTGTACCTTATTTGGAACACGCTCGGCCTCGTCGACATTCTATTCGTCGTCGCCACCGCGGCGCGGCTGTCGCTCGGAGATCCGGGCTCGATGCGCATGCTGCTTCAATTCCCGCTCAATCTGCTTATCACGTTTCTCGTGCCGCTCATTATCGCGAGCCATTTGCTGGTCTTCAAAAAATTGAAGACGCTTTGAATAATTGAAAATGGGCGGACAGGACGACCGCCGCCGGCACCGCGCGAGACAGGCGCAAAATGGGCAAGGCGCCACAGACGGTAAACAGCCGTCTGTCCCGGACAGAGCGCCGCCCGTATTAGAGGTAATCGAAAAACGGGGAAAAGTGTCAGGTCGGTGAGTGCCAAGAAGAACTGGAAGGAGAGCCGTATCAGAGCTACTCAACCTGTCCACTTGAATCTGCGCCGAAGCGAGATTCAAGAAGCGATCTTCGAAAGACGTCCCTTTTAGAGGACATCCTTCGAGGGGATCGGATATCAAAAGCAGGCGCCGTTTGCGTCATGCAAAGGCGTCGTGCGCCACAACTTCGCGGCATCCTCGAAAGCGGCGAACGCGGGGGGGCGTTCATCCGCGGTCGGAGCACGAAGAGGCGTCGCCGCAATCGAGCGCGTGAGCGTTCGAACGAGCGCGCCGAACTTCCGAGCGTCCTTGGAACAGTTTCGCGCGAGGCGCGAAACGTTTCATTGGAGCCAGAAGAGGCGTTCACTTGAGTCGAAAGCGTTACCGAGTCCTTGCTGCGGGTTGCAGCAGGAACCGAATCGCACGGGGGGTGCGCTGCTTTCGAAGCGCGAAGAATTCGTCGCCGAATCTTTTGCGCCGATCACAAGATCTCACTTTTGATATGCCCTTTCAAAAACGAGGCGCCGGGATTTTTCCGAACGTTTCATCTCTGATCGTTTCCAAGAGCGCGGGACCTTGCGGCCCCGAACAGCCCTCGTAGGCGGTTGCCGGCATTGCTGCCGGGAAAAAGGCAAACGAGCGCCTCGAACGGCAAAGCACCCTCATATGAGGGGTGGTTGAGGGTCACCATGCCGGCAGGTCCAATGAGGGACCCGCATCGGAAGCTTGTTAACCGTGTGCCGAGCGTGAGCCCGGCACGAAACCAAATATGAATGATACGGCTCTCCACGATTGGGCGCGGCCGGCCAACCGTGGAGCCGAAAGAAATGGACTCTACCGCGAGCAGATTTTTAGAGACCGCCGGGATAGGTAATTACTTCCCCTATACATTTTTACCAGCTACAAAAAATTAAGCAAATTCAAGGTGTTCAATGATGAGAACAATCTTCTAAAGGTTCGAAAAGTCCGGGCTAATTCTGCCCGTCGCCGAGGCGCCGGCGGAGCTGCTCGAGGGCTTTGGCCTTAACCTGGGAAGCATAGACGCGGCAGACGCCCATCTCGTCCGCTGCCTCGGCCACCCCGAGACCCTCGAAGTAGACCAGCTCGATCATGCGGCGCTGGCGGGCGCTAAGTGTTTCGAGCGCCTCTCTCAGAAGCGTTTTAAGCTCGGCAAGCTGGATCTGTTCGTCCGCCGCGGGCGCCTCGTCCGTAATCCTCAAAAGCTCCTCCGCGTCGCCCGAGAAGCGCGTAGCCGCGGCCGCGGTGCGCACCTGTTTGTGCATCTGCGCGCGCACGTAAAAGAAAAGGAAGGTGGGGAAGGCCGCCCCCTTTTTCGGGGCAAAGCGGCTCCCCGCGAGACAAAGCGCGAAATCGGCGCAGCTCTCCACCTCGGCGCGCGGGAGGCGCACGCTCCAGCGCCGCGCGAAGTGATAGGCGTAGCGCAGCGCGGATTCGCGGTGAGCGAGCACCGCCGTTCGCAGCAGGCCGCGCGCGCGCCGCGCGCCGGCGGAGCGGAGGTTGAAATCGGAAGCTGATTCGGAGAGCGCCGATGAGTACTGCATAAAATTACGTTATGACTGCGTTGTTCGTGTATTGCAGTCTAAACGAAACTATATGCTAAGCAAGCGGACGACGGAGAATGGTAACAGGGCGGGATTACAGGCTTAGCCGGGCTTGCCGCACGACCCACGGAGCGGAGGAGCCTGCGAGGCCGGAAAGCAGGCGGCGCGCGCTCGGGCTCGTTTGCGTGGATTCGATGCGCGCGGAGGCCGCGTCCGTGGTGCGCAATGCTTCGAGAAGCGCACGGCGCAAAAAGCGATCGAGATCGCCCGGGTTCAGCCGGGGCGCCGCCACGAGCGACGAGACGCGCAGATCGCCGCTTTCGTCCGGAACGCACTCGAGCACGGCGAGAATTCGATTGCTCCTTCGAAGCACGAATACATGCGAATCGCGCGAGGCGAGCTCCGGCGGAAGCGATTCGAGGAGGCCCTGCGCCGCGCGCTCGCGCACGAGAAACGCACGGACTTCGGTTCGCTCCTCTTCCGACGCCGCTCGCTGTAAAGAGAGGAGCGGCCCGAGCACGATTTGCCGGGCGCCGATGTCAGCGCCGCGGTACTTTTCCCAGAGCCGCGCGAACTCTTCGACCTGCCGGGCGGCGAGCGGGCGGAGCGCGCGATCGAAAGTATCGAGGACGTGATCTTCGAGCTTCTCGAGCTCGCGCGCTCCTGCCCGCGAGAGCCCGAGCGGGCGGCGCCGGGCGTCGCCCGATGACGCCACGCGGATGAGGAGCCCTCGCGCTTCCATGCGCTGCACGGTTTTCGCCATCGTCGCCTGACTGAGCGAATACCGCTCGGCGAGATCCTGAATGAACGTCTCTTCGCCGGGCTCCGCCGCGGCGCACAGAATGTGCCACTCGAGCGGAGTAAGACGCATGCCAAATGCGCTGTCTCCGACAAATCCGAACGCGCGAGTGAGGCGCCGAATCTCGCGCATGAGCGGCGCGTCGCCGTGAACGCGGGCGGCGGAGGACGGTCCGAGCCCGTCGCAGAATTGTTCGAGATAGCCGCCGAAAAGCGCACGCTCGCGCTCAGCGAGCCGCGCGTACGCGGCGCCGAATGTGCGCATGCCCCATTCGACGACTTCACCGGCGCGCCGCTTTCCCGCCGGCGTGAGCGCGAGAAGCTTGCGGCGGCTGTCGTCCGGAGCGCCTTTCGCCGACAGAAGTTTCGCGGCGCCCAGGCGCTTTACCGCTCGCGACATCTGCACCGCGTTTAGCCCGGTGATCGCGCACAGCTCGGAGGCGGTTCGATCGGGGCGCGCGAGCAGCTCGACCAGGATCGTGGTCTCCGCGAGCGAGAGCCCGCTGCCGTAGGAGCTCGCTACTGTGCGGTTTCGCTGGTGCATGCGTCTGATCGAATCGTAGATGCTTCGAAGCGCGGCCTTTCGATGGATCATGAAATCAAATCGGCTGCGGGAGCGACCGGGAGGTAGAGCACGTGATGCTCGAGCCCCTCGGCGTCTGTGTATGAAACATCGGGCAGCACTTGCCACCCTACACGCACGTGAGCGCGCAAGGCAAGGTTGTCCTTCCTGCAGATCGCGAGGCAGTGAACGCTCGGCTCGAACAGGTGCCGGGCTTGAATCCAGCCGAGGAGCTCATCATGAAGAACCTGATACGGATGCTCGGAATGGCTGCGATAGAGCAGCTCCGTGCCTTTTTTCCTCACCGCGAGATCGACCAGAATCACGGGGCCGTCGGCCTTCCCGCCGAGCTGCTTCTCGAGAAGTCCGGCGAGCTCGATGGCGAGCGGCGGAAGCTTCTTCTGGTCGCCGCAGAGAACGTACGACGCGATAAGCGGCTCGCCCTTTCGAAGCGCGAGAAAGGTGGCGTCGTGCCGCATCGCCCGCTCAGTCAATTCCTCGGCGGTCATTATGCTGCGAAGCCCGAGTCCGGGCGCGGGATCCGCGAGAAGATTCTCACGCTCCAGATCGGCAATCTCCTCAATCAGCTTTGCGGACGGCGCCATGCCGTCCGCGCGCGAGAATGCCTGTATCTCGATCGGCGCGGATTTCGGGAAGGAAATTTCGCTGTGCGTTCTGCACTCTTCCACGCAGCGCTCCGAGGTCTTGCGCAGCGTTTCCAGCGCGCGAAGGGGGCGCTCCCCGATCCATAATCCGATGGCCGGAATCGCGGACGCCGCCCTCAAAAAGCCGGTCGGCCCGCGTTCGCTATCCCAGAAACGCTTCCATGCTTCTTGGGTGAACATCGTTCCGGAGTAGCGGAAATTTATCAGCGCATCGGCATAGAAGAGGTACGTCGACGCGCGCCGCTTGTCATACCAGGAGATGGAACTCCGCTCTTCGATGAACTTCGGAATTTGATCACGTCCGTAGAGGAGCGCTCCCGGCGTGAGCCACGACTGCACGAAATGCTCGTGCCGCACCAAACGCGCCAGCGAGCTCATGACGCTCACGACGGACGGGGAGCCGGCGTTCGCAGCCGCGGTCTTCGAGGAGCCGAAACGCACGAGATCCGAGATGAGCTCGCGGACCTCGCAGCGCGATTCGCAGAAGGGATTTTGCGTCATGTCCGAGCGGTTTCGGGCGGCGTCGAGAGACTGCTTGATCGCCGCGACTGCGGTCTGCAGGGACGCTTTTCCGGGCGCGGCCGCGTACGCGCCGACGGCGTCCGCAACGCCTTCGACCATTGCGCCTTGCTGTGCGAAGAAGAGCCGCGCGAGCCGGCGCTCGAGGAGCGCGGCGTTGAGCGGCCGGTCGAATTCCGCCGGCTTTGCATCGCGGTTGTCGAAGAGCCATTCGCGAATCTGGTCGAACATGCGCGGGTCGCGCGGGCGGCCGTCCGGCGGGCGGACCCCGAAGAGGCGCGAGATGCCGCGCTTCATGTTGACGATTGTCTTCAGCTTCTCGAGAGCGTCCGTACCCACGTCGCCGGGCGCGGAATTGCCCGCACCGTGCTCTATCTCACGGATGGTTTCCGCGGAAATTTCGAAGAGGCGCCGGAAGAGGTTGCCGAGCTGAAAGTCGACCGAGCGCGGCGGCCGGGACGCGATGTACGCGAGCGCTTCTTCCGCCGCGGCATGCACCTTCTTTGCCGCCGGATGCGATTCGGCGACCTTCGCGGCCGCTTTCGAGAATTTGCGGACCATCGCCTCGGACTTTTCTCGATCGATTCGAGGGATAGATTCGAGCCGCGAAATGTCGTGATCGAGACGCGCGCGCACCGCTTCGCGGCGAAAGACCTCCGTGGCGTGGCGCAGCGCGAGCGCGGACGGATCTTTCGGAATGGCGATCACGCGGGGGCCGGCGCGGAACGTCGCAATTTCGAGAGGCGAAGCGCCCTCGGCAAGCGCCTGCATCGTCGCCGCGGTCGTCGGTCCCGCGGCGTGGCGCGGCACGACGTCGTGCTGAGCGACATCCCGCGCGCGCTGTAAGAACTTCGAGGAATACATCCTATTCAGTTATGAGCCGCCTCGAGCCCCGGGTTACCGGCGCCGCGCGCCGATTCGCTCTGAATTCACATTAAAAACCGGATAGTTATCTCGTCCGCGCGGCGCCACCCTACCGAATTCGAGGCCGCAAGATAACTCCTTCGAGCGTCTTTGCTCGCATTTCTCCGGGGGAAAAATGACTGTACAGAACGAACCGCGCTGGAACTTCGCCGCCTGGGCGGCAATAACCGTCGCCGCTCTCGGCTATTTCGTCGACGCGTTCGACATGCTGCTCTTTAGCGCCGTGCGCATCTCGAGCCTGCGCTCGCTCGGCGTGAACGAGAGCGAGCTCGTATCGACCGGAGTGCATCTCCTCAACATGCAGCTCACGGGGCTGCTCCTCGGCGGAATCCTCTGGGGCATTTATGGCGACAAGCGCGGACGCGTTTCGGTCTTGTTCGGAAGCATCATCCTCTATTCGCTCGCGACGCTCGCCAACGCCGCGGTCACGGATACGTTTCAGTATTCAGTGTGCCGCATCATTGCCGGCATCGGGCTCGCGGGCGAGCTCGGCGCGGGCATAACGCTCGTGAGCGAGAGTCTGCCCCGGCGCCTTCGCGGAATCGGCACGGCAATCGTCGCGACCATCGGCGTGGGCGGCTCCGGCTGCGCGGGATTTCTCGCTCAGGCAGTGGAATGGCGCACTGCGTTCATCATCGGCGGAATTCTCGGACTGGTCCTGCTCGTGCTTCGCGCAGCCGTGCACGAGTCCGGGTTGTTCAATTCGATAAAACGGGTGAATGTCCGCCGCGGCGACTTCACGCTGCTGTTCCGTTCGCGTGAGCGGCTTGCCCGCTACATCACGTGCATTTTGCCCGGCCTTCCCATCTGGTTCCTCGTCGGCATCGTGGCGACCTTCGCGCCGGAGATTGCGGCGTCGCTCGGCGTGCACGGAGCGGTGACCCCCGGTACGGCGATAGTCTATGCGTCGGCGGGGTTTGTCGCCGGCGACCTTCTGAGCGGACTTTGGAGCCAATACCTCGGCAGCCGAAAGCGCGCCATCGCGAGCTTCATGTTGCTGGCGCTCGGGGGGCTCGCGTATCTTCTGACGCGCGTGGGTGTTTCGGCGCAGGAATTTTATACGGCATTGGTCTTCCCCTCTGTGGCGCTCGGTTATTGGGCAGTTTTCGTGACTACTGCGGCCGAGCAGTTCGGCACGAACCTCCGCGCCACCGTGACGACGACCGTTCCGAATTTCGTGCGCGGCGCGGCGGTGCTCATGACCTCGCTTTTTGCCGCGCTAAAGCCTTCGTGCGGCGCGCTCCTCAGCGCGCAAATCGTGGGCGCGGCTGCGTTTGCCATTTCCACGGCGGCGCTCTTCCGGCTGCGAGAAACATTCGGCCGGGATTTGGACTTCGTCGAGGAAGATCCTCCCGTGGAAGAGCCGAGCCTCGCGAGCGCGGCGTGAGAGGGGGAAAGGAGATGAGAACGCTTGCCGCCGTCATCCTGTCTGCCGCGCTCAGCGCATTTACGCTGAGGGCCGAGGACGCGCCGCGCCAGGTCAAAATCGGATTCATCTCGGATCTGAGCGGGATTGCGAGCGCCTGGGGAACGGACGCAAGAAGGGGCGCCGAGCTCGCCGCCGCTGAACATTCGGCGGCACTCGTCGTGGGCGATCACAAGTTTCGTCCTGTCGACGCGCTCTCCGAAGCCGAAAAAATGCTCTCGTTCGACAAGGTCGACGCGCTCTTCGTAGAGTTCTCGCCGACGGCGATTGCGGCATCCGAGGCCTCGAAGAAGGCGCGCGTGCTCATGATCACGAACGCAGCGGCGGTGTCGCATTTGGCGTCGAACCCCTACGCATTCAAGACGTACCTCGACTACGAAGCGGGCTGCGCGGCGATTGCGCGGAAATGGAAAGAGAAGGGGCTCACGCGCTTCGGCATGCTCCGCGCGTCCGCGGAGTTCGGGGAGCTCTGCCACGACGGGGCGGCAAGTGAAGTCGGCGCGCCCATCACCATGGATTACCAGGTCGGAAACGGCGTCGATACACAGGTGCTCGCGTTAAAGCGCGCCGGCGTGGAGGCGCTCTTCGACGCCGGGCTCACTCAGGACCTCGATAATGCGCTCACCGCGATGGCGCGCCTCAACTGGCGCGTGCCGATCGGGAACTCCGAGACGGACACGATAAGCGGCGATATGCTCGCGAAACATGCGCCGGCGCTCGAGGGCGCGGCGCTCTTCGGCTTCCAGGCCGTCGGCGAGCCGTTTCTTGCGCGATTCGATGAGCGCAAGATGAAGCGGCCCGTGGATGCATCCGCCGCGGCGCTCGCATACGTGCACGTGGGGCAGCTCATAGATGCGGTTTCGAAGTGCCCGTCACGTGACATTGATTGTGAAGTGAAAGCGCTCGCGTCGGACGGCCCGGATCGGACCGTCGGCTTTTTAGGCTGGCATGACCGCCGGGCGCAGTATCAGTGGAAGCTCAGCGAATGGCATGCGGGCTGAGCCAATCGCGCCAATCCACCGCCGAATCTGCTACGGCACAAGGGCTTGAAAAGGGCCAATAACTCCTCTTAGGAACTATAGGCCCGATTCATAGCTGCGCTAACGCCGCATAAAATATGACCCGCCGATCCATCACGCGTTTCAGCCTCGCGGGCCTTGCGGTCGCGGTCGGCGCTGCGTTGACCGGCGGGAGCTTTTCGATCGTCCCAGAAAGGACGAGGCAGTCCATCATCCGCGAGGCGTTGGAGAGCCCCGCGGCGATCCCGCCGGAAGCGATCTCGGCCCGGGCCGAGGAGAAGCTCGACGCTCGCGCTGACGCCGTTTTGACTTCGAGCCTCACCACGCCGCCGGGGGTCAGCGGATCAGACGAAAGTAGAAGCGCGCCCCTCTCGGACGAGCGCGTCGTGACCCGCGCTGAAGAACCGCGATCCTCCAGCCGGACGGCGCGCGTTCCCCTTGGCGTGCCGGTCGAGGCCGAGACGATTTTTGGGACTGCGACTTTGAAGATGCTCGAGGATGACGACAACCCGCTCGACCTGGAATTTCCATCGGCGGAGCTTCTCGTTGAGCACGATTCACGGGAAGTTGCAGCGCCATGGTACGAGAGCTTTCTCCAGACGGCGCCATCGTTCGTTGGAGCCGGCAAGGGCATCGCTGGAGTTCGGCTCACGAATGTGCCGCCCGATTCCTTCTTCGACATTCTTGGCTTTCGATCGGGCGACATCGTGCGAAGCGTGAATAGCATCGAGGCGAGCCGCGCCTTGGAGGTGCCGTACATGATCTCCCTGCTCAGTGAGCGCAAGGAGCTCTTCGTTATGCTCGAGCGCGACGGACAGGACTTCGGTCTTGCCATACATCCGGAAACCCGCGTCGTGGAGGCCGATGACACTGCCGAGAATCCGTCGAATCTATCGGAGCGTGCGGCGGCTCGCGCGCTCCTCGAAGTCTCATCCGCGCACTCGACCGACGCGATAGCCGGCGCGGACCCCGTCGTGCTGGACATGTACTTGGATATGATGGGGCTGCCGAAGCTCTAGCGCGCGCCTCTCATGATCAGATTTTACTTCCGATCTCGAGGCCCTCGCTTCGCAGCCGTCGAGCCGCAGCGGTGATGGCCGGCCATTCTTTTAGCGCCTCGCCAAATGCGGCAACCAGACGGCGCAGCCCCTCCTCGGCTTCCTCCGCCGGGCGATTTGCACACATGCTCGCGGGCGCGAGGACCGGCTTTTTCATGAAAAGCTCCTTGAATTTGTTCGCCGTCAAGCTCATATCGGCTCGCGCCCGAGGCGGGAATCCGCGCTCTTTCTGCTGCCGCTCGAGACTGTTGAAAGAGTCGACCAGCCGGCTTTGCCAATGGCTGCGCGCGAAATTCCGGTAGTCGTCGGGTGTCATGGCTTGAAGATTTGCCAGAAGCTCACCCGCGATGCGGCAGCCTGCCTCCGTCGACGCAGGCGGGCAAAGCGATAACGGCGTAAGAACCGCGTCGACGAGCGTATCGTGGAAGAATTCTTCGTGCCCGAAAGTGAGATCCGGATCGACGCTTCGCATATCCGCTGGAAAATGCCCGATGAGCTCCGGGACATGCACGAAAAGGCTTGATGGCCGGATAGATTTGAGCAGGCTGCCGAAGATAGCGTCTTGATTCCTGAGAACCGGGAAGAACGGCGGAAGAAGCGCGCGGTTGTCAAGGCACAACGCGGTAGACATGCAGGCACCCGCGGGCACGACAGTAGCGCATCGGCAGCCCTTGATGACGAGGCGCGTCCCGCGGGAGGCAAGATAACGTTCGTTATCGGCGAATTCGCGCTCACGATCGCGCTCATTGATGAAGAAACGGTAGAGCGCGGCGTTCGAGCCGCTGTCGCCGTAAATGCCGGGAAAAACCGCCGTAACTTCGCCCGCTCCGCGAAAGAGCATCGAGAGGTGGCGGCGCGCGCCCTTGCCGAATTCGAGAAATGTCCGGGTACGCGGCTCCAAAATTAAATCTGCGAGCGTCCGCCCGATGAAGGCCTCTCCGATGGCGAACAGATTGTCGTCGGCCGAAAAAGATGCTGAGTCAATCGCCTCCCTCGACGTGAAAAAACGATGGGAATTCCCGTCTGCCTCCCCCTCGAGTCGGAGCGATCCGTACGCCCCATCGGCGTAGCGCAGCTCCGGCATCGTATCGTCGTCGAGCATCCAGAGGGGGTCGCCTGCGCTCGCGAGCAAGATCGCATTGCGGTTCGCGCCGCAGGTGTTTTCGAAGACGGCCTCGCTCACGAGAAGGAATTCGGCCGCGCTCCGCGGCACGCCGCACTTTTCCAGCTCGCTGATATAGGCCGTGCGATCGGCGCGGGTGATGAGCCGCACTTCCGCTTCGCAAGACGATGCAAATTGAGCCAGAACCGCGCGGTTGGATTCGCTTGCTGAACGGCTCCGCGAGTCATCCGCAATCAATAGCCGAATCCCGCGGCCGTTGGTTCGCAGATGAGGAAGGAGCGATTCAAGGCAGCGGCGGAGAAGCTCTGGGCGTTCGCACGTCGGGATCGCGACGGTAGAAATGCTCGAGCGCCCGGCATGCGGACCGAGAGCGGCTCTGGAAAGCACTTGGGGTTCAGAAACAAGAACGGACTTCTCCGCCAAACGCGCGAGCGCCCTTTCTAGCATGCGGGAGGTGCACCCGAAGCCGAGATCGAGCTCTCCGAAATTCTCTTGGCAGTAAAGGAGCAAATCCCTGAAGAGAAGCATCCGCTCGACAACGGAACATGAGTCAATAGCGGTGGATGCATGAGAGGAAAGCGTGCGCGCAGCGTCGAGCTTGGAAAGCAGACGGCTGAGGACGCGGCCGAGACTAATTGCTTCGCCCGATATTTCCGAAGACACCACGAAATTGCCGTCCTCCGTCGGAAAGCAGGAGGCGGGGGCGGCAAGGTACTCGACTGGTTTGCCCGACATGAGTTCTTCGGCTCGACGAGGAAGCGCAACGAAGTCTATCGCGAAGCGAATAGGTCGGCCAGACGGTTCGGCTCGCAAGCGAGCGCCCGCGACGGCGGCAAGCCGGCGCCGCTATCGCAGGATGTCTCAGGCAGTCGTCGCTACTTGGCGGAAGTAGAAGATGACGGCGCCGGCTTGCACCCCGAAAGTTTCACCTTGATGATTCCGATTTGCGCGGTGCTGCCGTTCATGAGCGAGCACATCTGCGCGTCAGTGAGCTTTACCCCCGATTTCTCGATGTTCGATTGCGGAATTGATATGCTTGTCTTTCCGCATTGACAGGTGAGCGCGAGGACGTCGGTCGCGCGGTTAACCACAGCCAGGATTACGAGACCGAGCAATGAAGTCGAACGTATGCTGATTTTCACAAAGACCCCCTCCAAAACCATGCGCCGAACAGCGGCGCATAAAATGGTTATTGCAGCATTTCGTCGATGGGTGATTTTCGGAGAAGCCTAGGAAAAAACCGTCGCTGCCGTGGTGCTCATCGGCGCGAAATCGTTCTCGAAAAAATTGCGATGTTAAAATGATTGGACGCGGACTACGATTTTCCGGCGGCGATAGCGGCGGAAAGCAGGTCGTAGTACTCTCCGCAACCATGCTTCACCGCGCTTTCACGGACGCGCGCGAGATATTCGTTGCCGCGCGGATAATTTCCCAACAGCTCCAGCGCCGATCCCACGAGGTATTCCTGGACAAATGCGCGTGAAGCGGCGTCGGAAAAAAGCTGCGTGAAGGGGGTCGCACTACCGAGGACGGCTTTCGCGGCACCGTCGGCGCCTGTCAAAAAGTTGCTTTCGCGCGCGTCACGGCGCGCCATTGGAAGAGCCGCGTCGAGAAAAGTAACCACATCTTCGGAAAATCCGTTTCCGGCTGTGCCGAGCGCTTCGAGGAGGTAGATCGCTTCGAAACGCTCCCGCCAAGCACCCGCGCGGAGCATCGCGCGAAGCAGATCGCTCTGAGCCAAAAGCTCGCCGGGATGGGAGCGCAAATATTGTACACCGCGCTTCTTTTTTCCTCAGAGGTCCCGGCGGCGACGGCGTCGGAAATTTGCGGCGCGCTCACGGCCAATCGTGCGGCGGCCGGAAAGCTCGCGGAAGCGTCCGCCTCCAAAAGAGGTGAATCAGTCGTTGAGGGGCCGACGGCGGAGCAGAGGAGGATTGCCGCGGCGAGCGGCTCCCACGAGAGGCCGGCGCGGACGGACGGCTCTTTTTCGCATTCCGGCATGGCAATTAGATCTAACCACGGCGGCCGGAGCTAGTCAAAACGCGCCGTTACGGCGCGATTGCCCGCGTTCCGCTCACTTGGAGAGCGCCGCGATTCTCGATTCGGCCGCGCCGAGGTTGTGCTCAGCTTCCGCGCAATCCGCCTTCACGTTCGACTCCCGGCGGGGGAGCGCATCCGCGGTACAAAAAGTTTCAACCTTCGTGCGGAGGCGCGTCACTTCGCCTGACACCTCGGCCGATCCCTTTTCGCGAACGAGCTCGTCGACGTTGTTGCTGAGCTCCGCCGTGAGCGCGCGGACCTGCCCGATTGAAACCTCGGCGGGTGCCGGCGCCGGCTCGTGTTTCACTCCCTCGCGGGTCAGCTCATCCATGACCTCGCGCTCCTCCGGGGTGTACGTGCGCGGCGCGTAGCGCGCGCGCGCGTCCTCCGGAACCGTGAGCTTGTTTACGGGCGGCAGCTTCGCGGGACCGCCTCGTTCGTTCGCGGAGCAGGGACGGTTCTTGAAGACCCCGTTGCAGACATAAATTTGTTCGGCTCGAACGAATGCCGCCGGGAGGAGGATGAGCGTGAGTATGATCAGCGGAAGAGTTTTCATGCGGCGACACTAGCGGACGCGGCCGCTAAAGGCGATGAGGAAGCGCAGGCCCGCTTTCCCTTGAAGGCTTCGCTGCAACATGGGAAAACATGGGAACGCATCACCGCGCGTTCCCTCGTATGAATCTGAAACGCTACTTTTTGGGTTGGACCGAGCCCTTTCTTCACAGCTCGGCCCGCTTTCTTCGCGACCTCCGGCGCGCGGGCGGCCGCATCGATCTTTCGGACGCCACCGTGCTCGTCCCTTCAGCGAGGGCGGGGCGAAGGCTCCTCGAAATTCTCGCGGTCCAGGCTGAATCCGAAGACGCCGTTCTTTTTCCCCCGCGGATAGCCACCCTATCTTCCCTCTACACCGCCCTCGGCATTTATCGGGCGAAGGCTGCTGATGAAATCGAACGAGCTCTTTTCTGGATGAAGGCGCTGGCATCCGCTGAGCGCACCATGCTCGAGCGCCTGCTTCCGAAGCCGCCCAAGGAAGACGAGACCCTGAAGTGGTTCACGCTGGCCGAGCGCTTCGATGCGCTTGCCGCCGAGCTCGGCGCATACGGGCTCACCTTCGCCGATGTTGCGGGGCGCGGCGAGACGCTCGCGAGCTTCGATGAAGCCGATCGCTGGAACGCGCTCGCTGCGATTCGCCAAAGCTACCTCGTGCTTCTCACCTCTTCCGGGCTGGAAGATCCGGTCGCGTCGGCGCTCGCTGCGTCGAGCGTCGCAGCGACGCTCGCGTTTCCCGGCACGCTCGTTCTTGCGGGCCTCTCGGATATTCCGCCGCTCGCTGAAAAGTTGCTCGAAAAAACCTCGGGCGAGATCATCTCGCTAGTGTTTGCGCCCAAGGAAGATGCGAGCGCGTTCGATCCCTTCGGCCGGCTCCTCACCGAAAAGTGGCTCGGGCGCGAAGCGATCGCCCCTGACGCCGCGCAGGTTTTCGTCGCCTATGACGCGCCCGATGCCGGTGCGCGCGCTTTCCAAGCGCTCGGCGCCGCGAGGCGCGCATACGCCGCCGACGAGCTCACGGTCGCGGTTTGCGATCCGGATCTCTCTCCGTTCGTCGCGCGGGCCTTTGCATCAAAGGGCGTAAACACGCGCGATGCGGCGGGAATTCCGCTCTCGCAAACGCCGCCGGCGCTCGTCCTTGCCGCGCTGCAGCGCTATCTCGATTCCGGGCTCGTCTTCGATCTCGCGACGCTCGCGAGGCTCACCCCCGTCGAGGCCTGGTTGATGAAGCGCCTCGATAAATCGGCCGCCGCGGCGCTGGGTGGAAGCCCCGCCGCGTTCTTCGACCGCTTTCATAGCGAGCATCTCCCTTCTCTCGTGGGGCCCGCGGCGGAAATTTCGGCGGGCGGCGGGACGCTTCGCGCAATCGCTGATGAGGTCGAAGTCATTCTCGGCGAGCTTCGCGGGGCGCGCCGGACGATCGCCGGCTGGGCGGAGCCGCTCAATCAGACGCTTCTTTCGATATTCGGCAACCGCGAGCTGAGCCGCGCCGCGCCTTCTGAGCGTCTCCTGATTGACGCGTGTGAGCTTATTCACGAGAAGCTCCTCGGCTGGCGCGACGCCGCGCATGAGGGCGCGCCTTCGCTCAGCGGATCGGACGCGCTCGCGCTGCTCATCCGCCAGCTGGGCGGCGAAGCGCTTCCGCGCGATCAAGAAGAACAGGCGGTCGAGATTGTCGGCTGGCTCGAGCTTTCTCTCGATGATGCGCCTGCCGCCGTTATCGCAGGGATGAACGAGGGCTTCGTGCCCGAATCTCTCAACTCAGATCCGTTTCTCCCGAATGCGCTCCGCCGCGCGCTAGGCATTTTGGATAACGACCGGCGGCTTGCTCGCGACACGCACGCTTTTTCCTCGATGCTCGCGAGCAAAGAGGATTTATGGGTCGTGGCCTCGCGGAAGAACGCGGATGGCGAGCCGCTGCTCCTCAGCCGGCTGCTTCTCGGGGGCGAACCGCGGGAAATTGCCTCGCGCGTGCTCGATTTCTACGAAGCGTCAAAAGTCCCGCGCCCGGCTCCGGGCGCCGGCAAGAAGGAGGAACTTTTCAAGCTGCCGATCGAGCCGGCCGCGGCGCAAAAATTATTCGACTCAATCTCGGTGAGCGGGCTCAAAGACTACCTGGATTGTCCGTACCGTTTTTACCTGAAGCACGTGCTCGGCATCCGCATTCGCGAGGATACGGCTGCCGAGATGGATGCCGCGCTCTTCGGAACGCTCGCGCATGAGGCGCTGCGGGATTTCGCCGACAGCGCCGAGCGGCATTCGGAAGATGCGGACGCGGTTTGCGGCGCGTTGCGCCGCACGCTCGCGGCGGCTTCGAAACGCCGCTTCGGCGCGCGCCCGCTGCCCGCGGTCGTCGTCCAGATCGAGCAGCTCGCGCGGCGGCTCGAGAATATCGGGCGCTGGCAGGCCGGGTGGGCCGCAAGAGGGTGGCGCATCGAGCATCGAGAGCTCGAACTGCCGCTCGCCGCGACGACAATCGATGTCGACGGCAAGCCGATTCGCCTCACCTGTCAAATCGATCGCATCGATGTGAATCGGAAGACCGGAGAGTGGGCGATTCTCGATTACAAGACTCGCGAGGATGCGAAAGAACCGGAGAGTACTCATCGTATAAAAAAAACGACGTGGATTGATCTTCAACTTCCGCTCTACCGCCATCTCGTCCGGCGGGCATGGCCGGAACGCTCGCCGGCGGTCGGCTATATCGCGCTGCCGCAGAATGCCGATGAATGCGGCGAGTATATGGCGCGCTGGAGTGAAGAAGAGTACGGCTCGGCGCTCGAAGTCATGAAAGAGATCGTGCGCAAAATTCGCGGCGGCGTTTTCTGGCCGCCCGCAGAGCGCCTCAAGTTCAAAACAGAGCTCGACCCGCTCTGCGGCGTCGATCAATTTCCCGCGGAAGAGGGCGAGGGGGAAGGCGATGAGTAATTACGCGCGTTTCACACCCGCCCTCGTCAAGGCGAGCGCGGGCGCCGGCAAGACGCGGCGGCTCAGCAATCGTTATATCGGGCTCCTCGCCGCGGGGGAGTCGCCTGAGCGCATTCTGGCGACGACGTTTACGCGAAAGGCAGCCGGCGAAATTTTCGAGCGCGTGCTCACGCGCCTCGCCGAGGCCGCGCTTGATGCCGAGAAGGCTGCGGAGCTGTCGGCCGAAGCGGCCGAAGGGCCCGTGAGCTGCAAGGTATGGGCCGAACACCTCGCGCGGCTCGTCTCGGAGCAGCACCGCCTCAACGTGTGCACGCTCGACAGCTTTTGTGTGCGGCTCGCCACGAGCTTTGCGCTCGAGCTGGGTCTCGCGCCCGGCTGGAAGCTTTTCGACGAGGCGGCGTCGTCGCTCGTGCGCCGCGACGCTATTGCCGCGGTATTCGGGCGCGCCGAAGCGCTCGAGCTGGTGCGGCTCATCCGGCTTCTCAATGCGGACAGCGTGAAACGTTCGGTGTACGACGTCATGCAGGGAAGCATCGCGCAGGGCATCGACATGCTCGGATATTCCGGGCCCGGCGCGTGGGAATGGCCGGAGGTGAAAGGAGAGCTCGGCGAAAAGGAGCTCGAGCGCGCAATCGAGGCGCTCTCCCGGCTCGAAGCGCCGCGCACTCAGAAAAACGAACCCAATAAATCTTGGGTAAAGGCCCTCGAGAAAGCTCAAAACTGCGCGCGCCTCGCGCGATGGATATCGATAATCGAGGAGGGCATAGGCGCGCAGATTTGCGCGGGCGAATCGAAATATTACTCCGCGCCAATTTCGGACGAGGTGCGCGCGTGCTTCAAGCCGCTCATCGCCCATGCCGGCGCCGTTCTGCTCAATAGAAACGCGAGCCAGACCGCGGCCGCGTACCAGCTCTTGAAAATGTTCGAGGAGCAGCTCGAACATCGCAAGGCGGCCGCGCACGGGCTTTTCTTTGCCGACGTGAAGCGCAAGCTCGCGCGCTCCGCGATCCTCGGCGAGCTCGAGCCGCTCTACTACCGTCTCGACTGCAGGATCCACCACCTGCTCCTCGACGAATTTCAAGACACCTCCCGTGACGAATGGCGGGTCGTGGAACCGATCGCCGCGGAGCTTCTCTCGCAGGCCGACGGGGAGCGCTCTTTCTTCTGCGTCGGCGACACCAAACAGGCCATTTATAGGTGGCGCGGCGGCGTCGCCGAGATTTTTGATTCGCTCACGCAGCGCTGGTCGCAGCTCGTGCCGGAGCCGATAAGCGTGACCCATCGCTGCAGCCCGCCGGTCGTCGAGGCGGTGAACGACGTGTTCGGCGGCCTCGCGTGCAACGGCGCGTTTTCCGGTGACGAGACTGCGCGCGCGGGCGCGGAATTTTGGGCGACGCGCTGGGAGGCGCATGAGAGCGCTCGTAAAGAGCTCCGCGGTTATGTTTCGTTCAACATGGTTCCGGGGGGAAACGGGAGCGGACGGCCGCACATCGATTCGACCATGGCGGAGGCGGCGCGCCTCATTGCCGATATCCACGGCAAGGCGCCGGAGAAGAGCATTGGAGTTCTGGTTCGGTCGAACGATCACGTGACCCGCATGATTTACCATCTTCGCCGGCCGAACATCGGGGTCGCTGCGAGCGAAGAAGGGGGCAGCAAGCTCACCGACTCGGCGGCGGTGCTTTCCGTGCTGGCGCTTTTCGAGCTCGGCGATCATCCGGGAAACGGAGTGGCGCGATTCCTCGCCGCCGCGTCGCCGCTGGGGAAGGTTTTCGGCCTCGAGCGCCACGACGATTTCGAGGCCGCCTGCGCGGCCGGAAAGAGAGTGCGCGCGGCGATCGAACACGAGGGCGTGGGCGCGCTCGTCAATCGTTGCGTGCGGGCGCTCGCGCCGCACTGCGGCGAGCGCGACCTGAAGCGCCTCGATCAGTTGGCGGAAGCCGCGCAGCGCTACGCGTTTGACGCCGGGCCGCGCTGCGCGGATTTCGCGCGTTACATCGAGCTGCTCAAAGTGGAAGACGCGGCGCAGTCTTCCGTGCGCGTCATGACAGTGCATCAGGCCAAGGGACTCGAATTTGACGCCGTAGTGCTCCCCGATCTCGACTCGAAGCTGGATTCCGGCAAGGCGAAGACTTTTCTCGTCGCGCTCCGTCCGGAACCGCTCGCCGAGGCGACGCGAGTGATGCGGCTGCCGAGAGAATCGATTGCGATGCTCGACCCCGAGCGCGCGGAAATCGTCCGCGAAGAGGCGAAGGGCCGCGTGGCAGAGGAGCTGAGCGTGTTCTACGTCGAGATGACCCGCGCGCGGCAAGCGCTTTATTTGTTTTTCGGCTCCACGGCGAAGAGGGATGGAGAGGACGGTAAGAAGAAAAAGGAGGAGGAGCATCCGCCTCTCACGTTCGCGGGCATCGCGCGCGCGGCGCTTTCCATCCCTCCGGATGCCGAGGGGATCTGCTTCGAGCGGGGCGATCCGGACTGGTGGAAGCAGCGCACCGCAAAGAAGAAAAAAATCCGGGAAAAAGAAGAGGCGCAGCGAGCGGAGGCGGCGCTCGCGGTATCAAAGGCAAAATCCCGGCTCTTCCCGCAGCGCCGGCCGTCGGACCTCGAGGGCGGCGCGTCAATCGACCTCGCGTTCAAGCTCGATTTCTCACGCCGCGGCTCGAGCGCGCGCGGGCTGCTCATTCACAAATTTTTCGAGCATGTCGAATGGATAGACGACGGTCTTCCCTCCGACGATCTTTTGACCGAAACTGCCGCTGCGGGCGGATTGACGACGCCCGAAGACCTTGCGCGGCTCCTGAAGGATTTCAAGGGAATAATCGCGGCGAAAGAGATTCGAAACGTGCTCTCCAAAGCGAGCTTCGGCTCGGACGATCTCGAGCTTTGGCGTGAGCGGCGCTTTGCGGTGCGCCTGGACCGGGTGCTGCTTTCGGGGACGTTCGATCGCGTGGTCGTCGAGCGCAAGAACGGCGCCGCGGCAAATGTGCATCTCTATGATTTCAAAACCGACCGTGTGCGCGATAAGCCGGCGATGGAGGAACGCGCGGCGTTCTACGCGCCGCAGGTCGACGCGTACCGGCGAGCGCTGCGGGCGATGACAAAGCTCCCGGATGATCGCATCAAGGCATCGCTCGTTTTCACCACGCTGGGCGCGGTGCTTCCCATAGGAGGAACATGAGCGACCAGCCTGTAGAGGTGCCGTACCACCGTCTGCCGGAGGAGCTGCTCCGCCGCGTCATCGAGGAGTTCGTGACGCGCGAGGGCACTGACTACGGGCATTCCGACTATGCGCTCGAAGACAAGGTGGCGCAGGTTCGGAAGCAACTGGAGCGGGGGACGGCGAAGATTGTTTTTGATCCGCTCACGGAAACCGCTACTATCGTGGCAAAGTGATTCCATGCATAGTGCGCTTCGAAAAGCCGTCATTACCATCCTTCTTTTCGCCGCTGCCTCGCCGGTTCGGGCCGACGATAAGATTTACGACATCGGCGCGCTCGCATCTCTGACCGGCAAAAATTGAAGCAATCAGGCGTGGCGGCGATAGTAGGCGCATCGTGGGATTTTCTGCTCAACCCGCTTTTCCCGCTTTCGAAGCGCGACAAGCTCGTCATCTTTGTGACATCCCGAGCGTTCCTTCATGGTTGGCGGTCCTTCGCTTGTGTGCGCTAAGGCGGGAGCGGCGGTGATAAGCCGCTAAAGGTAGGTTCCTCAGTATGTCAGTATGTCCGTCTGTCAGTGTGACGGTCTGTCAGTGATCAGTCACCGGCTTTCGGTAAACAGTGCGACCGTCAACCGAAGACGGCGCCCCGTTTACCGATCACAGGCAACAGACATACCGACAGACAGACATACCGATATACTGACGACTGACATACCGACATACCGATAGACAGACATACAGATATACCGACAGACAGAGATACCGATCCCTAATCCCTGCTCTTGAGCTTCGTCAGCAGCCGAATAATTTCAACGTAAAGCCACACGAGTGTCACGAGCAGCGCGAACGCGCCGTACCACTCCATGTACTTAGGCGCATTGCCGGAGCGCGCGCCGGACTCGATGAGATCGAAATCGAGCACGAGATTCAGCGCGGCGATGACGACCACCACACAAGAAAGCCCGATCGAAAACGCCGAGTTGCCGGAGAGGAACGGCGTCGCCACATGGAATAGGCTCAATATGAACGCGACGAGATACGTGATCATGATTGCTCCGGTCGCCGCGATGATGCCGAGCTTGAACTTTTCCGTCGCCTTGATCATGCCGGACTTGTACGCCATCAGCATGCAGGCGAGCGTCGCGAAGGTGAGCCCGATCGCTTGGGCGGCAACGCCCGGGTAGGCGCGATCGACGAGCCAAGAGAAGCTTCCGAGGGCGAGCCCTTCGAGAACCGCATAAACCGGCGTGAGCGCCGGCGCCCACGACTTCTTGAATGCGAGAACGATTGCAATGATGAGCGTTCCGATGATGAACGGAAGGTACATTACCGCGAATTCCGGCCGGCCCCACGAGATCCAACCCGCGACGAGCGTGAGCCCTATGCTGATCGCGGCTTTATTCACGGTGCCGTCGATGGTCATCACGCCGGATGACGCGGAGGTAGGAAGCCCGGAAAAGGTTTTAGAACCGAGCACGGGGTTCGATGTTTGCGTGAGAATTGCCATAAAACGCTCCTCGAGATTTTCGATAGCGTAAGATATTTGTCATCAAAGCGACAGAGCCGAGTATGGTAGCATCTCGGCATGCTGAATTCGGCTCCGGCCCAGGCGCCCAACGACGACGGCATGAACTGCGTCCGCGCCGTTCTTTCGGCAATGCGCGAGTCTCACGCAGCAAACGCGCAATTTGTCAGGTTCTCGGAATTCGCCGACTCGCTGCTCGCCTTATCTTCGCAGCCCCATATGCAAGAGCAGGGCGCGTACCTCGTGCGTCTCGTCGCCGCGATCGAGCAGATTGCGGACGTCGAGGTGCGGGACGCTTGCCTGGATCTCTTTACCGTTCTCCCGGGAACCGAACCGGATCCGTGGACTCCGCGCGCGGAACGCCTTGCCGCGCTCGGCGCGCGAAGTGCGTCCGCGGCGGATGTCTTCGAGATGTGCGTGGCTCACGGCGAAAGCCAGGTCATACACTCGCTTCCCATGGTGATTACGAACTGGCCCGAAGGCGCTCCCGGGCGCATGAAACTTTTAATCAGCCTTCTCGTCACGTCAGCGCGCGAAAAGGCGGCCGCGGCGCTCGATGACATCGATCCGAGGCGAAGCGTTGCTGTTCCCTACCTTCGTGATCGCATCGCGTTCGAACACGGCGAAACCCGATTCACCCTCGGTCTCGTGCTCATGGATATCGGCGGCGAGGAATCCAGCGCGGTAAACGCGTTCATTTCTGCGGACGAGATGCCCGGTCCCGCGGAGAAGCTTCTCGTCGCCATGAAAGTGGGAGATCTCGTGAAGCGATCGTTCGAGGAAGCAGCGAACGTCGCCAAGTCACTGGAGTCGCTTTTCGAGGACGCCTCCACCGTGAACGAATTTTTAAAGGTGAATTCGGGACGCGGCGCCGCCCGAGTTCACACCGAAGAAAATCCGGAATTGTCTTTGTATCAGAAGGCTCTGCTCTACCTTCATGAGCTTGCGGTGGAGCGTGACGACGCGATGGTGTATGCGCTTGCGTCATGCCAGCTCTGGGAGGTGGGAATCATCACGCCGGTGACTCGCGATGCGGTGATCGACGGCGCTTCGTTCGGCTGGGGATGCTGGAGAACGTACGCGCTCGGCCTCTTGCGGGGAGCGTCTTCTTCACCCGACGGCTGGACGATGGCGTCTGAGGTCGAGAAAAATTTGTCGTTCCAACTCACGGTTCCGGAGACGTCCGATGACGCTTTTCACGCTCTCCGCGAGCTCGGCCCTTCCGAGATTACGATTCCACAGCTCCTTACTTTGCTGGCAAAGGGTGCTGTGACGACGCGCCGAGCCGCGGCGAACTGCCTCGCTGAAGCGAGGACTGGACGTTCGGACGCGCTCAGCGCGCTAATGTTTCAAATGCGCGAGGACAAGGACCTCGGCGCGCGTTGCTGCTGCGCTTGCGCGGTCATAAGGCTCGGCCCTCAGTCCGGCCTCGTACCCGAGGCGCGCGGAATTCTCGAAAACGCCCTGCGAAGCGGAACGCTTGGAGAAGATATGGCGAACGGCATCAGGAGCGCGCTCGGCATCTCTTAGCTGCCGGGCTGCGCAATCTTGAAGTGCGTCTGCCTGCTGAAAGCCGAGTGCGTCGGGGGCTCGCCGCCCGAGTGCACGTTCACGCGATAGGATACCGAGTAGTTTCCCGGCGCGAGATTCGTGAGCGAAAGCTGATTTCGTTTGGCGTTGCGCCGGTGCTCGATGGTCGAGGATGAGCCTGTGTCATGGTGAATGATTGCGTCGTATGTCACGCCGGCGGCCTCCCGGGTGTGGGCAGATCCCGCCGCCATATTCACCACCGCATCGAACGGCGAGAAGACGAGATCGGCGGTGTCGCCGCATACATCCACGTCGGCGGCATCTACCGTTTGCGGCGCGGCGGCAACGTGCTTCACGACGTCGAGATTCACGAGGTGCAGCTGGAGCGGCGACTTGCTCGAATCAGCCCCGACCGCGAACGTGAGGACCGGCGCATCCGGCGCGAGCGCCCCGGAATGCGTTTCGTGCGCATGACCGCAGCCCTTGGAAAAAGTCGCGAGGTACGTTTCCTCATTCGCGATATCGCGGACGTGCACCGTCGTATGAAAGGTTTCGAAAGAGCCCGTGAACGTCCTGAACATCACCAAGCCGCCGTCCGATGAGATCGCATTTCCGAGAAGCTCGTGATAACCCTTGAGCGGCCGCCCGTCCGTCCCGATCGATACGAGATCGAGCGTCCCCAGCGCACGCCGGAAACGAAGCACATCCCCGCGCTTGTCGGCATCGTTCGGAACGAGATTGTTCGCCTCCGAAAAAAACACGGCGCTTCCGCCGTCCGCGGAAATCGATCCTACCAGGGAGCTTCCGTCGCCGGGCAATCCTCCCGCGTCCGCCGAGACGAGCTTCTGAACGCCCGATTGGAGATCGAGAAGATAAGCTTGAAAATGGCTCGTCGCCGCGGGAAGCGGCGCGCCGCTGATATTGGCCGCGGTCGAATCATAGAGCACCCAGTTGCCGTCGGAGCTGATGACCCCGCGCGCGCTATTGCCGTTCGACGCGCCGCCCTGGCTGTCCGCACTGAGCAGCGTTACCGTGTTGGACGGCCGCTCGAGAAGATAGGTCTGAAAGAGTCCGCTCGCGTGCGCGTTTATATTGGTCGAGTTCGAGATAAATACAATCTTCGTCCCGTCTTCGTTGATTGACGGGGTGAGCGCGCCGTCATTGTCGAGGTCGGGCCGCGTGAGCAGCTCGATCGCGCCTGACGCGACGTCGATGGCGTAGAGCCGCGACACGTGGGTTTGTAAGCCATCGACGAGGCCGATGCTTTCGCTGACGTATACGACGGTCGAGCCGTCTCTCGAGATCGCCGCGTTGCAAGTGGTGATGACGCCTCCGCCGGTCTGCTGCGTTCCGTTTGAGCTCTTGCTTATAAGGCGCATGGACTTGGACTGCGTATCGTAGAGGAAGAGGTCGGTCCTTCCGTTCGTGTCATCGGGGACGAGGTTCGACGCATCCGACTCGAAGACGACGAAGCGCCCGTCACCGCTAAGCGACGGGCAATGGGAGGTCTCATCGCCGAGCTTGCCGTTTTCATTGCGAGTGATGGTGAGGCTGCTCGTAATCTGCGCGCGGGCGTTAGCGGCGAGCGCGAGCATGCCGACGAGCGCCGCGAGAAGGAGAGTGAAGGAGTAGCCGCGCATTGTTGAGACCGCAGCGATTTTCAACCACAAAAGGCCGCAGCGCCATAAAGAGGTCGCAAGGTTCCCTTTTTTCCGGCAAAAGGATATACTTTACTAAATCGATCAAGATTCCGCTGACATCTAAATATTCGGAATCTCGATTGTTTTCCGGATTTGGGCCGCAATTTGCGTTGGCGCGGCCTGTTTTGAGAGCATGTGCTCTCTTTTCGCGGGCTCTGTGTAGGCCATATGGCGAGCGACACTCAGACATTAGAAAAATTCACGAACCGCGAGTACCAGTACGGTTTCTACACCGACGTGGAGGCGGAGTCGGCGCCTCCTGGCCTTAGCGAAGAGATCATCCGCTTTATCTCGAAGAAGAAGAACGAGCCCGAATTCCTGCTCGAATGGCGCCTCAAAGCGTACCGCAAATGGCTCACGATGAAAGAGCCCGCATGGGCTTTCGTGAAGTATCCCGAAATCAATTACAACGACATCATTTATTACTCCGCGCCGAAGAAGAAGCAGGGATTGAAGAGCCTCGACGAAGTCGATCCCGAAGTCTTGAAGACGTACGAACGCCTCGGCATCCCGCTCCACGAGCAGAAGGTGCTCGCGGGCGTGGCGGTCGACGCCGTATTCGACAGCGTTTCGATCGCGACCACCTTCCGTGAAGAGCTCGCGAAGCATGGCGTCATATTTTGCTCATTCACCGAAGCCGCGCAGCAGCATTCCGAGCTCGTGAAGAAGTACCTCGGCTCGGTCGTCCCTTATACCGACAATTTCTTCGCGACGCTCAACTCGGCGGTGTTCACCGACGGCACGTTCGTGTACGTGCCGAAGGGCGTGCGCTGCCCGCTCGAGCTCTCGACTTACTTCCGCATCAATGCGCAAAAGACAGGACAGTTCGAGCGCACGCTCATCATCGCGGACGAAGGCAGCTACGTGAGCTACCTCGAGGGCTGCACCGCGCCGATGCGCGATGAAAACCAGCTGCACGCCGCCGTGGTGGAGCTCGTCGCGTTGAAAGGCGCGCAGATCAAATATTCGACCATCCAGAACTGGTACCCCGGCGATCGCGAAGGGAAGGGCGGCATTTACAACTTCGTGACGAAGCGCGGCCTCTGCGCCGGCGAGAACTCGAAGATTTCATGGACGCAGGTCGAGACCGGATCCGCGATCACCTGGAAATATCCGAGCTGCATCCTGAAGGGCGATAATTCGGTCGGCGAGTTTTACTCGGTAGCGCTCACCAATAACCGCCAGCAAGCCGACACCGGAACGAAGATGATTCACCTCGGCAAGAACACGCGCAGCACGGTGGTCTCGAAGGGCATCTCCGCCGGTCACGGCAGCAACTCATACCGCGGGCTCGTAAAGATCATGCCGTCGGCCGAGGGCGCGAGAAATTTTTCGCAATGCGATTCGATGCTCATGAGCCAGACCTGCGGCGCGCACACGTTCCCCTACATCGAAGTGCGAAATCCGACCGCCAAGGTCGAGCACGAGGCCACGACATCCAAAATCGGCGAAGATCAGATTTTTTACTGCAATCAGCGCGGCATCTCCACAGAGGACGCGGTCTCGATGATTGTGCACGGATTCTGCAAAGAGGTTTTCAACGAGCTCCCGATGGAATTTGCCGTCGAGGCGCGCCGTCTTCTCGATATTAGTCTCGAAGGCAGTGTTGGTTAAGGGCGGCATGTCGAGCGGCGCACGCAACAAAAAAGGTAATCTCATGCTCAAGGTAACGAACCTTCAGGCGAAGGTGGCGGATACGGATACGGAAATTTTGCGCGGCATCAATCTCGAGGTGAAACCCGGCGAGGTGCACGCCATCATGGGCGCGAATGGCTCGGGAAAGAGCACGCTCGCGAACATTCTCGGCGGGCGCGAGTCGTACGAGGTCACCGGCGGCAAGGTCGAGTTCGAGGGAAAGAATCTCCTCGAGATGGATCCGGAGGAACGCGCCCGCGAAGGCGTGTTCATGGCGTTTCAGTATCCGGTCGAGCTTCCGGGGGTCGTCGGCAGCTACTTTCTCCGCACGGCCTACAATTCAATCCGCAAACATCGCGGGCAGCCTGAGCTGTCGGTCCGCGAGTTCGCGGCGCTCATCCGTGAGAAGGCGAAGCTTCTCGAGCTCGATGAATCTCTCCTCTCGCGCCCGGTGAATCAGGGGTTCTCGGGGGGTGAGAAGAAGCGCAATGAAATTTTTCAGATGGCGGTGCTCGATCCGAAGCTCGTTATTTTGGATGAGACCGACTCCGGACTCGACATTGATGCGCTGCAAATCGTTTCGAAGGGCGTGAACAAGTTCAAGAACAAGGACAAGGCAATCATCGTCATCACGCACTACCAGCGCCTGCTCAACTATATCGTTCCCGACTTCGTGCACGTGCTCTTGAACGGCCGCATAGTTAAGTCCGGAGACAAAGATCTCGCGCTCGAGCTCGAGAAGCGCGGCTACGGCTGGGTCAAGGAAGAAGCGAGAGCGTAAGCCATGACCAAGTCGAGAGAGACTCGAGCCGAGGGCGCCCCCGGATGGGTGGCCGACGAGTTCGCGCGCCTCGAAGCGCGCGCTGACGCCTTCACGCCGTCGCGCCGCCGGGCGTACGAGCTTTTCAGCGCATCCGGCTTTCCGACACCTGCCGACGAGTCGTGGAAGTACACGAATCTCGCTCCCGTTATCAGCGGCTCGTATACGATAGCCGGCCTTCCCGAGCAGCATGGCGTTGCCGAGTCGCTCGGCCTCGATCTCGGCGGCACGCGCTTTTTCTTCGTAAACGGCCGCGTCGTTCCGAAGCTCTGCTCGAAGAAGCTTCCGGAGGGGATGGAGCTTGCTTCAATCGACGACGTGCTTGCCGGGCGAGCCTCCGAAGCACTCGCGGCCGCGGCAAACAAACACCTCGGTGCGCATGCGCGTATCGACGGCGACGCGATTGCATCTCTCAACACCTCTTTTTTCCGCGGCGGCGCAGTATTGCTGGTGAAGAAAGGCGCGGTGATAGAAAAACCGATCTCGCTCACCTTCGTCACCGCGCCGGACAAGAAGCCGGACGGCGCCGCGTCCGTCTCGGCGTTCCCGAGGCTCCTTCTGATCGCCGAGGAGCAGAGCGAAGTGACGCTCGTTGAGCGGCACGTGGGGACGGGACCGCTTCGATACCTTAGCGCCGCGGTGACGGAGATCTCCGCCGCTCCGGCCTCGAACGTCGATCACTACAAGATCATCGAAGACGCCGGCCAAGCGGCGCACCTCGGGTCGGTGGCGATCGACGCGGCTCGCGCGGCGCATGCGAGGACGCACACGATTACCTTTGGCGGCGCGCTCGTCCGCAATCAGCTCTCCGTGTCGCTGCGAGGCGAGGGCTCTTACGCGCTCCTCAACGGCCTCACGGTGCTGTCCGATTCACAGCACGTCGACAACAACACCATAATCGACCACATCGAGCCGCACTGCGAGAGTCACGAGCTGTACAAAGGGATCTATGGCAATGAATCGCAAGGCGTCTTCAGCGGCACTATCATCGTGCAGCCGGGCGCGCAGAAGACCAATGCGTACCAATCGAACCAAAGCATCTTGCTCACCCCGGACGCCTCCGTTAACTCGCGTCCGCAGCTCAAGATCTGGGCTGACGACGTGAAATGCACGCACGGCGCGACGGTCGGGCAGCTCGACGATGACGCGCTCTTTTACATCCGTTCGCGCGGCGTCGGCGCGGAAGATGCGCGCAACATGCTCATTCGGGCGTTTGCGGGTGAGGTGATAAGCGGAGTCACTTCTCCGCTGCAAGAGCATCTGGAGCGCAGACTACTAGAGAAGCTTTCGAAGCGTTAGGCAGCCGGCTCAGTTCGCGAGCTGACGGATGACGGTCGTCGGTCCGCCCTTCGGCGGCTCCGAGTTTCGCTCCACGACGGAGAAGCTTCCAACCCAGTTGCTGCCGCTATTGCCGTTGTCGCCGAGAAAGGCAAGCTTCGCGAATTCGAGAATTTGAACGGAGTCGTTGCCGCCCGAGGGGGCTGTCGTGAGCGCGACCCACATCGGCGCGCCGGCGCCCGCTCGCAGCACGGCGTTGAAAACTCGATCAATTCCCGCGTTGCCGGGGGCGGTGCTGATGACGCTTCCGACCTGAACGTCTTGCGCGCACAAGCTCCCGATCATCGCGTCTTGAAACTTGTTCGGGTTCGACATGTTGCCGTCAATGTCGACCTTCGACCAGTTTCCCGCGACGTCGTTGCCGACCGTGAAAGCGTCGCCCGCGCTCAGATTCTGCACGAGATCCCGATTTATGCCGAACGGGCGGATGCATTTATAGGGCTTATCGAGATGGAAGCTGGCAATGCTGCTGAGACCGATTTTCAAGTTCCCTTGGACGAAACTCTTGGAAAAGAAGAGCTTCGATTCGGGCTTTGCTTGAATGCGGACCGAATCGACGATTGCGTCGCTGCACCGGGCGCAGACGGCGCCGGCCGAGCTCGAACAGGCGAAGAACATTTTCAAAGTGGGATCCCACACGCCGCAGCTTACGCTCTGAATCTCGGCAGGTCCGATGCCGTTCGCCGAAGCCATTGCGATAGTGTCATTCGCGAAGTCCGTATCGAAACTGCTCGGGGGGCGGCCTCCCGACATTTGCGCCTGGCCGAGATATGCGGCGCCCGCCAGCGCGGCCGCGTCGACCGCCGATTGGCCGCCGCGCTGCACGGTTCGCGCAAAGCCGATGTCCAGCACGAGCGCGATGAAGCCCAATATCGCCATGAAGCTAAGCGCCGCAAATGGGATGACGAGTCCGTGCTCGGAATTTCGCATGTTTCGATTACCTCATAATCGACGTGGCGCTGAGGGCGATGTTTCCGCCCATTCCCGGAAGAAAATTAACCACAACTTGATACTGGTAGGTGAGCGTCACCTGGCTCGCCGGCAGGCCGTTCACCGTCGTCGACGTGAGTGCGGTAGTGAGACGCGCGGGATCGAGGGAAGGTTGTATGGCGGTCGCGGCGGCCTGCTTCACGTCGTCCGCGGTCGCGCTGCTCAGCACCGCGGCCCGCACCGCGACGGCGCTCGCGTTCTTCAATGTAATCTGGGCGGAGAGAATCATTCCGAGCTGGAAAATACCGAGGAGCAACAGGAGAAAAAGAGGGATGACCAAAGTCGCTTCGACAATGGTCGCGCCTGCCTCTCTGGATCTGGTCTTCACGCGCTTCCCCGAAAGAGTCCGTAATCCCCTTAAGATGTCGGCAGGTTAGCGGAGAAACGATAGAGTCTGTGCCGCCGCAACGCTTCGAAAATCAGCGAGATTTCAAGGGGCTACAAGTTATTTTTCCGAAACCGACGCTTGCGGTAAGCTACGCACGCGTTTTTTCGACAGGAGATATTTTATGGCGATAGCTTTTCTCGACCTCACGAAGCGTCCTCCGCGCAGTCCGCGCGCCCGCCTCGGAAACTATGTCATTCTTCCGCGGATGCTCGACAAGGGACGGGCGACCATCGCCGGTAAGAACGGGGAATATAATTTTGACTGCCCAATGGATCAGCATTTCGTCAACTTCGTGAACGTCGACGCGAAAGGCATTCGCCAGCAGCTCGAAGCCGGGAAGGGCGATCAGGAAGTGCTCGAGTGGATCGAGGCGAACTGCAAGAGCAAGCGCACGCCGAGCGAGATAGCGGCGTGGTCCGACTATCACGATCATCGCGGTTTCGGCGACATCGAGTCGATGCAGTGGGTCGCCGAGCAAATTCAAAAGTACGGGCCGAAGCGCGAAGACATTGATACTTGGTTCGCGCTTCTCGACCTCGACGATTACGTGAGCTTCGGCGGGAAGGCGTAGTCGCCGCTGAGATCGCGCGGGCCGTGCTACCCTACGCGGCGGGTCGATGACGGTGCATGGTAGGGGCCCGCGGCCTCGCGGGTCCTATTCGAGTCGCTGCTCGAATGCGGCAATATTCTTGTTCGCTGCCTTCTTGTTTTTCGCGAACTTCGGCGACCCGGTCTTTAGCGCCGCGCGCACTGCCTTGTTCAATTTCGTTACCAGCGTTGAGAGCGGGGTCGAGCCGGTGACGTCTATGTTGGCTGCAGACTGCGCGACGAAAGCCGAGATGTCGTTGAGCTCGGCCTTGATCTCAGCGACGAGCCGGCGAAGCTTCCGGCGCTGCCTGGCGTTTTTCGCCTGACGAACGCCTTTGAAATCCGACCTCAAACTGTCGAGCCGCGCACCGAGCTCCTGAGAGCCGAGACAATCGATGATGCCGTTGGCGTTTCCGTCCTTGTCGGCGACGCCGCATCCGCAGACGTCCGGCGCATGCTTGTCCGGATCGTCCGGGCACTGATCAATCTGCACGCCGAACAATTCGACGCCGAACACCGGATCGCGAGCGCCGAACACCAGGGCGCCATGCACTGAGCCCAAGCCGCCGGGCGGAATATCCGTCGCGCCGAGATCGAACGGCTTCGTGCCGGCCGGCGTGCCGTCCGTTTCGAAGATAGTCATCTTCGTGAAATCCGCGCTCACCGACGCAAAAAAGACCCGTCCGTCGACTTCGACGAACCGAGTTACGTTCCCCGAATCCGGACCCGGCGCGACATCCGCGAGCATCACCGTACCATCGGTCGTGCCGTCGGTGACCCACGGCTCGAAGCCGTGGACACCGTCGTCTGCGTTGAAAAATATTTTCGACCCTATCTTCGTAAATATTGAAATCCGCGAGGACTGCACCCCGGGCTTTATGTCTTTCACAAGCCTGATCCCATCAGCTGTTCCGTCCGTCGCGATGAGCTCCTCGCCGGTTGTGGTAGAGAAGTTCCCCAGGTACACGAGTGTGTCCCCGAGCGCCGTAAGAAGTCGCGGACTCGACCCTGGGAAACCCGGGAGGAGATCCTTCACCAGCGCGGCGCTTGCTCCGCCGCCGGTCGTCTTCCACAGCTCCGTTCCGAGCGTCACACTCCGGCCGGCGAAAAATATTTCGCCCTTGAACACGGCCATGTCGGTGCCCGAGCTGAGAGGCACTGCCGGATCCGCCGGCGGCACGGGAACCGTGCCCGCGTCGCTTCCGTCCGTGCTGAAAAACTTCGGGCCCGAACCGTCATTCGCGGTGAAATAAAGCCTCCCGTTGAGCGTCGCAAAATCACCGACGATCAAAGAGCTCGAAACGAGGCTGCTTGCGCCGAGAGGATTCAGGTCCTTCACAAGCTGAGTTCCCGCCTCGCTCCCGTCGCTTTTCCAGAGCTCCGTGCCATGGATGCCGTCGTCGGCCGAAAAAAATGCGAGATTCCCGAGAGCAGCGAACCTCGTGCCGACGGCCGTTCGAAGCGAGGACAGCGGCCCCGGTTTGATGTCTTTCAGAAGGCGCGTTCCCTCCGCCGTGCCGTCGCTCACCCACGGTTCGGTGCCTTTTTCCGCCGTCGAAGCGAAAAAGAATAACTGATTTCCCACTACGGAATAGTTCTCCGGAAACGAGCCCTGCGAACCGGGCGCGATGTCGGAAACAAGCGCAGTCCCCGCGGCGGTCCCATCCGTCGCGAATACTTCGGTGCCCGCAAGCGTCGTGGTTCCCATGAAAACGAGCTTGCTGCCGAACTGCGCGGAACGATCGTCGATGAGATTGAGGCCGGAGTCGGCAGTGCCTGGGAAGGCGAGGTTCTTCACGAGCTGCGTCCCGGCGCCGGTGCCATCACTCTTGAAAAGCGAGATGCCGTCCGGCGCACGAGCCAGAAAAAGAAGCGACCCCTGAAACGGCGCCGGATTCGCGAGCGCCGAGTCTTGGATGCCGGGGAAGATATCTTTGACTATCGAGGTGCCTTGATTCGTGCCGTCGGAGCGGAAAAGTTCGGATCCTAGGTTGCGATCTCTCGCAGGAAAAAATCCCGCGCCGCCGGATACGGCCGTAAAAAACGGCGCGGAGGTTCCGAAGCCCGGCAGTACGTCGGCGATGAGCTTCGTTCCGGCGGCGGTGCCGTCAGTGACGAAAAGACCGAACGCCGGATTATCGCTCGGATTTAACGGATTGATCAGCGCCTTCGAGTCGCTCACCGCGAAGATTCTATTGATGCCGCTGCCCGGGGAGAAATTTCCGCCGAAGAAGCTGTCGGGCCCCGGCGCTAAATCTTTCACCAACGTTGTTCCGGCTGCGGTGCCGTCGCTTATCCAAAGCTCACGGCCTTCATTCGGCGTGTTCGCGGAAAAGACAAGCTTGTTGCCGAGAGCCGCGAGATCAAGCGGGTCCGAGTCCTTGCTGCCGGGATTGATGTCCTTGACGAGCTGCGTGCCGGCAAAGGTCCCGTCGCTGACATAGAGCTCTTTGCCCGTCGCCGCTTCCTGCGCCACGAAGAATACCTTTCCAAGAGCCGGGACGGCGGTGAAGTCTGTGGGATTCGAGCTCGAAGCTCCCGTGCTGATGTCCTTTACGAGCGCCGTGAGCGTTCCATCTGTCTCCCAAAGTTCCGCCCCGTTTGCCGGATCGGTAGCCGCGAAAAGCGCGACGCTATTTGCGGAAGAGACTATCCCGAACGAGCCCGTGGACGCGGCCGCACCGGGCCCCAAAGGCAATCTCTGTGTCGTTGCAAAGGTTCCCTTCGAAGTCCAGACCTGCCGTCCGTTCACGCCGTCATCGGCGGTGAACAAAAGCGAATTGTTGAATCGAATGAACGGGAACGGTCCTGAGGATCCGCTTCCAGAATTGATATCGATGGGGAACGTGCCGGCGGGTGTTCCGTCGGTGCGCCAAAGCTCGGAGCCGAGCTCCGGAGTGGTCGCCGTGAAAAAGATGAGCTCTTGCGATCCCGTATTCACGACGGTGAAGTCGAAAGGAAAGGAATCTTGCAGGCCGGAAGCTAGGTCGTCGAAAGAGGTTCCGGCGGCCGTGCCGTCCGTTATCCAAAGTTCCAATCCTGCGCCGGGCGTAACCGCGCTGAACACGGCAAAGTTGGAAGCTGCGGTGAGTTGAAAGGGATTTGGACCGGCGGGATACTGGTTGAGGTCCTTCACGAGGAAGGGCGTTTCGGCGTGCGCGCGAAAAGGAAAAAAAGCGAGGAGAAGAAAGGGAAGAAGCTTCGAATTCATTGCTCGACCTCCGCGAGGGGGAAACGCCGCGACCGGCGCTCTCGGCGCAAGTATGGCAATTGCGGGGATCAAGTCAAATTCTGTTTTAACGGCTGGCGGTGCGTCTTGCAGGTCGAAAGATCAGCAACAAATTCGGGATCTTCAACGTTTGATTTTTATCGGCCCGGAGTTCTTGTCTGTTGAGTAGACTCCGCCGCTGGTAAGATAATGTCGAGAGCGCGTTCCTGCGGCATGACAAAGGAAAATTCGGAGTTGATCGAGGGAGAGCTTCTCGGGCTCGAAGAGAGCAGCGAGGATGCCGGCTCCGCCTCTCCGCTCTGGATGCTGACGAGAGAGCCGACGCTCAACGCCTTCATCAACTATCTCGTACAGTTCCGCGAAACTCTCGAACGCGATCCTTCGGCGAAGCGTCGCCTCAGTTTCTCTTCGGCGCAGCTTCGCGACGTCCGCGTCGCGTTCGCCGAGATGATTCGCCGCGGCGAGGAGCGGCTCCACCGCCTTAGCGAGCTCCTCTGCCACTCGCTCCTTAATTCGTACCTCATCGAGAGCGTCGTATTCGGGGAGGTCGACAGCACGAAAGAGCGCTTCACGCTCATGCAAAACATCTCGGCGGAGGATCTGTACTCGACCACCGACATCGATCTCGGCAACCGGCAGCTTCGAAAGCTCCAAATTCACGATGGAAAAGGGTGGAGCGGCGCGAATCTCGTCGCCAACGTCGTGGAGTACCAGCCCACGGAGCCGAACCGCTACGCCATCCACAAGCTCATCAGCCGGATAAAGGCGGAAGAAGAGATTTGGAACAAAGTCGTCGACGAGATTTTCAACCTCGACATCCTCGTGCGCCGGGATAAAAAACTCTGGGCGTTGAGCCGCTACGTAAAGGACGTATTCGGCGTCAAAATTATCGCGAACTTTCCGGCCGATGTCCGCCGCATTCAGGCCGCTCTTCTCGCGCTCGAATGGGACGAGCAGACGCTCGGACGTTTCGGCGTGAGCGGCGCGGAGAGCGCGCGGAAGCTCGAGTTCGTCGAGGTCAAAGATTACCTGAGCCAGGGCGACCGCAAGGACAGCGGCTGGGCTGCGCTCAAGTCGGTCGTGAGCTGGTGGGAGAAAATGTTCGAGATTCAGATTCAGCCGCTCGCCAACTATTTCCGCGAGCGCGAGTACCTCACCAAAGAGAGCCATATCGGTTTCAAGCGCCAGCGCGAGGACGTGCGTGATCAGATCGCGCGCGAGGTGCCGCTCTTCGGCTTTTACCGTGATCTGTTGCATTGGCTATTTTCGGATACGAGCACGCCCGCGCCGAAATTCGACGGCGTCGAAATTATTCTCGAAGGCTGAAAAGCGGCGCCCCCTTCACTGAGTGCGCTTGATGAGCGAATCTCTGATTTTGCCGAGCCGCTGTGTCAACTCGTCGCTTTCTGCGACGCGCGTCTTGGCGAGCAGATCCTCAATCATCTCGACATCCGACTCCTCATAGAGCATCGTCGCGAGCTCGGCGCTGATAACGAGTGAGTCGCCCGAACGCGCGCCGAATCCGAGCATTTCGAGGCCGCGGATGATTTCGGCCGCGGGAGTCGCAAGATCGAAGCCGGGTTTTCGGCTGCAAATCTTGTCGATTTCGCCTGGAGTGAGACGCACCGGCTCATGGAACTCGAAGTTCGAGTCTGCGGCCTGAGATGCGGGGAGAATCACGTGCAGAGCATCGCGAACGCCGTCGCCGAGCATCTTCCAGCGCTCTTCGAACCACGATCGGCTAATCTCCGGTGAGGGCTTCACGATAGGTGCTTCACACTGCCGCGTCGATCGAATTGGCCGTTCTGATCGATCCTTTGCGCTTGGCGTTGAATGTGTGCGGCGAAAGCTTGAGCGCGGCATGCACCAGCTTCGAGAGCTTCGAGAGGAGGCTGCCAAACTTCACCCCTGACTTGATGGTGAGGTCCTGCGTCGAGGCCCTCGCAAACTTGAGCAGGTCCGTAAGGGCTGCGTTTATTGACCTTCGCTTTTTCTTGTCCTGCTGTATCGCGCGGTGGCTCTTTGGCGCCTTGAGGCTCTTTAGCAGCGCGAGGAGATTCGATACTCGATTCTTGACGCCGAGGCTCGCCTCTTGCCCGACGAGGCAATCGAGAATGCCGTTTCCGTTGGCGTCCACGTCCGGAACGCCGCAGCCGCACACGCCCGGATCGCTCTTCGCCGGATCATCGGGGCAGGCGTCGAAGAGAATGGTGAAAGGCTCGATGCCGAGCTGCGGATCAAGTACAGAGAAAAAAAGCCGCCCCCTGAAATACTCGAGCCCGGTTCCCGCGTATTGCAATCCGTTGGTGGAGAACTCCGCCGTCCCGGCCGAAGTTCCGTCGGTCTTCAACAGCTTGGTGACCGACGTGAGCGTCTGGACGTCGAAGTAGCTATCGCCGAAATAGACTGAGTCCCCCACGCTGATAATTCCGAACGGGTTCGAATCACCCGCGCCGGGATTGAAATCGAGGAGAATTGCCGTGCCTTGAGGGGTGCCGTCCGTAACCCACATTTCGCGGCCGTGAATGCCATCAGTCGCCGAGAAAAACAATCGGCCTTTGTAGACGTACAGCGGACGAATCTGGCTGGAGTTGGCGCCCGGGTAAATATCGCGTAGAAGCGCCGTTCCCGCCGCCGTTCCATCCGTAACCCAAAGCTCCTCTCCTTCGCCGTTGGGTCCGGTCGCGGTAAAGACCGCGACATCGCCCAGCCCGCGAATATTTTCCGGGGACGAGCCGAGAGTCCCGGGATAGATATCTTTGACGAGCGCGGTGCCGGACGCCGTGCCGTCGCTCTTCCACAGCTCGGTCCCGTTCGAATCCGTCGCGCTGAAGAGCACGAGATTTTTTGACGGCACGGAGCCGAAGCTCCGCGGAAAGCTGCCCATGTTCGGGTTGTCATAGATGTCTTTCAGCATGAAGGTGCCGGCGGCCGTGCCATCGCTCCGCCAAAGCTCCAAATTGGAGAGCTGACTCGTGCCGGAATTGTTAGCCGCGAAGTAAAAAACGCCGTTCAGTAGAATCGATTCGTCCGGCAGTGCGGAATCGTATGCCCCGTTTCCGGGACCGATATTTATATCCTTGAGAAGCTGCGTGCCCGCCGGAGTGCCGTTCGTTTTCCAGAGCTCCAGCCCGTGCACGCCGTCGTCGGCGAAGAAAAGAAGCGAGCCGCCGATTATCGCGCGGCCTTTCCCGCGTACGAGGCCGCTGTCGCGGCCGGGCTTTATATCTCTGAGAAGAACCGTGCCTGCTTCGGTGCCGTCGCTGAACCAGAGCTCGTCGCCGGCTGCGCGGGTGGTTGCTTCGAAGGTGATGCCGCTCCCGAGCACACTGAACGAAGAAACAGCCGAAGATGCGGATCCCGTATTGATATCCTTCACCAATCTCGTGCCTGCCGCCGTTCCGTCGGTCGTGAAGAGCTCGCCGCCGAAAGCGCCGTCGGTCGCGCTGAAAAGCAAGTTGCCGGCGAAGCCGGCGCTCGAATAATTTTCGATAAAGCTCGGGTACGAGCTCTGGGTGCCCGGGACCGAAAGTTCGGCGATGAGCGAGGTCCCATTCTCGGTCGTCTTGTACAACCCGCTGCCCCCCGTCGTGGTCGCGAAGAAAAAAAGTGCGCCTTGAAACAACGTGAGCGCGCCCGGGTTGCTCGACACGGCGCCGAGGTTTATGTCTGCTTCCAGCCGGGTTCCTTGCGCGGTGCCGTCGCTCGAGAAGAGCTCGGTTCCAACCGTCTCATCGCCCGCCGGAAAGTAAGTCCTCGTTCCGAGCACCCGTGAAATATCGGTGATGAGCAGAGTATTCGCAAACACGTCCGCGATTATCTTCGTGCCCTGAAATGTCCCATCGGTCACGTAGAGGCCGGAGGGGTAGCTGAAGAAGGGCAAATCTTTGACGAAGAGCGCGAAACCGTTTCCTGCGAGAAGCCGATGCGTGCCGTCGACGACGGGCGCGAAGGTGGAATTCTGGCCGGGCGTGACATCGGAGATGAGTTGCGTTCCGGCGGTGGTCCCGTCGCTAATCCACGGTTCGGTTCCGGCGCTCGGAGAGTCGGCCGCGAACACGAATGCGTTGCTGCGAATCGGCGTCAGATCTTGGGGACCGCCGCTCGAGCCGACCGCTTTCACCAGCTGCACAGCGAAGCCGTCCGTGGAGAAAAGCGCGTTCGAGAAGCTGACTGGATCGAACGCCTTGAAAAACGTCCGGCCGAGTCCGGGCATAGTCAGAAAATTTGTCGGCTGGCTGCTGCCCAGCCCGGGATTTATGTCGCCGGCGAGGACCGTGGTGGCATTGCTGCCCTGCGTGCGCCAAAGCTCGACGCCGTGCGAACCATCGTCCGCGGCGAATATCGCGGTTGGGGTGGTGGCGATGAGCGCTATCTTCGCACCCTGGAACACCCCGTTCGCAGGCCCCGGATTAATGTCTTTGAGCTCGAAAGTGGTTGCGTCCGTTCCGGCCGAAAACCAAAGCTCGCGCCCATGCGCAGCGGTAGTCGCGGTGAAGAGCACGCCCCCGCCGAACGCGACGAAGCTGCCGGGATCCGATCCAGGCGTCCCGGGGTTTATATCGAGAACGAGTGAGGTGCCGTCTGCTGACCCGTCCGAAACCCAAAGCTCGCGCCCTTTATCAGCCGTTCCCGCGGCGAAGAACGCCAGCTCTTTTCCGCCGACGATTGCCGCGACGATTTCGGAGGGAAATGAGGACGTCTTCCCGGGGACGAGATCCTTTACCATGTGGGTGCCGGCCTGCGTGCCGTCGCTTGTCCATAGCTCGCCGCCGTGTTCGAGGTCAGAACCGGTGAAAAAAAGGCGGCTCGTTGTCGCGGTAAGATTGAATCCGTTCGCGCTGTTCGGATGGGCGTTCAAATCTTTGAGAAGTGTTGCCGGTTGCGCAGCCGCGGTAACGGCGAAGATTGCTGTGACAACGAGCGCGCTTCGGATCAGAGAGAGCGGGCGAGGCAAGATGAACAGCATACTTGGCCCTTTGTATGTAAGCCGGCGGACGGCCTTAAGACTTTATTGCACGCAAAAACCTAAGTCAAAAAAGCGCCTTGGCGTGATGAGGCGGGTCATCCCTTCGGATCTCCCGTTGATGAATTGCCGTACGCGCTGCTAATATTCACCGCCGTTACGCCATGAAACGATTTACCAGAAAGATCGAAAATTTCATCTGCGCGCACTGCGGCGCGAGCGTGTCGGGAAACGGCTACACTAATCATTGCCCGCAATGCCTTTGGAGCATGCATGTCGACCTCAACCCGGGCGATCGCGAATCGAGCTGCGGCGGATTGATGGAACCCGTGGAGATTCAGATTAAATCCCAGCGCGCGACCATCCTTCACCGCTGCACCCGCTGCGGCTTCGAGCGCAGGCAGAAGAGCTCCGTGAGCGACAGCTTCGACGCCATCGTTCAGCTCTCCACGATTGCCTCCGGACGCGTCGTCGTGAACGGCTGATTGGGCAGCATATCCGGCTTCTTAAGGCTGCGAAGATGTGCGTTTTTCCAGCTTTCCCGCAGGGTTGACTCTTTGGGGAGAAACGCCGAAGATTTGCCACCGTTTTGGAGCTTAAGGACCTATGTTCTTCATATACGAAATTGCCATCGTCGCCGGCGGCCTTCTCGGCCTCGCGTTCGCCTATCATATTTACACTCAGTTGCTCGCGCTTCCCGAGGGAACCGAGCGCATGCGCGAGATTTCCCTCGCTATACGTAATGGCGCGCTCGCATACCTTCGGCGCCAGGCCACCTGGTTGGTGCCGTTCATCGCCGTGGTATTTCTTCTCATCTGGCTCGGGCTGGGGTTTCCGACCGCGATAGCATACGTCTGCGGCTCGTTCAGCTCGCTCCTCGCCGGTTTTCTTGGGATGAAATCCGCCACCATCTCGAACGTGCGCACGGCGTATGCCGCCTCGCAAAACAAACCGGATGAAGCGCTCATGGTCGCTTTCAACGGCGGCTCGGTGATGGGTCTTTCGGTGGCGAGCCTCGGCCTCATCGGACTCGGCATTTTGTTCTTCATCTTCGGCGGACCGCACGGCTGGGAGCCGCTCACCGGCTTCGGTCTCGGCGCGTCTTCGGTCGCGCTTTTCGCGCGCGTGGGCGGCGGCATTTACACCAAGGCCGCCGACGTGGGCGCGGACCTCGTCGGAAAGGTCGAAGCCGGAATTCCCGAAGACGATCCCAGGAATCCCGGCGTCATCGCCGACAACGTCGGCGACAACGTCGGCGACGTGGCCGGCATGGGCGCCGATATTTACGAGTCTTTTGTCGCGTGCATCATCGGCTGTCTCGCGCTTGGCGCGACGGCCTCGGAGCCCGTCGTCGCAAGCATCACCACTTACACGAACGGACTTCCCGAGCTCGCGGGTTATCACACCTGGCTCATGTTGACGCCGATCGTGATCGGGCTTCTCGGAAGCATCGCCTCGTACATCGGCATCAAATCGATCAATTTCTTCAAGGCGGGAGATCCGGCCAAGGCGCTCCGTTACGTGACGCTTGTCGCCGCGGCGGTCTTCCTCGTGCTCGCTTTCGTGTTTCTCTTCCTCTCGCCGGTGCGGACGAAGCTCTGGTTCTGCCTCGTCGCGGGCACCGTGTGCGGCGTGCTCATCGGGCTCATCACCGAGTACTACACGGGTTCGAAGCCGATCTACCAGATCGTGGACGGCGCGCGGACCGGGCCTGCGACCTGCATCATCGCCGGCATCGCCGTCGGCTTTCGAAGCGTGGCGTATCCTCTGCTCGTCATCGTCGGCGCGATTTACTTCTCCAATCACTTTGGCGGGGCGTACGGAGTCGCGCTTGCCGGCGTCGCGATGCTCTCCCTCGTCGGCACGATCATGACTATCGACGCGTACGGACCGATCGCCGACAACGCGGGCGGCATCTCGGAGATGGCGGAGCTCGGCAAGGAGACCCGCGCGATCACGGACCGGCTCGACTCGCTCGGCAACACGACTGCTGCGATTGGTAAAGGCTTTGCCATCGGCTCGGCCGGACTCACGGCGCTCTCGCTGTTCGTCGCGTTCGCCGAGGTCGTGCAGGTGAAAAATCCGCATCTCTCGCTCGATATCCTAAATCCGAACCTCATCGTCGGCGTGTTCATCGGCGCGATCCTGCCGGGCATCGTCGTGTCGTTCACCATGCGCTCGGTCGGAAAAGCGGCGGGGCTCATCGTCACGGAGATTCGCAGGCAGTTCAAAGAAATCGCCGGACTTCTCGAAGGCAAGCCGGGCGTCAAGCCGGACGTCGAGAAATGCGTGGCCATTTCGACGCAAGCCGCGCTTCGCGAGATGATCCCTCCCGGAATAATCGCCATCCTGACGCCGGTCGCGACCGGCTACATTTTCGGCCCCGAAGCGCTCGGCGGGCTGCTCCTCGGCACTACCGTGGTCGGCGTCGTCATCGGAATGTTCATGGCGAACGCCGGCGGCGCGTGGGATAACGCGAAGAAAGCGATTGAGCAGGGGCTCGTCGAAGGCGAAAAGAAGGGCAGCGACGTGCACAAAGCCGCAGTGGTCGGCGACACGGTCGGGGATCCCTTCAAGGACACCTCGGGGCCGTCGCTCAACATTCTCATCAAGATGGTTTCGATGCTGGCGCTCCTCTTGGCGCCGTTGTTGGCCTAGCCGCGCGGCAGGCGCCGCCGCGGATTGTGAATTGGTCGTATGCAGGGCGTAATCATCCGCACGGCGCTGGTGCTCTTCGGCATTCTTGTCGGGCTCGGGGCGAGCGAAGTGGCGCTGCGCTTCGTGCGAAAGGCTCCGAAGGGCAGCGAGTTCCAGAGCCTCGATGACCTGCGTCGCTCGATGCTGAAGGGCGACACCGACGCCGGCGGAAAAGATCACTCCGTAAATCTCGCCGCGATCATCAATCCGCATCCGGACGACCAGATCATTTACGACCTCCGCCCGAACAACGAGGTCACTTTTCAAGGCGTGCCGGTAAAGACCAACGGTTGCGGCATGCGCGGGCGCGAGGTTTCCATCCGAAAGCCCGAGGGTACGGTGCGCGTCGCCTTTCTAGGCGATTCTTTCACGTTCGGCTGGGGCGTGAAGATTGAGGATGCGTTCACGAGCGTCGTCGAGCGCAATCTGAACCGCGTCGAGGACGGAAAGCAAAAGGTCGAGGTGCTGAACTTCGGCGTTCCGGGGTACTCCACGTTTCAAGAGGTCGCGCTTTTCAAGGAACGCGGGCTCGACTTTTCTCCGGATGTCGTCGTGGTGTATTTCGTGGAAAACGACTTCGGCCTTCCGTTCTACGTGCGTGACTTGAACAACCCGAGCAAGCTTCTTCCGTCACTCGGCATATTCAAGCTCGCTTCTCAGGCTCTCGGTAAGAGCGACGCCGAACGCTTTCAATCGTCGAACTTCGACGCCAACCGCTCACTGCTCGATCTCGCTTCGGTGTGCGAAGCGCGCGGCATACCGGTGCTTCTCGTTATCAACCCGAAGACGAGCGAGGTCGACTCGCGCCGGAAGCTTTGGGCCTTGAAGCAGCACAGGATAAAATACTTCTCCATTTTTAACGATTTGAAGCGCGCCATCGCCGACGAAGGCGTGCCTGAGAACACGCTGCAGCTTCCGAACGACCGGCATCCGAGCGCGGTAAAGCACCGGATTCTAGGCGATATCATGACGCCTCATATTTGGGCCGCGCTGCCGGCGCAGCGGGCCGAGCGGTAACTTTTGCGGGGCGCTCTCCTCGTTCGTGCTTTTGCGTACTGATTGAAAAAGTGTAAGTCCGTAAGACTATTGCGGGGACCCGCGCGTGATCATTCACGAGCGGAGGGGGCGATTTTTGCATCTAACAAGGGGTTCCGAGCGGGCGTATCACTCGGCCTTGTCCGTTAGGCGGACCCGGCCGAAAATAAAACGCGCTATAATTGATTATGAGGAGCATTCAGTTGAAAAGGTTTTTAGCGGCCCTTTTTGCGGTTTCTTGCGCTCTCCCGTCCGCTTCCCACGCGGCGCCCCATCTTCTTTCGAGCGACATCAACGGCGACGGAGTGTCCGAGCTCACCCTCGTCACCATCGAAAGCGATCACTCACTCACGTGGAAATCGTACGACGCTTCGACCGGCCAGCTCGTCCGCCAGACGAGCTCGGTCGGCGCTCTCGGCAACAATCTCATCTTCGGCAACTGGGTCTCGACCACCGAGGCGAGCATCGGATACATCTCCGCGGCGAGCGCGGCCTCGATGGTCAGCTGGGTGCTCGCCGATGCGCAAGGCGCTCTCTCGAGCGCGAAGCAGTTCGGCAAGGGCTCGAACCGCATCGTTTCCGGCGCTGATTTCAACGGCGACGGGCTCGTGGACGCCGCGGTGGTTGCCGACGGATCGTCGAGCGCGCTGTTTCGCTGGCACATTCAGCCGGATTTTCTCGCGCCAGCCCCTGCGCGCGCCGCCGCGCTCAAACATCAAAACCGCCGCGCGAGGCATCACCGAAGGGTGACCGGAAAGGCGGCGGGACTCCTCTCCGTCAGATTCGGCCGGCATGGAGACACCGCGTTCTTCCTGAATCCTGACGGCGCGGGCGACTCGCTCGCGCTTCTTCGCAAAGATAACGCGACCGGCATCTACCGTCTCCTGCTTCGAAGCCCCTATGCAAAGGTCGCGCGCAAGGTGATCATCGGGCCGCTCTCCGGCACGCAAAGCCCGCTTCCGGTGCAGCAAGCCGACGGCAAGGATCTGCTCGCCGTTTACACGCGCTCGGGCGGAAACACCCCCGTTAAATTCTTTTCGATGACCGGCGAGGAGCTCGCGGACTTCACGATGACGGGAACCGGCACGGTCATCGTCGGAAACTTCAACGAGCTTCCGGGCCAGGAGATCGCGATTCAAACCGCGAGCGGCTTCACCATTTACAATCCCAACGCTCCGACGGACGTGCGAACGGTCACGCTCGCAAGCGGCATCCCCGTCGACGACGTGAACATCACGACCTTCGGCTTTAGCCCGGGCGGGGGAAACAGCGGGGGCGGGGGGAACAATGGGGGCGGAAACAGCGGCGGAGGAAGCGGCGGCGGCGCATGCGGCGCATCCGGCTCGGCGCCGAGCGGCGGTCTCGAATCGGTATGCTCGGTTGTATATCCGATGAATACCTGCGTGCTCTACAAGCCGGGCTCGGGCGGTACCGCGGACGCGCGAACCGGACGCCCTGCATTTCTCTGGTATTCGCCCGCGGACAACCCCGGGGTCGATCATTTGGACGTGTACGCGTCGAACGGAACGAAGATCGCGCAATTCGGATTTTACTTTCCGGCCCCTGCGCCGCTCGCGCGCTTCTATTCGGGTTACGACCCGGGCACGGGCGAGACGGGCTCGCAGCTCATGGCGGCCGCGAATGCGGCATCGGGCAAGCCCTGGCTCTACTTCTTTACGAAGAACGGCAAATGTTGGGGGCCCGTCACGAACGCCAACGGAAGAAGCGGCGGCAGGTAGGGCTTACTCCGCTCCGAGCGCGAGCATCCGCAGCGCCAGGACGCTTCCATTGCCGAGAACGCGTTTGTCCGAACCGGCAATCGTTCCGCGATCGAGATCCACGGAATAGTTGCTCGACCGAAGCGGAAATTCTTCCGGGAAACGAATCACCACCGAGACCTGATCCTGCGTGCCGCCCCGGCGTGCGACCTCTATCTCGAAGCGGCAATCGGACAAGCGAGGAAAGTCAGGATGATCTTCCGCGATGGGCATTCTCGGCCAATCTTCGCGGGCGCGCTGAAGCACGAGCGAGCCAATCGGGCGCGTTCGCATGAGCTGATTGGCCTCGTCGCTGCGATTTGCGGCGTAGGATTTGAGTTGGAATGCTTCGTTTTCGAGAGTGGGAGCGGACGACGAATCGGCGGCGAGATGAACCATAATAAAACCCTCTGAACCTTACGACGGGACAAATTTACTCCCAATCCGGTCCTTAATCCAGATTTCGCGGGGGACCCGGGAGAGCGGAGGCGACTGCGCGAAAAGTTGCAATCGCGGCCGGAGCTTAGGCGAGCCCGGCATTAATTTATGTTTCCGCTCTTGTCACGAAAGACGCTTCGCGACTTCGTCAGCTTTCTTCAGCTCCCAGCTTTTGCTGCGGACAGTCTCGAAAGCGCTCGTTTCTTCTTTAGCGCCCAAATATAAATCTTGACTCCTCCGAGGCCGAATTCAACCGCAGGCTCACTGGTTTTCCGGGCGGAGCCCTCACATCGCTGAAAATCTTAAATAACTTTCCCCAGTTAGGCGCGACGAATCTAGTCATAAGATTCACCGCTTAGGTCGATCTTCGATCCTGCATAAGTGTCGCTTCGGCAAGCGCCGAAGCCCGCTCAATGACGGATTGAAGACGTGCCTATATCGATAGGAACGAACATAGCCTCTCTTAAAGCTCAGCGTGAGCTGGCGAAGGGGACTGCCGCGCTCTCGAAGACGCTCGAGCGGCTGTCGAGTGGGCTCCGGATTAATCGCGCGAGCGATGATCCGGCCGGGCTGGCGGTGTCGTCGAGCCTCTATGCAGATGCGAGAGTGTTCACCCAAGCGCAACGAAACTTGGACGACGGAATCTCTGTGCTAAATATCGCGGACGGAGCCCTGCAAAACGTTTCGTCGATTCTCGAACGGCTGAGCGAGCTTGCGGAGCAGGCGGCCAACGGAAGTTATTCATCGAAGCAGCGCTCCGCCCTTCAGCTGGAGGTTACGGCGCTCACCAATGAATATAATCGCGTGCTCGGCTCGACGAAGTTCAACGGGCAAAGCGTGTTCCAGTCTCAAGGCGAGCTTCGGCTTCAGGTAGGATACGGTGCCAACGGATCGCTCGGCGTTGCCATTGGAAATTCGATTAGCCGCGCCACCGGCTCGGGAACGCTCGCAGCGCGTGCGACGTATTCCTCGGTGGGTTTTCCCGAAGGCGAGGTGCTAGCTGATTTCAACCAAGACGGCATACTCGACATCGCGGTTGCCGGCGACGTTTCAGCCGATGTAAAGGTGCTGCTCGGCGTGGGAGACGGCACCTTCATGGCAGCCACCGCATATGCGATGGGAGCCTCCGCGAGATCAGTGAAAGCGGGCGATCTGAACAATGACGGGCGGCTCGATCTCGTCACCGCCGACACTACATCGAATTCGATAAGCGTCAGGCTCGGACAAGCCGGCGGCTCGTTCGGCGCGCTTACGACGTTTTCTGTCGGCGCCGGAACTTCGCCTACGGATCTCAGCATCGCCGATTTTAATGAAGACGGGGCGCTCGATGCGGTGGTGCATGACGCAGGAAACGGCACCTTTAGCATACTCAGAGGAAATGGGAGCGGCGGCTTTGGAGCTCCCACGAGCTTTGCGACGGGCGCGACCGATCTCGGAAATTCCGGCGACAGCATCGAAGCCGTCGATATCAATGCTGACGGTCACCTCGATGTTCTGACTGCCGATTACGACGATGACACGGTGAGCATCCGCTTCGGAGACGGCAAAGGTTCGTTCTCAGCGCGAACGACTATCGTGATGGGAGGAACGGTGGGGCTCGACGGGCCGGTGTCGGTCGCGGCAGCCGACCTCAACGGCGACGGCGCCTCCGACGTGATCACAAGCAATAGAGTCGAGCACGCGATCAACATTCGCCTTGGAAACGGGGATGGAACGTTCCAGGCGCTGACACAATATTCCACCGGCGCTCTTCCCGGCGTGGGGGTGTCGATACTCGACAACAATGGGGACGGCTTCCAAGATATTGTCGCTCTGGCATCGAACTTTTTGCTTCTTCTGAACGGAAATGGCGATGGAACGTTTGCCGCGCGCGCAACGGCTACGGTGGGAAATGGTTCTTACGCGGTCGCGGCCGGTGATCTGAACGGCGACGGCGCTTCGGATTTCGTTACCACCGACTCGTCCGACGGAGCCATCAGCGTCGTCATGCAAGGCGTCGCGCGCACCTTGAATATTCCGTACATGAGCGTCGCCACTCAAAGCAGTGCGCGAAGCACGCTCACCGTGATCTCGGCGGCGCGAGACCGATTGAATCTCGAGCGCGGCGGCATTGGCGCGTTCCTCAGCCGCCTGGAGATTGCGCATAGCAATATCCAGGCAACCATCGAAAACTCTCGCGCCGCCGCGAGCCGCATCGTAGACGCCGATATCGCGCAGGAGTCGTCGGAGCTCGTAAGGCGCGAGATCCTCCAGCAGGCTTCGACTGCAATCCTAGCGCAAGCGAATCAACAACCGTCCATCGTGCTAAAGCTCCTCGATGACTCGTAATGGAGTATCTTCAGCCTTTTCGCGCTGAACCGCCTCGCCCGCTGTCACGCCTTTCCGATTACCGGCCTCAAACCGGCAAAGATCATCCTCGCGTACGTCTCGTTCCCCTCGAGCGACAGATGCAGTCCATCGGAATCGAGAAACTCCTCCGGTTTCACGGTAAAGTCCTTCATGAGTACGGGCAGATTTATGCTGGGGACGTTCAGCTGCTTCGCGACCGCCAGCGCCGCCGGGTTATACGGCGCGAAGTTTTGCTCGTACGTTTTGCCGTTTCCTTGAATGCCATCCGAGCGAACCGGCATGTGATTTATTACGACAACCGGCGTGCCGCCGCGGTCGCGGACGATGCGGCAGATCTCGAACAGATTCTTCGAATAGTCATCGAGGCTCACGCGCGGCGTCTTCACGAAATCGCGGACGTTCGCATCGTTGAATCCGAACTCGACCAAGACGATTGCGGGAAGCTTCGTGACGACGTCTTTCGAGATGCGCGCGAGCGCGTCCTCGGTCGTCTGTCCGTCCTTTCCGCGGTTCAGCACCTCGAACGCACCCGGCTCCTTGTCGTCGAGAAGCTCCTGCAGCCGCGCCGTCCAACGCTCGGTTTCCCGAAAGTCGGAGCCTTCCGTGATCGAGTCGCCGAAGCATACGATTCGCATCATGTCAGCACTCCCCCAGATAAGCTTCGCGAACCTTCGGGTTGGCGAGCACCTTAGAGCTTTCATCCTCGAGCACGATCTCGCCCGTTTCGATGACGTACGCGCGGTGCGCGAGCTTCAGGGCAGCGTGCGCGTTTTGTTCGACGAGAAAGACGGTGAGCCCCTCGCTGTTCAGCTGCCCAATGGAAGCGAAAATCTTCTGCACGATAATCGGCGCGACGCCCATGGACGGCTCGTCCATGAGCAGCATGCGCGGCGCGCTCATGAGCGCGCGCCCTATCGCGAGCATCTGCTGCTCGCCGCCGGAAAGCGTGCCGCCTGCCTGCGAGCGCCGGTCGCGAAGCACCGGAAACATCGTGAACACGCGGTCCAGATCGCGCGCCGTTCCGGCCGCGTCACGGCGTAGGTACGCGCCCATATCCAAGTTCTCCTGCACCGTGAGCCGCGGAAAGATTTTTCGTCCTTCCGGCACGTGCGCGAGCCCGCGCGCGGTGATGCGATGCGCGGGGACGCGCGAGAGCTCCTCGCCCTCGAAAGTGATGCTTCCCGAAGCTACGGGCACGACCCCGGATATCGCCATGAGCGTGCTCGTCTTTCCCGCGCCGTTCGCGCCGATGAGCGTCACGATTTCGCCCTTGCCCACGCGAAGCGAGATGCCCTTTAGCGCCGCAATTCGCCCATATGAGGCGCGCACATCCCGGAGCTCGAGGAGAGGCTGTCCGCTCATGGATTCTCCGCTCCCAAATAAGCTTGGATGACCTTGGGGTTGCGCTGAATCTCTTCCGGCGAGCCTTCCGCAATCGTGTTCCCATAATCCAGGACCGCGATGCGGTCCGATACGCCCATCACCACCTTCATCTGGTGCTCGATGAGCAGCACCGTGACGCCGCGCCCGCGAATCTTTCGAATGAGCTCCATGAGCTCGCCGGCCTCGGCGGGGTTCATCCCGGCGGCGGGCTCGTCGAGGAGGAGCACGGCCGGCTTCGACGCGAGAGCGCGGGCGATTTCGAGCCGGCGCTGATGGCCGTACGAGAGCGTGGAAGCGACCCGTGACGATTCCTTCTCGAGCCCGACGAATTCCAGGACCTCGCCCGCAGCCTTGCGCGCCGATGTACGCTCGGCAAAGTGCCGCGGCAGGCGGAGCGCGGCGTGAATGAAGGAGACGCGCAGCTTCGAATCGAGCCCGACGAGCACGTTGTCGATGACGCTCATCTGATGAAAAAGCCGGATGTTCTGAAACGTGCGCGTGATGCCGGAAGCGGCGATACGGGAAGGGCTCCGGCGCGCCGAGCTCAAAAGGAGGAGCGCCGCGGCCCCGGCGACCGCAAACCCGGCGGCGAATGGAAACACCGACCACCAGGCCGGGAGCTGCGAAACAGATTCAAAGAGCGCGGTAATCGCGCCCGGCCAATCGAAGGCTCGACGGAACCCGTAGCGCGAACTTATCGCGGCGGCCCAAAGGGATTCGATGTTCACGGCGCCGAGAAGCATGAGGCCGGAAACGAGCCCGACGAGCACGGCGGCAAGCCCATCGCGCGGGCTCCTTTTACCCGCGAGATCGGAGCCGCGAAAAAGCACGCGCCCTTCGGTCGGCGCGTAAATTCCGGTAAGCACATTGAAGAGGCTCGTCTTTCCGGCGCCGTTGGGACCGATGATGGCGAACACTTCGCCTTCACGCACCGAGAACGATACGTCGTTCAACGCCTTTAGCCCGCCGAAGCGAAGCGAGAGGCCTTGGATCTCGAGAAGCTCCGCGCTCATTCGTGCAGCTCGGCCTCGATTCGCCTGGACGGCACGAGCCCTTCCGGCCGGTAGCGCATCATGAGGATCAGCGCCAATCCGAAGATCATGAACTTCCAATTGTTCGGCGAGGCGAACACGTTCGTCGTATCGGCATATCCCTGCGAGATGAGAAATTTGCTGAGCTTGTCCAGGATAATAGAATTGAAGCCGATCATGACGAGCGCGCCGACGAGCACCCCCGGAATGCTCCCCATGCCGCCTACGATGACGATGCAAAGCGCGATAACGGAAATCTGAAAATCGTAATTTCCGGGCTCGCTGCTCGAGCCGAGGAGCGCGGCCCAGAGGGCCCCCGCGAAGCTGCACGTCGCGGCGCCGATGGCAAAGGCGAGGAGCTTCATGCGCACTTCGCTTATGCCCATGCATGACGCGGCGAGCTCGTCTTCGCGGATCGAGCTCCATACGCGGCCGACGCGCGAATGCTCGAGATTGCGGTGGACGAGTATGACGACGCCCAGGATGGCGGCGTAGAGGTAGTACCACGGCTGGTAGAAGTCCGAAGTGAAGACGTAGGACCCGAGGACGGGCGCCGGAAGGGGGTTGATGCTCTGCGTGCCCTTGGTGATGGAATCCAGATTGCGCAGCACGTCTTGCGTTATCTCGCCGAAGCCGAGCGTCACGATCGCGAGATAGTCTCCGCGCAGCCGGATGGTCGGCAGCCCGAGCAAGAGCCCGAACAATGCGCCCGAGAAAAGCGCAGCGGCGAGCCCGCCCCAAAAGCCGATCTGAAACGGATATATCTCGCAGGTGAGAATCGCGTACGTGTACACACCGATCGCCATGAAGGCGGCGACGCCGAGGTTGAGAAGTCCCGTGTAGCCGGTGACGACGTTCAAGCCGAGGCCCAAGATCGCGAACACCATCACGGGGCGAAGTTGATCCGCGAAACGCATCTCGCGCGGAAGAAGCAGCTCGAGAAACGGAAGGGCGAGCACGAATGCCGCCACGGCCGCCGCATATATGGCGCGGCGCGACTTCATACTTTTTCCCTCACGTTGGCCTTGAAAAGCCCCGCCGGACGGAAGATGAGCATGAGCACGAGAATCGAGAACACGATGACGTTCGTCCAGCGCGTTTCGACGTACTGATCGCTCATGGCGCGGATGAGGCCGATAAGCACGCCCCCCGTCACCGCACCGGGGAGGCTTCCAATGCCGCCGAGCACCGCCGCGGTGAACGCGTCGATGCCGACCCGGTAGCCCATCTGAAAAAAGATCGTGTTGTTGTAAAGCGCATACACGACGCTCGCGACGCCCGCGAGAGCGCCGCCGAGAGCGAACGTGGCGCCGATGACGTAGTCGACGTCGACCCCCATGAGCCGCGCGGCGAGCGGGTTCTGCGCGACGGCGCGCATCGCCTTGCCGAGGCGCGTGTGTTTCACGAGCATCGTGAGCAAAATCATGAGCGGCACGACCACGGCGGCGACGAGAATATCTTTGTACGAAATAAGGAGCGCCGCTGATTCGCCGAGGAGATTATCCGCGGAAACGAGGGCGGGGAAATCCTTCGGCGAGGCCGCGGCGTGGCCCATGTTGAACACCGGCATCGGAACGCCGCCCCAAAAGAGCCCGATGTTGAGAAAGATGAACGACACGCCGATCGCCGATACGAGCGGCGCGAGACGCGGCGCGTTTCGAAGCGGGCGGTAGGCGAGGCGATCAACGGCGAAATTAACCGCTGCGCAGAAAACCGGCACGGCCAAGAACATGAGCACGAGCGCGCCGGTGGTGCTCGCGGTATCAGGGTCGGCCATGCCGGTAAGCCCAAGGAGCGTCAGCGCAAGGAACGCACCGAGCATGAAAAGATCGCCGTGCGCGAAGTTGATGAGCTCGATGATCCCATAGACCATCGTGTAGCCGAGCGCGATGAGCGCGATGATCAGGCCGTTCGAGAGCCCTGTGATGAGTTGTTGGAGGAAGACATCAAAATCGCTCAAGCCGAACGAACGCCTATCCTAAGACCTTCACGAACTCGAACGCGCCATTCTTGACCGTATTGCCGGACATCGTCTTGAGCGTCGTGTCGCCGTTTTGATCGAACGACCAAGTTCCGAGCACTCCGTTGAAATCCTTGTCCGACGCGACCGAGGCGATGATCGCGGCGCGGTCCTTCTTGGCGACCTTTTCAATAGCCTTGATTACCACGCTCGCCGACTCGTATCCATACGCGGCGTAGCCTTCCGGCTCGATGTGGAAGCGCGCTTTGTACTTCTCGTAGAATTCGCGTCCGCGCCCCGTGAGCTTGTCAGCGGGCACGCCGCCGAAAGTGATGTACGCGCGGCCCTCGAGGTTCTCCTTCCCGGCAGATTCGAGGAATGCGTTCGAGAAACAGCCGTCGGGCACCATGAACTTCACGTTGAGCCCGCCGGCGCGCAAATCCTTGGCGATTTGGCCGGCATTGGTCTCCGTGGTCCCGCCGAAATAAACCAGCTCGGGGTTTTTCTGGCGGATCTTGGTCACAAGACTCTTGTAGTTGCTGGCTTTCGGATCGATGCCTTCGAAACCCACGACTTCCAGATTGAATTGCGGGGCGGATTTTCGAAACACGTCGGCGATTCCCTTTCCGTACAGCTCGCGATCGTGAAGGATGAACACCTTTTTCGCGCCGAGCTCGCTCGCCCATTTCGCGGCGATGAACCCTTGAATGTCGTCAGCCGGCACGACTCTGAAATAGGTAACGCGTCCGCTCGGCCGATAAACCTCGGGCTCGTTTGCTTCGCCGGTGCCCGGCTTCGTCAGCCCGGGCCACGTATTGCCGGGATTTACCATTACGAGACCGGCGGAGTTCAGCTTCGGCATGGAGATTTTTGCCGCGCCCGAATTGTAGGGGCCGATGTAGGCCATGACGTCGGGGTCTGCGATGGCGCGATCGGCGTTCGCGGCTTCGAGCGAAGGATCCCAGCCGCCGCGCTCGGGCGAGGCATCGTCCCAATCCTCGTACGCTATCTTGAAGGGGCCTGCTTTTCCGCCGGCGTCCTCGATGGCGAGCTTTATGCCGTTCACCATCGCCGTCGTTTGGCTGTTCGCGCTTCCCGTGCGGGGAAGGCTCGAGACTATTTTGATTGTGTCTTCAGCCGCGGCTGGGTGCGGCAGGACGAAAAAAAAGGCGAGAAGAAGCGGGCAGAGGCGCTTGATGTTCATTGCGAAGCCTTTCGAAAAAAGCCTTACGGTCCGGCCGAGTATAACGAGTTCGTTCGGCGCTTACCACCCCGGCGAAGAAGCAACTCGCGGCCTGATATCGCGAAGAAGAGGTGAGAAACGCAATTATCGAAGAGGATCGATATGGCAAACAAAGCGATTATCGTGGGCAACCTGGGGCGCGACCCGGAGCTGCAGCATTCCCCGCAGGGATCGGCGTACTGCCGGCTCAGCGTGGCGACGAAAGAGCGGTGGAAGGGAAAGGACGGTGAATGGATCAGCCGGACAGAATGGCATCGAGTCGTATTCTTCGGCAAAGTGGCCGAGAGCTGCGCGGCGTACCTTAAGAAGGGCCGCCAGGTGTACGTCGAGGGCAGGCTCGAAACGGACAAATGGCAGGACAAGCAAGGGAATGAGCGCTACAGCACCTGCATCGTCGGCGACTCGATCATGTTCCTCGGCCATAAGCCCGAGTCCGGCGCAGGCTTGCAGGATATGAGCGATCCCGGAAGCGAGACCGCGCCTCCGGCGGAAGACTCCGGTGCTAAGCTACAGGGAAACGTCTAGCGTTTTCCGTACGGGGTGATGAAGCGCTCCTTGCCGGGGAGGCCGCCCCACTTGGTCTCGTAGCGCGCCATGCTGAGGTTCATCATCGCCCGAAGCTCGTCGAGGAACTCCTGGCGCCCTTCAATTTTCGCGCCTTTGATGGTGATGCGATCGAAGTGGTGATAGCGAGCGGCGCCGGTGTTCTTTATGGTGCCGTTCGCGAGCTTAATGCGATAGAGCATGTCCGAATCCTCGTGGTATGCGGGCTCGAACTGCTCGTCGAACTCGCCGACGCGTTCGAAGAGCTTGCGGTCGATGAGGAAACAATCGAACGAAGCCTTCGCCGCGGGCTCCGCATCGAGCGGCGCGTTTTCGAGGGTCTTGGGATCGGGATAATCCGTGCCGCCCCAGATGAAGTGCTCCGGCTCGCGCCGCGCGAACTCGACGAGCTCGGCGAGATAGCGCGGGTGGAAGAGGAGATCAAGATTGCAGACGAGCGCGTATTCGGCTCCGCGCTCGAACGCATGGCGAATGCCCTTGTTCCATGCCCGCGCGAGGCAGTTCTTGTCGTTGCGTTCGACGAGGTCGCAGCTTCGCACGAGCCACTCGTAGTCCGGGTCCGGCCCATCGAACCGGTTCACGACGGCGATGATATCGAGCTCGTGCTCATGCTTCATGGCGAGAAGCGACAGCAACGTCTGGACCATCAGCACGAAGTGCGTTTCTCCGAGAATATAGGGCACGGCGACGGCGGCGACTTTGCTCATCGAGAAGCAATCATAGCATCGCCCGAGCGCCCCGAAAAACCATTGTTATGTCGGCGCGGCGGGGAAGGCGCCGGGCCAATGCTCGATGATCACGGGGGCCCCCCGCCTGAGCGGAATCTCTACAGCGAGCGCATCGAAGCGCATTTCGTGAAGGCCAAGCCGCCGCAGACGAAGCGCGTTTTGCGCTTGGTACTCGCCCGCGCACTTAAGGATGTGCGCGCGTTTTGCGCGGTGGACGGCATCCAACGATCCGAAAGAGAGCGCCGAACGGGACGTCCGCGTTTTTACCTCGACGAAGACGAGCAGGCGGTTCAGCGAACACACGAGATCCAGCTCGCCGCGAGATCCGCGCCAATTGCGGGCGAGGATCCGGTAGCGCTTCGTAGCGAGGTAGCGCTCCGCGAGCGCTTCCCCGGCGAGCCCGCGCACGCGCGGGCCGCTTCGCGCGAGGAGAGCGGGGAGCATGCGCCGCGGAAGAAATCGGGCGGCGGCGCGGGCGGACATTTTTTGGACAAGGATCGCGATTCGATCAAAGCGGCAGGAGCGTTGTTTGGAGGTCCGGCGGTGCATCTTCGGTAAAACCGAAATATTCGCGAATACCGCGGAATGTCCGGCGGTGGATCCTGCACGGGCCAAGCCGGCGCAGGGCATCCTGATGCTCAGGCGTTCCGTAGCCGAAATGCTCGCAGAATCCGTAGCCCGGATATTTCGCGTCGAGCGTGCGCATGAGCGAGTCGCGCCACACTTTGGCGATAATCGAGGCCGCCGAGATCTGCACGTGACGCCGGTCGCCGCCGATGACGGTGCGCTGGGGCATGCGCGTCTTGAGCGGCACATTGCCGTCGACGAGCACGACGTCAGAGGCGATCTTGCGGAGCGCGAGAAGCATCGCGAGACGCGAAGCCTCGCGGATGTTGATGATGTCGATGCGCCGCGGGCCGACCGCCGCCACCGCCCAGCCGAGCGCAGCCCTCTTGATCACATGCACTAACTCTTCGCGGTCTTCAGCGGTAAGTTGCTTCGAATCTTTGATGCGCGGGTTGCGGTATCCGCGTTTGAAGACCACGGCACCCGCGACGACGGGCCCGGCGAGCGGCCCGCGCCCAACTTCGTCGACGCCGGCAACGAACTTAAAATGCGCGGGGACGCCCTTTCCGAAGATGAACGTGAGCTCGGCGTCCTTTCCCTCCGCGAGCGAAAGCTGCGGGTCGGCCTCGGCGAGGCCGCCTTCGACGAGCACATCGTCGTCGAAGCTCACGGCTTCTTCCCTCTGGTCGAAGGCCGCGGCGCTTCGCCGATCAAGATAGGCTTCGATCCGCCGACGATCTGGGCTCCGAGCACCGCGACGAGCGGATAGATGATGATCTCGTAAAAAAGCAGCGGCGTCACTTCGGGCGCGAAGTTATCGACGAGATCCTCGAGCCAGTAGTAATCAATGGCGAAGCAGACGAGCGCCACGGCAAGCATGAAGATTCCCTGGCGGAAGAAGTCCCCGGGATTTTGCTTGCGGTGGCTTTTCCCCAGCTGCTCGAGCTTCGCCCAAAACGAGAGGACGAAGAGGAGCGCGGGAATTCCGAACCAGATGACGTAGAGAACGATGCGCATAACCTGGGAAAATGAGGCAGAGCCTTCGCACCCGAGCTATAGCACAGGAGCATGCGCCGCCTAAAGGACTATCCTGGGGAATGGATGTTCGACCGCTCGTGCCGTTACTGCAGCAATGCGTGGAATTTCTCGCGCAGATACTGCTCGTACGCGGTTTCGACGCCGTCCGCCTTGATGAGCTTATCAATCACCACGAACAGTTTCTCGCGCTCTTGCTGCGAATACTCGCGCTTGATGCGCGAGACGAACGAGAATGGGCCGCGAAACGAGTTCAAGATGCTGCGCGCGCGATCCATGAGAATGGGGACGTCCTTCGGACGGACGCCGGGCATCTGGCCGAGTGCTTCTTCTATTACCTTTTCTTCGTTGCGGTCCATGCTGCCGTCCGCGAGCGCGAGCTCGGTGAGCAGAACGGCGTAGGCAGTCGGCTCATCGATGGGGTCGTCGGGGGCGACCGCGCTCAAAAGATCGCCGTCGTCGTGGAGGAGCCTCCGGTGAGTGCGGGATCGGGAGAGGAGCTTTGAAAGATGGTGATGAAGGCCGCTCAGCATGTGCAAAAAACCTTTAATAACCGATTTTGGAGCGGCTGCGAGCATTTCGTACCACCTCGCGTCTCTGCAGCCCGCCTACCTTCAATTATGCGGGTTTCTCGGTGGCGAGTGACTTAGCCGCCGTACGTGTCACTAGGTGCGCGAAATCACGGCCTTCGGAGAAAAGGGCGGGCGCGAGAAAGTTGTCGACTTGTGCAAGCCGCTGCGCGACCCTATGGTTGCTTTGGGGGGAGAGCAACGAACGCAGCAGCATTAGGGCCGCCCCATGGACATCTACCGTTTCTTTCATCCGCATCACAATCCGCGCCTCCACAGCACTCCTCTGCGGCAGCAGGAGCTGAGCGAGCTCGAGCAGGCCGCTGCCGAGCTGCGCAAAGCGCTCGACCGGGCCAAGAGGCGCGCGAAGCGCCCCTCGCAATCGCCGATTTTGCCCCAACACTTCGACGACGTCATCAAGGCGATGCGCTTCGTCGAGTCGTCACTGCAGACGCTTTGCGACGCGCATCCGGGAGACTCTGTTGAAATTCTGTGGGACATGGTTCATGAACGCTCCGAGTTCACCGGGTGGCAGACCTGGGCCTCGCTTCTCGATCAGCAGCTCCTTGCCGACCAGCACGTAAAGCGCGATACCCCGTTGCCGCTGCCGGAAAGCCTCCGGAAGGCCGGTTAAAGCCGGGACGTGCATCATTCTGATAATTGGATTACGCTCTTCCGGCTGAACCGGCCCATTTTTCGTGAGCAGTGTGCCTCGTGAGCAATGACCGTAAAAACTCATCGCCGAGCTCGCCTCGGGGAAAGCGCGGCCGAGGCGGTCGGGGCCGCAAGGCCGGCCGCGACTCCTCCGCCGACGCGGTCGTCATCTCACGCGTTTCGCGCGGCCAGCGCCGGCGTCACCTCGATGAGCGTCTTCAGGTGCTCCACCGCAGGGCGATGGTCATCGAGCAGCAGCTTCGCGAGCTCGAGGAGCACCGCTTTTACAGAACCTGCATCTTCGGCAGCGCGCGCATAAAGCCCGATACGGCGGATTACAACGACGTCGCGAAGCTCGCGCGCATTCTCTCGGCCGAGGGCGTCGACATACTCACCGGCGGCGGGCCGGGTCTCATGGAAGCCGCGAACAAGGGCGCCCTTCTCGGGCGCGAGGATAAAAAATCGAAGAGCCTCTCGTTCGGCATCTCCATTCAGCTCGATTTCGAACCGATTCCGAACAGCCACCTCGACGTGAAGCGCCATCACCACAAGTTCTCGTCGCGCCTCGACGACTTCATGCGGCTCTCGCACTCGATCATCGTGACACCGGGCGGCATCGGGACGCTGCTCGAGCTCTTCTTTAGCTGGCAGCTCGTGCAGGTGCGCCATATCGATCCGCGTCCGATCGTGCTCCTCGACGGGGAATTTTGGTCGGGCGTCATCGAGTGGATGAAGGAGTATCCGCTCTCACGCGGGCTCGTGAGCCCGAAAGATTTCGATTGCGTCAAAATCGCCGACAGCCCCGAGGATGCAGCCGCGATCATCTCCGCGCACCACAAAGAATTCCTCGCGATGCACAAGGTGGTGAAGTAATCCGCATACGCCCCTTGCGGGGGCTCCGGCGGACAAGTCCTAGGGCGCCGGGGGCGGCAGATCTTTCAGCGACGAATGGCAGCTCGCGCACGTCTTGAGCGCGTCGCCGCAGTTCGGGGTCATCTCGAGAATATTTTCGGAAACTTTGGGCCAAATGGTGTGCGTCTCGAGAAAGGCGGCGCCCGAATATTCCCTGATGCAGGTCGCGGCGCCGGACTCCGGCGAAGTGCAGCTCCGCACCATCTTCAGGCTCACTGAGTACGCCGCGCTGCCTTGGACGGCGCGATCCATCTGCACGAATTGCACCTCCTTTACCTTTCCGTCGGCGCAAACCGAGGTGGAGGGCTCCTCGCTGAATTCCCGCGCGGTCGACATGACGAAGCCGTTGCCGCCGCGCATGCCGCTAAAATCGCCCGCCGTGGGGCAAAAGGAGCCGAACACACCCGACGCGGTCTGTTTTATTTGAAGAAAGAGAACGGGGCCGGTGGTGATTGGATTGGCGTCGCAAGTGTCGGCGGTGAGCTTGAGCGAAAGCCGGTACCAGCCGCTCATGTCGCGCGCCTCCGCCGCGCGCAGCGTGTCGAAGCCGCTGGTTTTGGCGTCGGCGACCGACGCGTAGCAGGCGTAGGGAAAAGTTTTCCGCTTGGGATTGTACTCGACCACGCCGGTGCGCGTATCGGCGATCACCGAAGGGCATGCGACCCGAAGCTCGGCGGTCGGCGCGGGAGACGGCTTTCGTGAAGCGCTCGGTTTCGGCGTCGGCGAGTGATTATCTCTGCTTCGCGGAGTCGGCGCCGGGCTGGGCGTCGCGGTGAACGTCGGACGCGGCTGAGGAGTGAGGATGAAGGGGTTTTCCGGCGAGGCGAGGGCGAAAGAGGGTAAAAGCGCCAGAAACAGCGCTGTTATGTAAGAAATGTGAAGTACGCGAACCATTGGAAGCGCTCCAATGGTACCGCGAACGGGAATCTTACTCTACCCGGGGAATGCTTGCGGCGCGGCTCGCGCGGCCTGGGAATCGATCGGTTCGCGGGGTAGGGCCCGGCGGCCCGCCGGGCCTCGGGATAAGGATAAGGATAAGGGAAAAGTTCAAGGTCACGGTCAAGGTCAAGAGCAAGGGGCTAGGCCTTGTAGCTTGCCATCCACAGCAACATCAGCCGGGCCCATTCTTGATAGGTTCCGTGGCGCATGCGGCGCTTTACGCCGACAGTGAGATCCATCGATTTGTCTTCGTAATTTCCGCGAGAAATGCCGATTAGCTCATTTCGCAAAGATCCGACCGCTTCGGTCGTTTCGCAGTCCATGTATGTTTCTACCGCACGCTGGTCAGGATTGCCGGCGTTGCCGTAGTTCTGCAGCCAGTACTGAACCTGTTTGTAGTAGTATTTTTTTTCGCCCTCGCCTTCTTGTGCCATGACGCCTCAGCTCACCAGTTCTTTCATGTAGCGGATGAGCCGCGGCGCCAAATCGGGTCGCTTCAGCGCATACGCAATATTGGCTTGGAGAAATCCGAACTTGTCGCCGGCGTCGTAGCGTTCGCCTTCGAAGCGGTAGCCTATGAAGCCCTCTTCCTTCATGAGCTTCGCCATCGCGTCGGTGAGCTGTATCTCGCCGTTCTTCCCGGGCTTCGTGTCTTCGAGTATTTCGAAGATGCGCGGCGTGAGAATGTAACGGCCGACGATCGCCATGTGGGAGGGAGCGTCCTCGAGCTTGGGCTTTTCCACCATGTGGGTGAGCTCGGTGACGCGCTCGTCGATCTCCTTGCCGCCGCAAATGCCGAACTTCGGAACGTCCTCGGGAGGCACCTCCATGAGCGCGACCACCGACTTCCGATACTTCTCGTACACGTCGATCATCTGCCGGGTGCACGGAACTTTAGCATCGACGAGATCGTCTCCAAGGAGCACGACGAACGGCTCATTGCCCACGACTTCGCGCGCGCAGAGCACGGCATGCCCGAGACCGCGCGGCGCGCCCTGGCGCTTCGACACGATGCTCGCGAGATTGCTCGTCTCGCGGATGCGCGCGGCGAGGTCGCTCTTTCCTTCCTTCTCGAGCTTCCCTTCGAGATCAGGGTAGACGTCGAAATGATCCTCGATGGCCGCCTTGCCCTTTCCCGCAATCAGCACCACGGTGTCGATGCCGGCCTCGGCCACCTCCTGGACGATATACTGGATGGTCGGTATGTCGACGATGGGAAGGAGCTCTTTGGGCACCGCCTTCGTGGCGGGGAGGAAGCGCGTTCCGAGCCCGGCCGCGGGAATGACCGCCTTGCGCACGCTGCCGACGTTTTTCATGTGGCCGAAGCTCCCTGATTGAGTCGCTCCGACTATAGGGCATTTTCACGCCGCCATCTAGCGGGGCTCCGGCTGTGGCCTCGCACCGCCATTTGTTATATTTTGCGGGCGTAATGAAGCATCTGGGGCAAAAGGTAGTTTCACGCGAGGAGGCGCGGCGCTTCCGCGAGGAGCTGCGTGCGAAGGGCAAACGCGTCGGCTTCACCTCGGGCACTTTCGATCTGCTCCATCCCGGGCATGTAAGCTACCTCGCCGCCGCGCGCGCCGAATGCGACGCGCTCATCGTGGGCGTGAACTCCGATTATTCCGTGAAGATTTACAAGGACCCCGCGCGTCCCGTGTGTCCCGAAGCAGATCGCGCCGTCGTAGTCGCCGCGCTGGAGTCGGTCGACCGCGCCTTTGTCTTCGACGAATTGAATAATAATAAAAACATCGAGATCCTCAAACCCGACCTGTACCTCAAAGCCGCGGATTACACCGAAGCGAAGCTGTCGTCGAAGCCGCTCGTCGAGAGCTACGGCGGAAAGGTAAAGCTCGTGCCGCAGCGCGAGGGTTATTCGACTACCGGGGTTCTCGCCAGAATCGTGGAGCTCGCGACGCCGTCGGCCGCGGAGATCCGCCTGCCGCCTCCCGCGAGCGCTCCTGCGGTTTTTGTCGACCGCGACGGAACTATCATCGAGCACGTCGAGTACCTGCACGAGCCCGAGAAGCTGAAGCTACTGCCGGGCGCCGCGGAGGGGCTGAAACGCCTGAAGGCCGCCGGTTATCGCATCGTCATAGTCACGAACCAGCCCGGCATTGGACTCGGATACTTCACCCGCGAGGATTTTTTCAAGGTGAACAAGGCGCTCCTTCGCGCGGCATCGGCCGCGGGCGTCGAAATCGACAAAATTTATTTTTGCCCGCACGGCAAAGCCGACAAATGTCCGTGCCGCAAGCCTTCGGCGGCCCTCGTCGAGCGCGCCGTGGCGGACCTCAATCTAAATCTCGGCGCGAGCTTCGTCATAGGCGACATGACTTCCGATGTCGCGCTTGCGCAGCGCGCCGGATGCCGCTCGGTGCTCGTCATGACCGGCCAGGCGGGCAAGGACGGCCTCTTCGATGTAAAGGCCGACATTGTCGCCGCCGATCTGAAGGACGCTGCCGGCCGCATTCTCGCCGCGGGGTCCGCCGCCAAGGCGAAATCGGCGCCGGCGCCCGCCGCGGGCGCTTCGTTCGTCGCGGAGGAAGAGGCGCGGCGCGCGAGCCTCGAAGCGATGGGAAAGCTCGGCGCAAAGCTCGGGCACGATTTCAACAATCTCTTGGGCTCGGTTCGCGGATGCGTGGATCTCATGCGCAGCAAGCTCGAGAAGCTTTTCCCGGGCGAGAATCCGCTCGCGCGCCAGCTCCGCATCATTGAAGGGGCCGTTTCGAAGGGGCTCGAGCTCACGACGCGCATTCGAAGCTTCGTGCGGCCGGGACCGATCGAAACCGAAAGCCTGCACCTCAGCGCGTGCATAAACTCGGTGGCCGAGAGCCTTCGCGCCTCGGGGCCGCCCGAGCGGTCGCCGGAGGTGGTGGTGAACGTGATTAGCGATCCGCTCGTCTGCGCGAACGAATTTCTCGTGACGCAGATGCTCACCTCACTAGCCCTCAACTCCATCGACGCGATGCAGCGCGAGGTCGAGCGCTACATCGTGTTCCATCTGGATGAAGTGCGCGCGGAAAAGGACGGCGAGGGAATAAAGGCGGGCCGAGCCTACGCGCGGATCAGCTTGGTTGATCACGGCAAGGGGATGAAAGCCGAGGTGAAGAAAAATCTCTCCGAGCCGTTCTTCACCACGAGCGGGGGTGGGGTGGGAAGGGGGCTTGGGCTCACCTTTCCCATGGCGAGCGAGATCATGAAGAAGCACGGGGGGCTGCTCGAGGTACAGAGCATGCCCGAGTGTGGAACGGTCGTGCGGCTTTATTTCCCACTGGGGTGACGCGGATCCATCCCAAGCATAAAAATTGCGTCAATTACCTTTACTGAGCAAAAAATTGCGCTAGAATTCGATTAGCGAACGTTAATCGATCATTCTCGCCGCTTATCAGGTAGAAGGGTGATGCAACTGTTTCTCGCGGCGCTCGGCGCGGCGCGAGAAACAGCCGCACAGGGTTTTGCGCACGGTTTTATCCCACTCCGTTTTGTCGTTCCGTGATTCTGGACCCGCTGACAGCTTCGGATGCCCCTCGAGCGCGCGCTTGCGCGCTGAAGGGGCCTTCGAACTGTTTTCGACTGTGTCCAATATCAACAAAACATCAAAACTATGAGTGCTAAAAGTTCAACGTACGATCCACACAAAGCCTGGGAACATCGCCTTCGGACCCTTGGTCGGAACGCGATGAGTCGTCACCGGCCCGACGAGTGGAAATCGGTCACCGACATCGAACAACTTTCGCAGCGCACCGCTGGCGAAAAATACTGCCAAGAGAACTTCTGGACGGTCGCTGTCTTCATGGGCAGTGCGTCAAGACTTGCTCAACGCAGGGACGTTTGGTGCGCCGCGGTTGTCGACACAGAAGCCATGAAACACTCGGGAAAACCTTTTCCGATCGCCTTCATGCTCGTTCGCGTGTTTCAACCGGTCGATAGCAACGAGAGAAAGGAGGTCATCGTGTTGCGGTCCAAACGCCATCCGAATGCCTTCCGCATGCTTCTCGCTGATGCCGACTCGAAGCGATTCGATCCCGACTCCAACGGAGCCGGATGCGATACTCTCTGGGATCGCATGCTCGCTCTCGCTTAAAGACGAAGTTCCAGGTTGGATGGGCGGGATAGCTCTCATGCTGTCCCGCCCGTTTGAACGCCACGAATGTTTTTCTACGGCTGTTTCTCAATCACTCTAAAATGATCTTCGCGCTCAAAATCTTTCGGTGAGCGGCGCCTCTTTTGTCGGCGAAACCGAGGGCGACAGCGAAGGCTGCGATGCCGGCTTCAGCGACGGCTGCACGGACGGCCGAGCGCTTGGCGGCGGCCGCGGCGTGCTCGAAGCCGAGGGCGAAGCGGAAGGCGACGGCGTATCGACCGCCTCCTCGCTCAAGTCATCATCGCTCTGCTCGACCCTCGGTTCCAAGAATTCTCCCTTGCCGTTGAAGAATCTCCCGAGGCTCGGCGGCGCCTCGAGGATGTACTCGCCGACCTCCGTCTGGATGAGCCACGTCGGCGACAAACGCACTTTTTTGTAGCGATTCGGCAGCCGATCCTTGAACTTCACGTCAGCGCCGCGCGCGAGGAGCGCCATCGTGTCGCGATTCGTTTCCATGTAATTGTTCGCGTCGAGGAGCACGTAGAATTTTCCGAGCGGTATGTTGTAGCGCTTCGCCACGTCATACGTCTCTTCCAGCTTTTGCCTGCCGTGCTCGATGTCGGCAAAGTTCAAAATCATTCCGATTGATTTTACCTTCACCGCACGCGCGACCTCGAAGATCGTTCCCGTGCTCTGCACGTCGGAGTCGGGGGGCTCATAGCCGGATGGCGACTGATGGGGGCTCGATACGGCTCGCGCGACCGAGTCGGCGGCGGAGGAGGGCGTTTTTCGCGGCGCGGGAGTTTTCGTCGCTTCCGCGTTGAACGGACCCTTCGCGAAGTCTTTCTCGAAAAATTTTCTGTTGTCGTCGGAGCCCTGGGCGAGGGCGAACCGCGGCAGGAGCATAAGCGCCAAGACGAACGCGGCGCGCATCGGCATCCGGCTATTCAGGCCATGTGTCCGGGCCGATCCACACGTCGAGATTCGGCGGACACACGCGGAAGCGCCGCCATTCGACCGCGGCAAGGAAGGGATCGTCATCGCTCTGGTTCTCGCTCGCGTCGGCCCATTCTTTGTCCGATGCGTAATTCATCTCCCACTGCTCGATTTCTCTCGTCGTATGATCATCCATGTCGATGCATTCGCCAACATCCATATCCGGGGTGTTCATGCGGTCGTTGCGAAGCCACATGATTCGGTCGTCCTGCTTGTCTCCGTCATATTGCTGGTTGTCCTGGCCCGGCAGCTCGTAATTATAGAACTGGCTTCCGTCGAGGAAATTGAGCGTCATGCTCGTCGCCGACTTGAAGCCTTTGACGACGTTTTGCGCCGCGGTTTGAGCCATGTAGGTGTTGGCTGTACGCGTTGAGTACGGTATCCAGCTTCCGCCGTTGATGCCGAGGCAGCCGTTGTAGAGGTCGCCCGCCGGAAGAATGTTGTAGCCGGGCACATCCTTCGGTCTCCGGTAGAGCTGTCCCCAGGGATCTTGTATCCGCGCCGACATCGGAATCTGCACCGGCAGCCGGAGTATCTGATTATCTACGTCCAGGTGAAACGGCGCGAATCGCGCCCAGATCTCCTTCGGCGTGCGGCCCCATTCTTTCTTCTTGTCGCTGTATTCTTCGGAATTCATCCACATGCAGCGCATCGGATTCAGCTCATAGTCCAGCATGCCCTGGAACGCTTGCGGGTCGAGCCACGTAAATGAGGCGACGCGGCCGCCGAGAATGCCGGTCCCCTCGCTAAAGTAGGGGATGAGCGGGTCATGCGGCTTGTACTCGTAGTGGTATTTCCAGCCGCCCCATATGCTGCGCACGATATCGTGCGTGTACTCTTTCATGACGTGATATTCGGCGTTCGCCTGGGCGCCGGGAGCGAGCTCCAGATTGCGGAACTTTAGCTCCGTCGGCCGCGGGAAGTCGTCCATCTTATCCTTCAGCTTGTGGACCATGTCCTTGTCCACGTCCGCCTCGAGCGGGAAATTCCTCGGCACGGTGTCGCCCAGCGAGTTGCTGATGAACATCTGGGTTTGCGCGAGGCGCTGTCCGCGCGCCATGTCGAGCCCGATGCCCGCCGAAACTTGATTCAATCCCGAGAAATCCGTGAGCAGGAAATCGCCGACGATCTCCTCGATTGAAACGAAGGGCTTGAACCAGTATCCCGAACGGTAGCTGCGGTTCGTCTCCACCTTCTGAACCGGCATGCGGTAGGCCCAGTAAATGGAAAGCTCGAGGTGGAGGCAGAAGAAAAGCAAGTCCACTACGACGCACACTTGGCCGTAAGTGGTCTCGCTCTCGCAGTCGCAGCTCGTGTTGAACTCGCCGCAGAGGCCGGTAATAGGTGTCGCGTCCATGCAGTCCGAGAACGGATTGATGAACTGCGGGAACATCGTCCAGATGTCGTTCAAATGATTGCCGAGCACTTCGCCCGGATCGGCGCCGCCGTCCATGGAGTCGAGGCTCATGTCCCCGTTCTTGATATCGCTCGACACCTTCTCGATCTTTTGCCGCACGCGGGACTCTTTGTTCTCGACGTCGCGGTCCTCATCATTGCCGTTCGCAATCGAAAGGTAGTGCTCCATCACCGCTTTCGCGTTGTTTTCCTTGAACTCGCCCTTGTTGGCGTTCGCGCCTTCTCTATCCCCGTCGGTCACGCCGTTGATGTGCACGCTGTCGAATGGGCCGGCGTACGCGCGATCGACGGGCACGATGAGCAGCCCCGTAATGACGAAAACCGCGAATATGCGGGCGACGAGAGCTCTCATTCGTATTTGCTCCGCAGGAATTCGAGCCCCTTCGAAAGCTTGCCTTTGCCGGTGGTCTTGTCGTTGTAGTTCAAAATTGCGTTGAGCCCCTCGTCGCGCATCTTCACCGAGCGCGAAACGCGGTAGCGATACGGTAGGCAGGTGACGCCGGCGGACTTGAGCGCGAGCGGCGCTTCAGGCCGTGAGAGATCGACGACGCGCACGTACGTTTTCGTGCCGAACGCCTCGCTCGTATTCAAATTCTCGGGCACGTCGTCTTTCGAGATGAAAAGCATGTCGAGGACGATCTCGTCCGCTTTGTCCTTGGGTATCTTCACCGCGGCTTTGGACGGACCGGTCTTCTCCTTGGTCGTCTTGTTCTCGGTGCAGCGAAGAGGAGGAAGAATGGACTTATGCCACTTCTCTAATTTTTCTTGGTCCGCTTCGATGAGATGCTGCAGCTGCGGCTCGATCTTGCTCTTGTCCATTCGCAGCCCGAGCTCTTCACGCGAGGGAATTGGAATTCCGTTCTTTCCGCGGAAGTGCTTCACGAGCGGCATGTTCACCACCCAGACGCTTTTTGCGGGCGGGGCAAGGCCCATGACGCGGCGCACTTCGACGCCGCCCGGATCGAGATTCAGCTTCTGCGCGAGCGCCGCGGTGACCTTCTGCAGATTCTCCGGGCTGAGGTTGCGAAGCGGATTCGGACGGGCGCCTTGGGCGCAGACGGAAGCCGGCTGCATGCATGCGAGCATGAGCGCCGCGCCCGCAAATACGGCAGTGAAAGGTGTGTGCCGAAAAACCCGCATGTAACCTAATCCTAAAGTCGGCTCCGCCCGCTGCCAACTTGAACCTCGTGAAGACCTTACGGTTTCAGCTTCGCAGCCGATCCAATCTTCAAACGGTGCATCAGTTTCGACAACTTGCCCGCGGCGTCCGTTCGCTGATTCCAGCTTATCCCCGGCTTCTCCCAGTCCTTCAGGCGATTATCGATCTTCTTGATATCCGCGGCCGTGCCGGTGAGGAACGAGTGGTAGTGCACCAGCGCCGGCTGATTCGGACCGGGATCCCGAATAAGATCCTCCAAATGGGTCACGCTCGTGTGAACGTAGTTTTGGAGCGAGTTCAGCTGATTCGCTCGCCAGTTGGGCGCCGCCGCAGTCGTGCCCCGCAGTCCTTCGGGCTTTCCATTCGTATCCATAATTCCGAGCACGCTGGACGGCAGGCCTTTGTTCTGCGCGAGAATGCGCGTCGATTTTAGCGCCAGCAGCACGTTGCCCGACAGGCGGTTTATCTCGATGAGCGCATTCGATGAGCTTTTATCCAAGCCTAACTGGCAGCGATCGGGAATCGCATCCTGATTCGAGTCGACGCCGAGGCCGTAGCCGCGGAAATCGCCGCGCGCGTCGGCAACGACGAGCCTCGGCGGTTCTCCTGGAGGCGTGCGAAGGGCGACCACGCCCTGTCCGAACCGCTGGAGCGAAGTCGTTCCGTCGAGCTCGTAAATCTCGCCGCGGTTCATTCCCGAGAAGATCTGCACCATGCCGACGCTTCCTTCGTCCCCGGGCGCGGAAATCGCCATGTCGAGAACTCCGTCACCGGTGAGATCGAGAGCCCCGGCCGCGGAATATCCGAATTGCGAACTGTCGATGTACCCGTCGAACGAGCTCGGGATTCCGGTGCCGCCAATTGGCGTCTTGAAACGGAGCGGTGTGAGCTTTCGGCCGCTCAGGATCATCGTGCCGCTCGTGAGCGTAATCGGGCTCACCTTGCCGGGAGCGCCGACGAGGACGTCGTCGTAGCCGTCGCCGTCGAGATCGCCGAGATTCTCCACGGTGTAACCGAGGTGGCCCTCGCCAATATCGGGAAGCATCTTGATGATGTTCGCCGCCGGCACCATCGTGGCGGGAGCTCCGTCAACTGCGATGGTGAGATTAGCCGTGCCCTTTCCAAAAAAGCTCAGCGAGAGTCCCGGGATCTCGACCTTGTTCTCCGGCCCGGCGAAGTGACCCGTGCCGAGGCCCGGGATGTCGGCGTTCAAATCGGTCGCGGGCGTCACCGTGTAGACCGACAGCGCCGGAATTCCCGGCGGTACGGTTACACCGACGGTTCCGTTCAGCACGCCGAGGGCGACCGAGGCGATGCCGAGCTGGTATTCGAAAACGAGAGGATCCGCGGTCGGGAGCTTGCTCACGGTGGCTCGCAAAACGGAGTCCTTGGTCAGATTGCCGAAGGTAGCGACGAATTCGGAGAGTGTCGTCGTATTCGTGACCGGCACCTGGGCCGCTCCCTGCACGGGCTGTCCGTAGGTGATGGTGACGTATTCCGTTCCGACAACCGTCGGGTCGATGATCGCATCAGCCGAATCGTATTTATGATCGAAGACGACGCCGCCGCCGGTTGCGATGCTCGTCACCGTCGCGACATAGGTTCCCGCTGTCGTGGTCTGGTCTCCTTCAGCTCCCAGCACCTTCGAATTGTCGGACGTTACCGACACGGTCGGTCCGGCGCCGAGCGCGGTGCCGAGCGCCGTGCTGTACTTGGGAGGAATGAACGCGAGCAGCATGCCGCCGCCCGGGTGAGCCCCCGCCGAGGCGGTGCCGTCAATCCAGCGATGCTGGTTGTCGACCGCGATGATGGTGGGCGGCTGCATCGGATCATTCGGGCGTTTCGGATGATGCTCTTGCAGCACCGTGATGCCGCTGCCGAACGAGACGAGCGGCGACGCAGCGCCCTTGATGCAGCCCGGGAAGATGAGCGGTATTCCCGGGTCAAAACACTTGCCCTTGAAGAAGTCGCCGTACTTCGGCGACGTCGTCGGATCGATTGGAATCATCGCGCGCGCCGAGATCGGCGGGCCTTTCGGGCCGATGTCGCCGGTGATGGCGAGCGAACCCGCCCAGCTGACTAGATTCCCCACATTGCATCCGCCCAATCGCCCGATGGCGGTGACGGTCATGTTATAGGTGCCTGCGTCGAGAATGCCGAAATCGACGGGAGCGGTCGAGCCGCCGGGGCTCGTGAACCCGGTGGTGTAGGTCCCGTGGCCGGGGATGCTAAGCTCGAGCTGTACATCGGAGCAGTGGCTGCTCGCCGCATTGAACGCGACCGTCACGTCGGAGCGACCGAGCACCTGGATTTGTACGCGTCTGCCCGCGGCGCAGCGCTGGCCGCCGTCGGGCGCACATGATCCGCTGACGCCTGAAAGCGGCATGCCGCTCGGGAAAATGAAGAGCTTCTCCTGGCCCGGATCGCCGATGATGAGATCGGGGCGCCCGTCGCCGTCGACGTCCCCGGCGCCTGCATAGAATCCGGCGTTGCCGATTTTAGAGATGTACTCGTAGATTTTGTTGCCCGTGTCACCGTCGTAAACGATGAGCGAGCCGTGCTTGCCGTCGCAGCCGACGCAGCGCGTGCCGACCGCGAACTCGGGAATGCCGTCCCCGGTGAAGTCCGCGCGCAGGCCGTCCGCGTAGGTGATTCGTATTCCGTTAGCAAGCGTCGCCCCGTTGTTCCACGCTTTCGGGATCTCGAGCCTGGGCTTGAGGAGCGCTCCGTCTTTGCCGCTGCGTATTGCGAGGTGGTAATAGGAGTCCGAATCGGCGCTCGCGTGATCGCGGAAATTGCTGACGGTGAGGAAATCCTCCCAGCCGTCCTCGTTCATGTCGCCGAGGTTGCCGAGAATCGGATGATCGTACGTGAGATCGCTGGGCTCAACCGAATGATCCAGCGCGTTGCCCTCGTTGACGTGCCAATCCATCGGGCAGTTCGGGGTGATCATCTTGAAGTAGACGCCGTGGAGCGTGAACGTGTACCAGGCCGCGCCGCCGGGATCGTCGTCGTCGATGTGGACGATCAGCGTGTAGTCGTTCGCCGCGCTCGGATATTGCTTGATGTACATGATGTTGCGGTTCTGGGTCCATGTGAGGGTGATCACCGGATCGAATTCGACGTCTCCTCCGAGCAATTCCGAAGAGCTCACCGAACGAATGAGATTGTCGGGCCACTCCGGCCACCATGCATAGCCGTTGACGTACGTCGGATTGTTGCCGCCCCACGTTCCTGGCCGGGCGAATGCCAAGTGATCCCACCAAATGCCGTTCAGCTGGATGACGAGATCGTCGACGCCGTCGATGTAAGCGTTGATGTCGAGATCGTGCGGCGGCTCCTGCGCTTTTGCGGCGCTGGCGAAGGTGAAGGAGAGAGCAAGCGCGAGCATGGCTCCAATGGCCCTTTTCATAACAACCCCCTCGTGAACATGCGAAAACCAGCCAGCTGGACGGACAAGACGTCGTAACGGCTGCTAATGGCAATTATGGAGAGATCCGCGCGCGGTGTGCTCTAAGAGAATTTCGTAGCGCGGACGAGTTGTTATTTAGCGCCGGTTTGTCAAGAGCGGGCGTTTTTAGCCCGAATTTTACTCTCACGGGAGAGGCAGGAGCATCGTGTTCGTTCCTGGATGTTTCTGCTGCTCTCCTCTGGATTCTGTTTCGTTTTCTGCAAGTTGCCCAAGTACGAGACGGAGTTCGTGTTAAAGTGACAGTGAGGTTGCCATGAAAATTCCTGAGAGCTCCAACTTAAGTAAGCTCTTTGCCACCCGGCTCAATTCGCCGGATCAGCCCCAAGACAAACAAAGCCGAATCGAAGCGGGTCTCGCCGCGGGCGTCGAAAATACGCTCGACGCGGCGAAGTCGCTCACGACCGTATCGCAAAATGCGGACGAGACGGCCGACGTCGCGAGCGCGAACAAGGAGGCCTCGAGCAGCAAGCCCGAGGATCTCGATCGGCTTGCGAATTCGCTCAACGAGAGGATTCAAGCGAATCCATCTCAGGCGTTTGCCGCGCAGGCGAATAATCTGGATCTGCAAAAGATTACAGATCTGTTGAGGTAGGGACGGCGCGCCGCGCCGTCCCCGGCCCGCACGGCGTGCGGGCCCTACCTTGCCTTTTTCACGATCATCTCCCCGCCCTTGTCCTCGACAAGGTAGCCGAGAGATTTAATCTCATCGCGAAGCGCGTCGGATTCGGCCCAGCTTTTGTTCGCACGGGCTTGCTTTCTCTTCTCGAGGAGCGCCAGCACCGGCGCCGGAATGTCGAGCTTCTCCTCGGTCCAGGCGTCCATGCCGAGGCCGAGAACCGAGTCCATGCGGAAAAGCGCGGCGAGCTTCGCGCCGGCGTCGAGGCTTTTGTCGGCGAGTGCTTCCCAGACGAGCGCGAGGACGCGCGGCGTGTTCAGATCGGCGGCGACGGCGTCGTCGAATGCGGCGGCGTATTTGGCCGGCGCGGCCGCGCCGGGCGCAGACTCGCTCCGCAGCTTCAGCACTGCCGTTTTCAATCGCGAGAGCGCCTGCGTCGCGCCTTCGATCGCGTCCCAGTTGAACGAAAGCTGTGAACGGTAGTGCGAGCCGAGGCAGAAGAAACGGAACGACGCGGCCGGAAAGCCCTTTCCGATGAGATCCTGAATGGTGATGAAGCCGCCCGCCGACTTCGACATTTTGGCGCTGTTGAAAAGCATCCACTCGTTGTGCATCCAGTAGCGCACCCACGGCTTCTTGTTCGTCGCGGCTTCGGCCTGGGCGATCTCGTTCGTGTGGTGGACCGGCACGTGATCGACGCCGCCGCAGTGAATATCGAACTCCTCGCCGAGATATTTAATGGACATGGCGCTGCACTCTATGTGCCATCCCGGATAGCCCCGGCCCCAAGGTGAATCCCACACGAGCTCCTGTCCTTCGAACTTGGACTTCGTGAACCAGAGCACGAAATCGCCCGGGTTGCGCTTGTTCGGATCGACCTCGATGCGCGCGCCGGCCTTCAGCTGCTCGAGATCGAGCTTCGCGAGCTTGCCGTAATCGGCCATCTTGCTGATGTCGAAGTAGACGTTGCCGCCGGCGACGTAGGTGAACCCATTCTTCTCGATGCGCTTGATGAGCTCGATCATCTCGGCGATGTGGTCCGTCGCCTTGCAGACCACGTTCGGGCGCACAATGTTGAGATCGCGGCACGCTTTGAAAAATGCCTCGGTGTAGAAATCGGCGATCTCGTGCGACGTTTTCTTCTCGCGCCGCATGGCGACGAGCATCTTATCTTCGCCTTCGTCCGCGTCGCCGACGAGGTGCCCGACATCCGTGATGTTCATCACGTGCTCGACCTCGTATCCGGCGTGGCGAAGCGTGCGGACGAGCACGTCCTCGAAGAGATAGGCGCGCATATTGCCGATGTGCGCGTAGTGGTACACGGTCGGCCCGCAGCAGTACATGCGCACCTTGCCCGGCGTAAGCGGCGTGAAGCTTTCCTCTTCACGCGAGAGCGTGTTGAAGAAACGGAGCGGGAGATAAGATTTTTGAGCCATTCGAGACGGTAACGATAAGAAACGGGAGATTCAAAATCAAGCTGATGGCTCAGCGGGTGCGCCGGTGAACCCGCTTCTTGAGGGAAGTCTTGCGTATGGTAATCGTCGGCGAAACGGACGAAATATCGGCGCTCTTCAGCAAGTAGGTCTGCAAAAGCTGCCTGCCGAGCTCTGAAGCCTTCGTGCTCACGTGCACCGGATCGACGACGATGACCGCGAGCGCAATCTTCGGTTGATCGAGAGGCGCGGTGGCGACGAACCAATTGTTGATGCCCTGTGGATCCTCGCCGCGAAGCGTGCCGGTTTTTGCGGCGACGGCAATCCCGGGAAGGGCGGCGCGCCCTCCGCGGAAGAACTGCTTTCGCGACGTGCCCATCGTCGTCGTGTACTCCATCATCTCGAGGAGCCGCTTTGCCGTGGCCGGCTGCACGATGCGGCCGAGCGTCGCCGGCTGAGCCTGATAGACGACCTCGCCGGACTTGGCGACGACTCGATCGATCAAAATCGGCCGCGGCATGAGCCCGTCATTTGCGAGGCCGGAAACCATCGTCGCCGCGTGCACGGGGCTGAGATGCACCTCGCCGAAGCCCGCCGCGGTGAGGCTCACTTTGTACTCATCGTCGTAGATGGCCGCTTCGCTCGCGTGGAGGGGCACGTCGAAGCCGAGATCGCTGTTGAAGCCGAAGTTTCTCGTATAGCGCCGCAGAATGTCGCCGTTCAGATACTCGAGCCCGATGCGCCCAAAGACCGGGTTGCACGAGCGGCCGAGCGCCTCCGCGACCGTCATGTATCGCCGATCACGCTTCCGATCGGGTTTGTAATTCCACTGGTTGAGCGTATACGTGCCGCCGCGAAAACGGATGGTCGAGGTCGGCACGATGGAGGCGCGCTCGACGGCGGCGGCGGCGGTGACTATTTTGAAGATCGACGCCGCGGGGAAACCGGAATGAAGAGAGAGATCGGGAATCGTTTTCGAGCGCGAAGCCATGGCGAGCACGCGCCCCGTGGCCGGTTCCATCGCAACGAGCGCGACGTGCGAAGCGTGAGCCCGGGAAACGATCCGCTCGGCCGCTTCCTGGAGCACGGCATCGATGGAATAGTATACGAACTCTTTGCTCGGCGTGATGCCCGTGACGCGGCCGCCGAAGCTGCTCTTGAAGCTAGGGAGGTGATCGAGCAGCACTTCGCCGGACGGCGTGTAGCTCAGCTTGATCTCCTCGAGCTGAGGGACGGGGAAGATTTGCGATCCCTGAACGGCGTTGCCCACGCTCTCCGGACGCGGCGCTTCGGCTTGAAAATGCGGCTGCGACTTCGCCGAGACCCCTTGAATGACGCCGGAGCCGGTGCCGAGCGACATCGTGGCGGCGCGGGCCTTCTTGCCCGTCGGCGACGCGTCCGCCGATGCCGTGCACACGCCGAACACGAGGGCGGCCGCGAACAGGATGCTGCTCTTTCGACTGTGGATGAGAAGGTCTCGCATGGCCTGGCGGTGCGTAAGTCCTATTACTTTTTGATGCAAGGAATTGCCGAATGGCCGGGTATATTTCAATCGTAACAGCCGCCTATCGGGGTCGCAATGCGTTAACCCTCGCGCCTGCGCATTTCGTAGATTTTCTTACGCCCTTCGCCTTCGCAACCTTGCCGCGCCGCGCTAAGTTAGCGTCATGAAAATCGCGCTCACCGGCGCTACTGGTTACCTCGGATCTTTCACTGCCGCGCATCTTTTGCGTGACGCGAGAAATGAGGTGCTTTCGCTGACCCGCGTGCCGCACCCCGTATTATCGGCATTTCCCCGTTTCCGCGAGTGCGCTTTTTCCGCGGATTGGAAGGGCGCGGTCGCGGGATTTTCGCCCGAAGCGATCATTCATTGCGCGGCAATGGCGTCCGCCGCCGAGTGTGAAGCGCATCCCGGGGAAGCGTTCGCCGCGAACGAGGAGCTCACGCGTGAAATCGGGCGCGTCTCGCGCGAATGCGGCGCGCACTTCGTCGCGGTGTCGACCGATCTGGTCTTTGACGGAAACGAGCCGGCGCCGCCCGGAGGCTTTTCGGAGAGCGCCAAACCCGCGCCGAGCTCGGTTTACTCCCGGAGCAAACGCGCCGGAGAAGAGGCGGCGCTGAAGCTGGATGCGGGGGTTTCTGTCATGCGCACATCGCTCCTGTACGGGCCTGCCTTCGGGCCGAAAAGCGGTCCTCTCGGGTGGCTGCGGGACGGTCTCGGTTCGGGCCGGCGCGTAACGCTTTTTTCCGACGAATGGCGTACGCCCGTGTGCGTAATGGACGCCGCGGCCGCTCTGGTCGAGGCCGCCCGGGCGCGCCAGTCAGGCATTTTCCATGCCGCGGGACGCGAACGGCTGAGCCGGCTTGAGTTCGGGCGTATCATTGCGAACGGACTGGGCCTCGATACGGGACTTATCGATGCCAAAAAACGTCATGACGCAAAGTCCGTGCCTTTCCGCCCGGAGGACGTCTCGCTCGACCCTTCCGGGTGCGAACAGGCGTTCAAAATTCACTTTCGAAAGGTGGCCGAAGCCATCGGACTGCTGGAGAAATACGAATTTACAAATCCGTGACAAATTACGTCGCTATCGGCTTTAGGCGCCCCGCGCTCATGTCGATTACTAATCCATGTCAATTTCGTTTTTTCGGGTTAGGATTGCGAAGCGCGATTTCTCCGCGAGGGAAATCTTTAATTGAGGTGTAGCGTGACTTTCTGGACAAAAAAACCGGAGCCCTTGGTCGATGAAAAGCCGGCGGCGAATCCCGCCCCCGTCGCGAAGAATTCTGCTCCTGCCGCGTCGGCGTCAGCGCCTGTGCAGCAGGCGGCGGCCGCGCCCGAGCAGAGAGCGACGGGCCTCTCGATCGAAGACAGTCTCGCCGCGCGATTCGGCAAGGTTCGCTCGGCGCTCGGACCGGGCACGGTCATTCAAGGCAAGCTTTCTTTCGACACTCCCGTCCGCATGGACGGCAAGCTGAGCGGTGAGGTCTACTCATCGCGCGCGCTCATCGTCGGCGAAAGCGGCGATGTCGAGGCGGAGCTCGATGTCGCGGCGCTCGTCGTGCTAGGCGCGGTGAAAGGCAACGTGAAAGCCGCCGAGCGAATCGAGATTCTTCCGGGCGGCTCGATTGACGGCGACGTCACCGCTCCCGTCCTCATCATCGAGGAAGGCGGGCGATTCAACGGAAGCTGCAAGACTACCGGGCAGAAAGCTTCGATCACGGGCCTCGACAAGCGCGGTGCTCAGCCGCAGGCGCAGCCGGAGAAAAAGAAGGAAGAGCCGGCGCGAACGTCGAACGGCGTAAGGCCGGAAGCGCGCCTTTAGCGCGCGCAAAGGTAGGGTCGCGCGGCCCGCGCGACCTAAGGCCGCGCCGGCGGCGCGGCCCTACCCGGCTCATCGATCAATTCTCTCAGCATTGTGGTAGATTTTATCTACCTCGATGTTCATCCCAATCGGCGACGACAATTCCAGACGCGAGACGACGCCCATTATCGTCTACCTCCTCATCGCCGCGAACTTCGCCGTATGGATGAAGCAGCTTTCGCTCGGGGATGCGTTCACGATGGGCTACAGCACGATTCCGTATGAGCTGACCCACGGCGTCGATCTCGCCGGCATGCATATCGTGCGCGCGGGCGACGAAGCCGTGCGAATGGATTTTTATCCGGGCCCGCACCCGATCTATCTCACCGCGCTCTCGTCGATGTTCATGCACGGCTCATGGATGCACATCCTCGGCAACATGCTCTACCTTTGGATTTTCGGCGATCAGATCGAGGACCTCCTCGGGCACGGAAAGTTTCTCCTCTTTTATCTTCTCTGCGGTTTGGCGGCTGACGCCGCGCAGGTCATGGCGGCCCCCGATTCGCTCATTCCGTGCCTTGGCGCTTCCGGCGCAATAGCGGGTGTGCTCGGCGCGTACCTCGTGCGCTTCGGGAGCAATCCGGTCCGCGTGCTCACGAATAGGGGTGTCGCGAACGTCTCGGCAATCTACGTGCTCGGATTTTGGATCGTGCTCCAGTTTCTGGGACAAGCGGGCAGCGCCACCGGCGTGCAATCCGGGGTCGCTTATCTAGCGCACATAGGCGGGTTCATCGCGGGAATCGTGCTCGTGTTCGTGGTTCCACGAAGAAGCGCGGGCCAAAGGTTCGATTGGCAGTGAGAGAAGGCTTACTTTTCCGGAGCGGCCTCGGCAGCAGGAGCCGCGGCAGGCGCTTCGACCGGGGCGGCGCTCGCCTGGTCGCCCTGTCCGTCGGTGGCCGTCGCCGCCGTCTCGTCGAACGCCAGCGCGGCGCCGAACTTGGACTTGATACGGCTCGCCTTTCCGCGAATATCGCGCAGATAGTACAGCCGGGAGCGGCGTACATCGCCGCGCACGATGATCTCGATGCGTTCTACGCGCGGGCTGTGGATAAAAAAGGTGCGCTCGACGCCGACGTTGTAGGAAACTTTGCGAACCGTGAACGTTGCCGACGGCCCGTTTCCTTTGTGGCGCTTGATGACGACGCCCTCGAAGATCTGAATGCGCTCCTTCTGTCCTTCAACGATGCGCGCATGCACTTTGACCGTGTCGCCGGGGCGAAAAGCCGGAATGCTGCTCTTAAGGGAAGCCTTGTTTACGGCTGCAAGAAGATCTGCGGGACAGGCTGACATGGGACCTCGTGGCTTTTGCGCAAACAGCTAAAAATAGAATAGCTACGGATAGTTACGCGTCTTATTAAATCAGGCACGTATAGTATTAGAAAGCCTTTCAAATAACAAGCTGGGGGCCTGTCGAAAGAATCCGGGATAGACACGAAGGCGCGCGATCATTATAAAATCAGTGATTCTTTCGGATGAGTTATGCTCCGCAAAGCGCACAAGAGACCGCCGCCCGCAAAAGATCCTCTGAAGGAAGCACGCTACCGCCAGCTCGCGGAGACGCTCGTGGCCAAGGGCTATCGCGTTCGCCGCGAAAAGCTGAAGGCCGGCCCGGGGTGGAAGGTTATCAGCGGCGCCTGCCGGCTGCACGCCGACAATCTCATCTTCGTCGACCCGCGCCTTCCGCAGGACGAACAGATCCTGTTTCTCACCACGCGCATGGAGCAGCTCGGGCTCGAAGTGCCGGCAGCCGGCGCCCCGGCACCGGCCGCGGAATCCTAGATTTTCTCTCATTTTCCTCCACGTTTCGCAGGAGCAGTGCTAGGCTCCCGCCCAGTGGTTCGCGTGGTTCAGCACTCTGTTCTCGACAAAAACGCCCGCCGGTTCGCGTTTTTGACCCGTATTTATGACGTGCTTCGGTCTGCCCGCGCAGCTCGCAAGCCGCACGTGGGTTTTCGTTTAAACAAGTTAAAGCATTCTTGGCAGGCGCTGCGAGCGCATGTTACGTTCAAGCGTCTCTTCTTCCATCCGCATTCACAGGAATAATCGATGATTTTGGACTCGTTTTTAGGCCTTTTCTCGAATGATCTGGCTATCGACCTCGGCACCGCCAACACACTCATTTATCAAAAAGGGCAGGGCGTCGTTTGCAACGAGCCGTCGGTCGTCGCGGTGACGAACGACAACGGGAGCGGCAGACGCAAGGTCGTCGCCATCGGCGCCGAGGCGAAGAGCATGCTCGGGCGCACGCCCGACAGCATTTCCGCCGTTCGTCCGATGCGAGACGGGGTCATCTCCGATTTCGAGATCACGGAAGAGATGCTTCGCCAGCTCATACGCCGCGTTCACAACCGAAAGACCCTCGTTCGCCCGCGCATCATCATCAGCGTGCCGCACGGCATTACGGAGGTGGAGAAGCGCGCCGTGAGGGAGTCCGCGGAATCGGCGGGCGCGCGCGAAGTCTTCCTCATCGAAGAGCCGATGGCGGCTGCTATCGGCGCGGGGCTCCCAATCACCGAAGCATGCGGCAGCATGATTCTGGACGTCGGGGGCGGCACCGCGGAGATCGCGGTGATTTCGCTGAAGGGCATCGTGTATTCACATTCGATCCGTGTCGGCGGCGACAAGATGGACGAGGCCATCTGCAATTACGTGAAGCGCCGCTACAACGTGCTCGTCGGCGAGCGCACGGCGGAGCAGATAAAAATCGCGGTCGGCTCGGCGCTGCCCACGGGTGAAAATCTCAGCATCGAAGTGAAGGGCCGCGATCTCGTGCTCGGCGTGCCGAAAGCCGTGTGTGTGAACGAAGAGGAAATTCGCGACGCGCTGCTCGAGCCCGTCAATCAGATCCTCGAGATGGTGCGCACCGCTCTGGAGAAGACTCCCCCCGAGCTTTCATCGGACATCGTTGACCGGGGCATTACGCTCACCGGCGGCGCGGCGCTCCTTCGCAATCTCGACCGGCTCATCTCCCGCGAGACGCGGCTCCCCGTCACCTTGGTCGACGACCCCATCGCGGCGGTCGTCATCGGGTCCGGTGCGGTCCTCGATCAGCTGGATCTGCTGAAGGACGTAGTCGTTCAGTAAGGTATTTCCGCGCGAAGAGTCGTTCTGAACCTGCGGCGGCCGGGCAGGAATCTTCCTTGATGGAACCCGCGTTTTCGGAAGAAGATGCATGGATACATCATTTAACCCTCCATGCCTGTTCACGCGTCTAATAGGGCGAGAATTGCGGTAAGCTCGCTGGGGCTTTTCTTTGCCTCGCTGCTGCTCACCGCATATAGCGCCAAGAATCCCTGGACCTCGCACGTCGGCGGATGGGTAATCGGCGAGCTGCTGCGGCCGTTCGAAATTCTCCATTCATCGACGAGCTCGTCCGTGAGCGGACTATGGAGCAGGTACGTGGCGCTCATCGGCGTGGAGAAGGAAAATACCGAGCTTCACGAGCGGCTCGCATATCTCGAGGGCGAGAATGCGCGCCTCGCGGAAGTATCGGGCGAGCTCGAACGGCTGCGTTCGCTGCTCAGCGCGGCGCCGGATTACGCGGGCCGGAAGCTTGCCGCGAGTGTCATCGGCTGGGATCCGTCGAATTGGGTGAAAGCGGCGACCATCGATAAAGGCGCGACGGACGGCGTCGAGCCGGGCATGGCGGTCGTTCAAGAGAAGGGTGTCGTAGGTCAGGTCGCCGGCGTCAGTCTTCACACCGCGCGCGTCCTGCTCATTACCGATCATTCGAGCGGCGTCGACGCCATCGTTCAAGGCTCCCGCTTTCGCGGCGTCGTGCAGGGCGACGGCGAGGGCTGCAGTCTCGAATATCTGCCGTCGGACGAGGCGGCGCAGGTGCACGTCGGCGATCGCGTCGTGACTTCCGGCATGGATGGCGTTTACGCAAAGGGCCTCGTCATCGGCGTCGTGCTGAGCGCGCCCGCCACCAAGCAGGGCGGGGGGCTCTTTCAGACGCTGAAAGTGCAGCCGACCGTCGACTTTCGCCGGCTCGAAAACGTGCTCGTCCTTCGGGGCGAGCTGCCGTCGCCGTCGGTTCCGGCTGAAAAGAAACCGCTCAAGGCTCCGAAGAAGGGATAGCGCCGCATGTACGAGCTCAAGAAAACGGGTTGGATCTTGCTGCTCGGGCTCGTGGCTGTTTTTCTGCAGAGCTCTGTTTTTCACGCAATCCTTCCCGGCGGCGTTCCGAATATTAGCCTTGCCATGACCGTCTGCATCGGGTTTCTCGATCCGACCGCGTTCGGCGCCGTGCTCGCGTTCTTTCTCGGGCTCGAATACGATCTTTCTTCGGCGTCGCTGCTCGGTCCGTGGGCCGGATCGTTCGTGCTCGTGTACGGCGGCCTCGCGAGCCTCTCGCAGAGGCTCTTCGTCGAGTCCAAGATGGCGGTTGCGTTCGTGACGTTCGTGGCCGCGGTGTTTGCCGACGGCGTTGCGCTGCTCCTCCGTTCGCCGTCGAATCTGCTTCCCTCGCTCGGCGATATCGGCGCGCTGCTCGTCACCGAAGGAATTTACACCGCAATCGCCGCGCCGCTCATATATCCGCTCATGCGAAAAGTGCTGGCGAAGAAGGACGCCCGGCGCGGGCGAAGCAACCTTTTGATGGCCTGATATGCCGCGCGCCGCCGCGTTCGAAAAGAACATCAACCTCACGCCCGCTATCGCGGCGGGGATCGCGGTATCGCTCGCGTGCTTTTTCATCCTCGCGCTGCGCCTCTGGTACCTGCAGATACTGCAGGGCGATTACTTTCTGCGGCTCTCGGAGAACAACCGGCTTCGCACCGTGTTCCTCCCGCCGCCGCGCGGCCTCATTTACGATCGCTCGGGCACGGTGCTCGCGAAGAACAGGCCGTCGTTCAACGTAGAGTTCGTTCCGGGCGACAGCGACGCTCCCCGCGAGACGATCGGGCGGCTCGCCTCGCTCCTCGACGCCGATCCGGACGAGCTTTGGGCGCGCGTCAGCACGAGCCAGCGCAAGCGCCACCGTTTCGAGCCGAAGCTCGTGTTGAAAGACGTTTCGCGCGACGTAGTTGCAAAGGTCGAGGCGCACCGCTACCAGCTTCCGGGGGTGAGCATCAGCGTCACGCCGACGCGCGATTACCTCAACGGCGCGACCGCTTCGCACGTCATCGGCTACATTCGCGAGGTGTCCAGCAAGCAGCTCGAGAATCCGGAATTTTCGCGTTACCGCCTCGGGGATCTCGTCGGCCAGGCCGGAGTCGAGCTCGCGCATGAAGATCTCCTGCACGGCGAGCACGGACGCCAGGAAGTGATCGTCAACGCCACCGGCACGCGCATCGGCGCGGCGCCGGCGGAGCCCGAAACGCCGGGCCGGAGCGTCACGCTGACTCTCGACCTCGAGGTGCAGAAGGCTTCCGACGAAGCGCTCGAAGGGAAAGCGGGGGCGATCGTCGCAATGGTGCCGAAGACCGGCGAAATCCTGGCGCTGACCTCGAGCCCGAATTTCGATCCCAACGTGTTCACGCGGGAAATCCCGCCGGACATTTGGCAGGATCTCACAGGGCCGCTCCACCGTCTCAACAACCGCGTGACGCAAGGGACGTATCCGCCGGGATCCGTGTTCAAAGTGTTCATGGCGGTCGCCGGCCTCGCCGAGGGCGTCATCTCGAAGGATGAGCGGGTCTTTTGCCCCGGTTACTATCAGCTTGGCCGCCGCACCTTTCACTGCCACAAAAAGTCGGGCCATGGTTCGGTCAACTTGAACGAGGCGCTCATGCAGTCGTGCGACGTGTACTTCTACACGGTCGGGCAGCGGCTCGGCGTCGACCGCATTCACGACTGGGCCACGCGCTTCGGGCTCGGCCGGCTCACCGAGCAGGATTTCGCCGAGGAGCGCGCGGGCCTCATTCCGTCCACGGCGTGGAAGCGGCGCGCCTTCAAGCGCACAGAGGATCAGAAATGGTTTCCGGGTGAAACGCCCTCCGTTTCGATCGGCCAGGGCGCGGTTTCGATCACACCTCTTCAAATTACGACCGGGGTCGCGGCGCTCGTGAACGGCGGATTTCTCATGCGGCCCTTCGTGGTGAGCGGCATCTTCGATCCCGAGGGGAAATTTCATCAGGAATTCGGCCCGACGGTGCGCTCCAAGATCGATGTCGATCCGCACACGCTGAGCTACGTTCGCGGCCTTCTCGCGGGTGTCGTGAATGATGCGCGCGGCACGGCGCACTCCGCGAAGCTCGACAAACGTTTCGATATTCTGGTCGGCGGAAAAACAGGCACCGCTCAAGTGCTGCAGCTCGCGCCGGACGGGCGAAGCGGCTTTGCGCAAGACCATGCATGGTTCGTGGGCTTCGCGCCCGTCGACAAGCCCGAGATAGTCGTGACGGCCCTCGTCGAGCACGGCGGGCATGGCGGCGTCGCCTCCGCTCCGCTCGTGAAGAAAGTCATGGAAGCCTATTTCGACAAGAAGCTCGGAACGAAACCTCCGACCGCGGACGATGTGAAGAAATCCTCCGCGGCTACTACTGAAGATCTGCAGGACTGATGCTGATAGACCGGCGCATACTCGCACGTTTCGACTGGCCGCTCATCGCGCTGCTCTACGCGGTGCCGCTTTGCGGGCTGGTCGTACTTTACAGCGCCGGGTATGACCCCGATTCGCATCGCCAGATATTCGGCTGGCTCCCGATCGAGGTGCAGAGCACGACGTTCCTCAAGCAGCTCTCGTTCCTCGCGCTCGGGACGGTCGTGATGATCGGCTCGATGCTCATTCCGACCACGTTCCTCCACCGCTTCGCGTACGCGTGGTACGCAATCTGCTTCATCCTGCTCGCGCTCGTGCTTTCTCATCACATCGGCCAGGTACAGAACGGTTCGCGGCGGTGGATATCTCTCGGCGGGTTCAATTTCCAGCCCGCGGAGCTCATGAAGCTCGGGCTCACGCTCTGCCTGGCGCGCTTCATCTGCCGCTATCCGCCGCCGGCGGGCGGCTACCGTTTGAAGCAGCTCGCGGTGCCGTTCGCCATCGTTCTCGCCCCGATGGCGCTCATCATGGCGCAGCCGGATCTCGGCACCGCGCTCTCGGTCGGCGCGATTGGAGCGATACTGCTGCTTTCCGCGGGCGTGCGTTGGAAGGTGCTGCTCGGACTCTTCCTCGGCGTCAGCCTGGCGGCGGTGCCGGCGTGGCACAAGCTGCATGACTATCAAAAGAAGCGGCTGCTCGTGCTGCTCGATCCCGACGTCGACCCGCAGGGGAGCGGCTACCACATCATTCAATCGAAGATTGCGGTCGGATCGGGCGGGCTCACCGGGCGCGGGTACCTGAAGGGCACGCAGTCGCATCTCGAGTTTCTTCCCGAGCACACGACCGACTTCGTATTCTCCGTTCTGGGTGAAGAGTGGGGCTTTGCCGGCTGCATCCTCGTCATCGCGCTTTACTGCGCGTTCGTCCTGCGGCTCCTTCGCACCGTGAACAAAGCTCGCGACTCGTTTTCGGCGCTGGTCGCGCTCGGCGTCACGTCCTCGATTTTCGTGCACGCGGTGATCAACATTGGAATGGTCGTCGGCATCTTTCCGGTCGTCGGCATTCCGCTTCCGCTGTTCAGCTACGGCGGCTCATCGCTGCTTTCGACGATGTTCTCGCTCGGCATCGTGCTCGGAGTGGGACTGCGGCGGTTTGCTCTGTTGGGCAAGAGGTAGGGTCGCGCGGCCCGCGCGACCTAGGCCCGGCCGGCGGCCGGGCCCTACCTTGATTGCTCCTCGATTATCGGTAAAGGTACCCACATGAAAGCCGCGTTCCTTTCTCTCCTTTTCCTCGTTTCATCCGCCCACGCCGATACCGCGCTCCGCCCCGGCCAAAAAGAATTTCCGCCGGCGAGTCAGGAACGTCTCGACCAGGTCGCTTCGAGCTTCGTGAAAGAGGAGGATCTCCCCGATACGCTGTCGATTGAATCGGCGGTCGATCCGCAGCTCGTTACGGTTTGGGAGGGGAACAAGGGGGAGGTCGAGGCCGAGTTCCGGCGCATCTCGCTCTACTTTTCCGAGAAGGGAGAAGAAGGCCCGGGCACGCTTTTTCCGATCCAGATGACGATCGACCGCGACGGCGTGACGCTTCCGCACAGCATCGGACGGCTGTCGAAGCACGATCCCGCTCCCGGCAGCATCGCCAAGGGAAAAAAGAAGATCATCGGCCTCGCCACGAACAGCGGCGGCTTCGCCGAGTTCGCGATCGGCGTCGCCAAGGGCGAGTCGGGCCGCGCGACCGGCGTGCTCATCTGTCCGCGCCCGAAAGTGCTTGGGAGCGAGGGGATGAGGCTCGTCGGCGCGAGATTCGAAGCCGCTGCCAACGCCAAGGGGAAGATGCTGAGCGGAATCGGCCCAGGCCTTGCGCGTGCCGAGATTCTGACCTCGCCCAATATGCCCGCGCCGCGCGAGTGGACCGACAAGAAGCTCGCGCCGGATGCGAATATCGCCTTGCGGTACACGCCCGTGGACGATTTTTCGCCGAAGATCGGCGAGCCGATGGACGGAATCGTGGGCGGCATCGAAGCGACCCTCGATCTCACCAATTACGCGCGCTATCGGCGGATTACCACCGTCCGTGAGATCGCGACCGCGCATTGGGTGACGCTGGACGGCAAACAGAGCGGCGAATTCGCGGGTCACGAGTACGAAGGCGCGCCGCTGCGCTGTTACGTGCTGCTCGTCGACCGCCAGCACGAAGAGCATTACGAACAGGTGCCGCAGGAGCCGGCAAAAGCGAAGGGCTCGCCGAAATGATCTCCTCGACGCGCTTCCTCGCGCTCTGTCATGAGCTGAAGCGCGCCGGATGGAATCCCGGCATCGAGCCCGGCATGCGCGTCAGCCGCGGCTACGCCGACCTCGGATACGAGGAGTTCCTCGTCCTCCCGAACGGAAAACTTTTATCGCTTCTCGGCGGGAGCACGAGCGAGTTTCCCGAAGCGCACCGCGGGCATTTCTGCGTCGTGCCGTCCGTCGACGTCATCGTGGCCGAAGTGCGCCGCCGTGGGTTCGACATTTCGTCCGTCACCTTCGCTGACCAGCGGATCTTTCAGCTTCGCGCTGAGGGCGCGGGACGCGTCGCCGCCGCCGAGGCGGCTTCCATCGAAGAGGCTTTCGCCAAACTTTTCCTTTCGGTAATGACGAACGCGGGCGTGAAATGCTGAAAATCATTCCCGGAACCAGGCTGATTCTCGCGTCGTCGTCGCCGCGCAGAAAGGAACTTTTGCTCCGTTGCGGCATTGCCGCGGAGGTGATGCCGGCAGAAATTTCCGAGGAGCAGCGCAAAGGCGAGCGTCCGGAGGCGATGGTGACGCGGCTTGCCCGTGAGAAAGCGGAGGAGGTCGCGAAGCGCCATCCGGGCGCCACTGTGATCGGGGCCGATACGACTGTCGAGATCGGCGGCGAAGTGCTCGGGAAGCCCTCATCCTCCGAAGAGGCAAAGCGCATGCTGTCGAAAATCCAAGGCCGCACTCACAACGTCTACTCCGCGTTTGCTATCGTGAAACATCCGGAAGGTGAGCTGCACGCCGAGTGCTCGCGCACGTCGGTCGAGATCGCGCCGCTCAGCGCGGCGGCGATCGATGCGTACGTTGCGACGAAAGAACCGCTCGACAAGGCGGGCGCGTACGGCGCCCAAGAGCGCGGCGCGTTCTTCATATCGCGCATCGATGGATCGTACAGCAACGTCGTCGGCATGAATCTCGCCGCGCTCGTGCAGTCGCTGCTGCGGCTCGGGGTCGTGTCGTTTCATTCCTAGGGAGCGCCGTGGATATCGAGCAAAATCTCGCCGCGCTCGAGGACCGCATCCGACGCGCGGCCGAACGGGTGGGCCGAAAATTTTCCGACGTGACGCTTCTCGCCGTTTCGAAGCGGCAGCCGCCGGAGGCCATGCGCGAGCTGCAGCGGATTCTCGCGGCGCAGGGGCGCACGCCGTCGTTCGGCGAGAATTACGTTCAAGAATTCAAGAAAAAGCGCGCCGAGCTCACGCCGCCTTTCGAGGCGCATCTCATCGGCGCGCTGCAGCGCAACAAGGCGCGCGACGCGGTGCGCAGCTTCGACGTCATCGAATCCGTGCACGACGAAAAGATCGCCGAAGCGCTGGACGAGGCGGCGCGAAAGGAAGCTCGCGTCGTGCCGATCTTCCTTCAGATAAATATTTCGTCCGACGACGCGAAGGCCGGCATCTCGCCGGACCGGGCGGAGCAAGCGGCGGCATTTGTCGTGGGGAGCTGCAAATCGCTGCGGCTCACGGGGCTCATGACGATCACGCGGCTGTATGCCGAGCCGGAAGATGCGCGTGGAGACTTCCAAAAAATGCGCGAGCTTCGGGACGCGCTCGCGAGAAAAATTTCTCCCGCCCGCACGCTGAAGCTCAGCATGGGGATGTCGAGCGATTTTGAAATCGCCATCGAGGAGGGAAGCGACGTCGTGCGGATCGGAACGGCTCTTTTTGGATCGAGAGAATAGAGCCTTAGGCTAAAATCTTCCTTTTGCCGAACGGAGGTTTAAATCAAATTCTAGGCCTTTTATAAGGCTTCCCGCGGGCTTTTTGCACCGCTGTTTGATTAGGGAGTGCGGCTGTGATTTCCTTGTGCTCTCCTAACTATCGGAGTTTTCAAGCAGAAGGAACTTTCAGCCAATGAAGAAGTGTGTTTTTCACGCGGTTCGGATGTTGGTTTTTTTCGCAGTATTAGGGGTGTTTTGCCGGGCACAGGCGGAAGGCAACGATGTGCTCGGGCCGACGTCGCTCTTATTGCCGGGCGCGTCCGGCGTGATAACCGCGGGAACGGGCCTCGTCGCGCAGCCCGGAAAAATAAAATTCGATGTCCCTGAGCCGAGCAATATCCGCGCGGTCATTTTGTATTGGCAAGGTTTTTACAACAGCGGCACGAGCGGCGACGACACGCTCTCGATTCGAAAGACGGGCGCGGCTTCTTACACTTCGGTGAAAGGCGTCCAAATCGGGCTCGTTTCGGCGCCGGGGGGGATTTTTTCCGCGACCTATCGCGCGGACATCACCGCGCTCGAGATCGTCGACGCGGGAGCGAACTCGCTCGATGTAACCGGCCTCAATTTCAGCAATTCGAACAACGGCGCGGGCGTCGCGGTGCTCTATGATGATTTCGGCGGCCTCGCGCCGGTTCTGACTGCCGACGGCGACGACTATTCGACGCCCGGCGGGGCCGGCGCGCTCGGCGGCACGGCTCCAGTCGTGTTCACGTTCGATGCTTCCACGGCCGCGCGCGACGGCGCGATCAATTTGCTCTTTTCCGGCATTGATTGCGGCACGTATGCGAACGGCGACGTGATGCATCCGAATTCGATCGAGGTGACCGTCGATGGCAAGAAGACCATCTATTCCGATCTCCTCGTAAGCAGCGACGGGTTGCGCTGGGACTCGCTCACGCTCCCCGTGCATATTCCGCCGGGCGTCACGTCGGTGACGGTGCGTGCGTTCTCACGCGACGATAAAAACAGCGGAAAAACTCCGGCGACGATCGTGTGGAATTACGCTTCGCTCGTGGTGCACGACTGCAATCCGATCTGCTCGCTCACACCGATCACCGCTTCGTGCACGGGGGCAAACACGGTCGTACAGCTCACGGCCAGTGCTTCGGATCCGGAAGGCAAAAAGCTGAATTACGACTGGAGCACGTCCTGCTCCGGCGCGACTATTAGCGACACGACTTCCGCGACGCCGACCTTGACGCTCACGGCGCCCGGCATGGGCCAGACGCAGAGCTGCACCGTTTCGCTCAGTGTGGATGAGAGCATCAACGCGGCGCATTGCAATACCACCGTGAACGTTCCGGCCTGCACGAACTCTTGCCAGACGGCGGCTCGCGCCGCGGCAAAGATCGACAACTGCGGCGTGTGCGGCGGTGACAATTCCACCTGCTGCACTCAGGAGAACATCATGCAGCACCAGTTCGTGCTCGACGGCGCGGCCCTCAAGCTAAAGGAGCTCGTGCGGCAGTTCTCGGCGAGGATGCGCTCGCTGCGCAACGGGCCGCTCACGAAAGAAGAGCGCGGCTTGGTGAAGGAAGCGAAGGAGATCTACTTGGACGCGTGGACCAATATTTGGTCGCTCCCGCGCGTGGTCAACGAATGCACCGGCGCCACCGGCTGCGAGCAAAAGGACATCAGCGCTCCGGTGCAAAATTACCTGATTGGTGCGAAGAAGCTCTCCGACATCGTGCTCAAGTTTGCCAAGCTCATCGCCCAGGAGTCCAAGAAGCAGGGTGAGTCGAAGGCGCTGCAGATCCGGCACTACAAGAAGCTCGTCGATACCGCAAATTCGACGCTCACGACGGTGGATGCCGAGGCCAAGCTTATTCCTGCGCTCGAGAGCGTTTGCGGATGAGGGCAGGGGCGCGCTCCAGCTCATCAAGAAATCTGCCGATACTCCATTCATGGAGCATCGGCTGAAACATTTCGAAGAGCTTTGCCCGGAGGCGCCGGCTGAAAAGCGATCACGCGGGCTTGATTACCTCCATGACGTCGAGCTCGGCCTTTCCGTCGAGCTCGGGCGCGCGAGCATTGCCATTCGCGACTTGCTCGGCCTGCAGGCCGGCTCTGTTCTCGAGCTCGAGGCGCTGCCCACCGATCCGCTGGTGCTGCGCGCCAACGGGCGCATCGTGGCGCGGGGGGAAGTGGTCGTCGTTAACGACAAGTTCGGGATACGAATCACCGAAGTCGTGTCACCCGAGGGCGAGGAAGGGTAGGCATTTCGACAATCTTGTCATCGACCCGCGCTGCGACTAAGATCCTCCTCCGTGCTCATCCTTCTTTCGAACTTCCTCGGCGCCATCCTTTCCAGCACAGTGGGATCCGAAGCTTGGAATTCACGTGACTTGAAGTCGC
>JADMIO011167685.1_pt1 | contig 99061 bp, 84 predicted proteins | sample 8958161 | NCBI WGS metagenome assembly JADMIO01 (sample SAMN16585339, study PRJNA669376) | soil metagenome | isolation source: Crop rotation soil | place: USA: Cullars Rotation, Alabama | collected 2011
GACAACTTGTCCACGTGGAATTCTAAGCTTAGGATCCCAATGTGCTGGAAAGCCAAGCTTTGAGCCGTCTGTGGAGCTTCCGAAGGGTCTAAGTATTTCGGCGACGATCGGTAACATCCTTTGGGGTGCGGGTGATCACCGAGCAAGCGTGATCCAGAGTCCGCTGTCCAAGCAGGAAGTCGAATCCTTGAAGACCGCCTTGACCGAACTCTTCGAATACGCCCGCCAGAAGGCATCCTCGCGGCACCTTCCCACGTCCAAGCACCCGTTTGGAATGATTGGTTATGACGGCGTGGGTTATCCGGTGAATCTCACCGAGCAAAGCTACAACGGCTCAGGCGGCAGTTCCGTGTTCGTTCCCCCCGCAGGGGCGGAGTTCGATAAGGAGGCGGCGAAAGCGATCAAGAAAGGGGTGAACGACGCGGTAGACCAACTGCAACGCTCTCTTCGTTTTCAGCAAGAAGCTCGAAGCCAAATGGGGCCATAGTCGGCCGCCGCCGCAGCGGAAGTCCAATACAAGATACGAAGCTGTTTTATGGCCCAAAGCTCGAATCTTATTGAATGTAGCACCGTCACAAAACTTGAGAACGGACCTTCGTTATGGTTTCTGATGGGGAACAGCGTCGGACCTACTTAGTCAAGGGGCGATGATCGATGCGAACTGAAAACGGTCAATCCGAAGTTGAGACCCGGCTGACCGTAGAAGAGACCGAGGAGCTGACCCGAAGGCTGGGCGCAACTTCAGAAGAGCCCGCCGACGTTCGCGCAAACGGCGCAAGTACGGTCGGCGATATTGCCGAGAGCTTCGGCCTTTCCCGCAACGATGTCCTCATTCATCTCGAGCGGATGCGTCTAGAAAGAGCGTTCGGCGCAAAGCCAGCGCCGAAAACCCAGACGGGTCTTCTGGCGCTGGCAATGGTCCTTCTAGGAGCGGCCTGTACGATTTATGCGGTGACCCCTCACAAATTGAGTGAGGCTGAAATTGATAAGCTCCTTCAGGAGCAAGTCGCGAAGCGAGCAAAGCGCCCCAAGCCGATAAGCTATCCCATTCAAGTTACGGTCAATCCCCCAGATCCACTGCCTCCAACGGGCTTTACCGTGCAGGTGACCAGTTCGCTCACAAATACGACCTCGGCGAGTCAGGGGGTTTCAAAAATACCGACCGACCAGGAAGCGATTGCTGCCCTCGGACGAGCTCTCGAGTCCGCATTGAATCGCTCTCGGAAGGAAGAGGCGATTGCTCCCCAACCTTCAAAGCCGCTTCCGCCTCAGGGCGCATGGCACGGCTCACGGCCACTGCCCGGCTCGTACAATCTCTTCATTGCCTCCCCTGGGACGTCTAGCAGCTCGTTCGTCCGCAATGGTCGCCCAATCATCACCCCGGGTGTTGTCAAATTGTCAGAGTGCGAGGAGGTTGCGGCTCAGGTCGTAAAGGCGGCTCGGGATCTGCAGGACCAGAGCCTCAACTTCTCGCCGATTCGACCAATGTTTGGAGTCGATGCGCCCCCTGCCGGTTTCAGCGTGATCTTTGAGGGCCGGCGCAGCGTCACTATGAGCGCACGTCCGATCTCCCTAGCTCCGATAGATGCTGACCGTGCGGGCAAGAAGCTGCTGGCCATCTTGGATCAGCTTCTTCGACAGGATCTTCAACCCCCAAAACTGGCATCCACCGAAATGGCGGATTCAGACGCCAAGATTCCGGTACCCGCTTTTACGAAGGTCAGGCTCACTGGCCCCCTCGGACCGATGGAGTCTGAACTACCGACGGCACCATCGGACAAGTTTCCAACTGCCGCTGATGCGGCGAGGGCACGCACTCGCATGTTGCGTGACCTCGTGAATCAAGCGATGGATCAATTACGGAGGGTCAACCGGGGAGAGGTCCCGGTGTCCAACACCAGTGAATAGGTCTATTTTTCAGGGTGAAACTCTGGATCAAGTCTCTGAAGAGGAGACGCGCCTTCTGCGTGACAGGCTTCAATGGACGGACGAAGACGCACCCGTAGGAACCACGATCCAGGCGGTTGCTGAGGCAGCTGGCGTTACCGACGAAGAGGTCCGCAGCTTCTTGCGCAGCATTCGAGCGGAACAAGCATTTATCCCCGCAAAGCGTTCACCGACCTCGCCATACATTGCTCTTGGTGTCGTCGCCCTGTTGGCTGCGGGCGCGATCACCTACCTAAGGCTACAAGGTCCGGCTGTTCAAAACCGGATAACGCCTGCACCTCCTACCTCGAACCAGGCCAACAAGATTGGGTTCAGAAACCCGCCTCTGACGCGGATGATCCAAGTGACCAGCGGGGCGCGAGGCGGGGTCGGACACCCCCCGCTCGGCTTCCAAGTAGAAGTGATCTCGAATGAAAAAGGGTTGAGGGGAGATTCGCCATCGGTCCAAGTTTTTCCGACACCATACGAGTACATCGCGAACGGTCTTCAAAGGACCGCTGAAGAGTTGATCCGCGAATCTCGTGGTCTTGGTTCCTCGGGCAGTAAGGTCCCGATCCGGGACTGGTCTGGCAACCTGTACGTTCCATCGAGCACCAAGAGCAGCCTCACTCTCTCCGGGTGGCCCGGGACCAGCCATGTTGAGGTGAATTCGTCTCTCGATGCCGAGGGAGTCCATCAAATCCGCGAAGCGATTCAAAAGCTTCTCTCTGCCCGGAAGCTCGAACAGGACCAGGCTCTCGACCTGAACGCCAAGCCTGACGAAAAGGGTGTCATCGGACCTCCGCCCGGGCTGACCGTCGACTTCGGAGGCTATCAATCGGACACCAGGACTGGGCCGAGGATCGCGTTCGCGCCAATCGATCTCGAAGTGGCGGCAGATCGGCTTGTTCTATCGGTCCTCAATGCGATGGAGCGGGACCGAGCCGCCGTCGCGGGAACCTTTCCTGGACAACCGGTAGCCGATCACCTGCCCGAAGAGGCGAGGGTGGCATTTGGAGAGCCGCCAAACCTGATCGAATTCGATGTTCCAGACAAGATTTCGGCGAAGTATCCAACGCAGGAAGTCCTTCGTGCGGCAGCTCTGCGTATCCTAAAAGAGAAGGCGAGGGAAGCCGTAAAAATACTTCTGCCCATCAATGCCAAGGCCAGGACAGTTCTCACCGATGGAAAACCTTCAAATCAGTGAATCGGACGAACTGATCGCCCCCCAAGAGATGCGCGAGCTTCTGACGCGTCTCACTGAGTCGCAGGTGGAGGTAGGCTCGGCCGACGAGCCTCGGACACTGGCGGGCTTGGCATCGGGCACCGGGATTCCGCTGTCAAGGCTTCAGAAGACCTTAAACGAAATTCGGAAGCGTCCGACTTTTGCGACAATGCCTCTGCTCGTCGCCTGCATCGGCACGGTGATGATGGTGGGAATCCTGTACGTTACAAGTCGCAGCTTTCCACATCCTCAGGGCAGAGCACTCGCATCCGTGCCGCGGGCAGCGGCATCGATTACGATTGGTTTGGTTGGTCTGGACAGAGTCACCTATGGACCTGACATGGGCACCATGATGGTAGACCCCAGCTTCAAACCGTCCATTGCCCTGCCGAAAGGCGTGAGCCTTTCCGCCTCCGTGGATGATGTTCTGTGGGGTACCGGCAATCACCATGCCGGGATTCTCCAGCATCCCTTTGACGAAAAGCAGTTGAAGGACCTTAGGGCTTGCATGCGTGAGCTTTTGGAATACGCCCGTAAAAGAGCCTCGGAACGAAGCTTGGCTTTTTCGCCGACGATCACCGAATCTCCTGCCGAACCGTTGGAGGCCTACGCGCTGACCGTTTTGATGCAAACAGACAACGCGTCGACTTCCTTCGTTGTTCGGGTTCCACGTGCAGGTCGACGATTCGACGACGAGGCCTCGCTGGCGATAAAGCAAGGAGGTGAAGACGCCATCAATCAACTTCAAGGTTCGCTTATCTCTCGGGAGGAAACCCGAAGGCAATTTGGCCCCTAGCCCGCGCCAAAGTATCCTTAAGTAGTTGGGAAAAGCGAAACACATGCGGCGTCGGCAAGAAAAGCCGACAGGGGAACGGCCTACGATTTCGGCGTGCATCATCGCCAAGGATGAAGCTCGGTGCATCGGGCGATGCATCGACAGCGTGAAGGACCACGTCACCGAGGTCATTTTGGTGGACACCGGGTCCAGTGACGACACGGTAGCGATCGCCGAAGGGAAGGGCGCAAAAGTCTTTCACCTCCCGTGGCAGGACAGCTTCTCGATCGCTCGTAACGAGGCCCTGAAGCACGCTACCAGTGATTGGATTCTCATCATCGACAGCGACGAGACGCTACTTCCCGGAAGCGGCGACGCACTGATTCGTACGCTGCAGAAGCGGAAGGATGGGGTTGGACTTCGGCCAGTGATGCATTCCGACAAAGGCATCTTCCTTTTGGGTGCGCGCGTGTACCGAAGGGAAGGAGTGGCCTACCGCTATCGGCTGCATGAGCAGCCCTTCTTCGATGGCAAGTTTGTAGTCGCGGTCGAAGCTCCCCAAGTCAAATTTGGGCACGATGGCGACTCGGACGAGATCCGCAAAGAGCTTGGCAAGACGGTACGCAACCTGCGGATCGCGAAGCTCGACATGGAGGAGAATCCGGGAGACGCGCACACCATGATGAACTACGCATGGTCGCTCCATGAAGGAGATCCGGCAAGCGCGGAAGCGATTCGAATTACCGAAGAGGTCCGACGGAAGTTCAACATGAGGAGCGAGCACAACACGTACTTGCTCCTCAAAGGCTATCGCGCTCAGGGGAACGAACTGGCGGCTCAGGTAGCACTTCAGGACGCCCTGGACTCTGGATGTCGGCACAGATATTTCCTCTTTGAGCGAGCGAAGTACTTTGTGAGCAAAGACGAGTTCGCGAAGGCAGTGCCGCTCCTTGATGAAGCGATGGCGATGCCCGAAGAGAATGAAGGCAACGCCTCGGAGCTTAGCTTTATGATCACGGGGCTGCGGGGAGTAGCCCGTGAAGGAGTTTTGGATTTCAAGGGCGCGCAGGCAGACTACGAACTGGCGCGACGCTCCAAGCCTAACGATCCCCGTCTGCTCGATGGTCTCGCGCGAGTGGCAAAGAAACTGCGGATACTGGCCGAGGCTCGGGCTTAGGCGCCGCGCATTCGGAGGACGAGCAACTCACGCGGTCCGTGAACACCCCGGACCAGGACGCTTTCGATGTCCGCCGTCCGGCTGGTGCCGGTCACAATGACCGTCGTGCGATCGGTGGCTCGCTTCATCCCGTCTTCGAGAGTTTGGACGATCCGCGACTCGGGAATGAGGACGATGTGGGTGGGCGGGGTGAGAGACGCGAGGCGCGATCGGCCCGGCTCATTGGAGATCAAGATGCTGCCGGTGTTCGCAATCGCGACATCGCCCATCGTTAGGCCAACTTCCGCTTCCCAAATGCTGGCCGGGTTCGGCAGATCCATCTGCACGTCCCCGTCCTTCCAAGTGGGTTTTTCGATGAGGCCGTTCACTTCGGCAAGCTCGACCATTCTCGCGCCGAGATTAGCGAGCTGCGAGGCAAACTCATCCCACAACTCGTCCACGTCGGTTGTCGTCACGGACGCAGTTGGAATCGGGGGAGGCAGTTCTCCTCCCAGCCTTGGGAGTTTGGCTAGGATCTCTTCTCGGCTCGCCATCTTCGCTAGTTAACCCCGCCTCAGCAATGGGGAGCCCCGAAAACGTAAACTACGTGGAAGTAATGGCAGCGCAACGGACGGTCATCGTCGTCGGTGGGGGCCTTGCGGGTCTCATGACTACTATGAAGCTCGCGGAGGCGGGACATAAAGTCAAACTCTTCTCCCTGGTCCCGGTAAAGCGGTCGCACAGCGTGTGCGCTCAGGGCGGAATCAATGGCGCAGTGAATCTGCGCGGCGAGGGTGACTCCCCTTACCTCCACTTCGAAGACACAATCACCGGCGGAGACTTCCTCAACCACCAGCCGCCCGTAATGCGAATGGCCGAGCGTGCGCCCGCAATCATCTACCTATTGGACCGCATGGGCGTCCCGTTCAATCGAACGAGCGAAGGACTGCTCTCATTCCGGCGATTCGGCGGGACCCTCAAGCACCGCACGGCTTACGCCGGGGCGACAACTGGGCAGCAACTCCTTTACGCGCTGGACGAGCAGGTGCGTCGGTGGGAAGTCGCCGGGCTGGTGGAGAAGTACGAGGGTTGGGACTTCCTCGGAATCGTCAAGGATTCCAACGAGGCTTGCCGTGGGATCACTGCGCAAGACCTGCGCACGATGCAGATTCACGCCTTCGCCGCCGACGCGGTGGTCATGGCAACCGGTGGCTGCGGCCTCATCTTCGGCAAGAGCACCAATTCGATCATCAATAGCGGCTCGCCGGTGAGTATCTGTTACCAGCAGGGAGTGCGTTACGGCAATCCCGAGATGGTGCAGATTCATCCCACCGCGATTCCTGGCGAGGACAAGTGTCGCTTGATCTCGGAGTCGGTGCGTGGAGAGGGTGGTCGTGTCTGGGTGCCTCGAGACCCGATGGACGAGCGACTGCCGACCAGCATTCCGGAGAAAGATCGCTGGTACGTCTGCGAAGAGCTCGATCCCAAGTACGGCAACCTTCTGAGCCGAGACATTGTCAGCTTCATCATCTACTGCGTTTGCCGAATGGACAAGGGGATCAAGAAGCGCCAGCAGGTGTATCTGGACATCACCCAGCTCCACCAAAGCCGAGGGGGCCCCTACACCCGCGATCAGATCAACGACAAGCTAGAAGGCGTTCTCGAGATCTACGAGAAGTTCATGCGGGAGGATCCGATTGATCTCCCAATGCGCATCTATCCCGCCGTGCACTACACGATGGGTGGCCTTTGGGTCGACTACGAGACCAACGGCGATGGCGCTTGGGATGTGGACAGCCATCGAAACCAGATGACCAACATCTCCGGCCTCTACGCGGCCGGCGAGTGCGACTACCAGTACCACGGAGCTAACCGACTGGGCGCGAACGCGTTGCTCTCTTGCCTCGTCGGTGGAGAGATCACAGCTCAGGGGGTCCTGGCTTATCTGCAAGGGATGTCGGCGAGCGGAGCCGATCTGCCGTCTTCGGCGCTCGAAGATTCACGTCATCAGCGACAGTCGGAGTACGACGCCCTCTGCAAGAGCAACGGCGACGAGAACCCCTATCGCCTTCACCAAGAGCTCTCCGAGACGATGTGGAACAACTGCGGCATCTGGCGCGTTCAGAAGGACCTTCTTTCCGCTAAGGCAAAGCTGGATGAGCTTTCGCGGCGAATTCATAAATGCAAGCTTGTGGATGATAGCGGCTGGTCCAACCAGGCGGTTCCGTTCACCCGAAACGTCGCCCATATGATCGAGCAGTCCAAGGCGATCGTTGGCGGCGCGATCGTTCGCGACGAGAGTCGCGGTGCCCACTTCAAAATGGACACCCCGAATCGGGACGACGAGCATTGGCTCAAGTCGACCTTGGCGACTTACTCGCCCACTGGTCCGACGTTCGATTTCGAGAAGATCGATACCCGCTACCTGGCCCCTCGAGCGAGGAAGTACGCGGTGAACCAGATCGGCATCGTGAAGAAGCTGATGGGTGAGAACTTCCTCGAAGGCTTTGCCGCGGCGGGTAGCTAGTGGAGTTCTACGACGCCCGCATTGAGCCGCTCCTCTCGGGCGAAAGCCCGAAGCTGATCGCTCGCATGGCGAGCGGGTTTGCGGTGATGGGGGACTTTCAGTTCTTTCCCGGCTATGCGCTACTGTTGGCGTATCCGTATGCGAATCACCTGACTGACTTGGTCGGGGAAGCCCGGGTGCAGTATCTCTCGGATATGGCCACTTTGGGTGAAACGGTGATGCGTGTCACCGGCTGCAAGCGGATCAACTACTCGATCTACGGGAACCTGGACCCATTCCTCCACGCCCACGTTTGGCCGCGTTACGAGTGGGAGGATGCGTCGTACGCGACTTTGCCCCCGTTCTCGGTGCCGGCCGAGCTTCGGGAGTCAGCGGACAAGATCTTTGATCCGGTTCGAGATGCTGAAATGCGGGATCGGATCGAACTGGAACTTCGGGCTCGCGATTCTTGACCGTCCTCTTCAACTCAAGTTGTCCCTTGGCAAATGATATTCCTTCGGCTAGGGCTTGATTTAGCCGCTTAACCTGCGGACCACGGTTGTCGCTTCCCATATAAGTGTCACTCGGCCCGAGGTTCTGAGTTCCGTCCCTTTTCCCTGACCACCATCGTCTGGGAGGATATCGGTCTTCCTCGCCCACCTGAGGTCTCCTCCCTCTTGACCTTTATCGGAGCCAGAAACTCCAAGGTGCCTCCAAGAGCACTCGCGTACGCAATCACATTTTTTAAGCTCGCTTTCTCAGGCCGATTCTCGATATCCAATATCGTGGCTCTCGCAACCCCAATTCTCTCAGCAATGGCCTCTTGGGAGAAGCCGAGGCCAACTCTTGCGGTTGCCAAAGCTATCCCAACTTCTCGAAGACGGAAAGCCGCCGCATATTTAGGGTCCTTCATCCCATCTTCGATGGCCTCATCCAGGTAATCCTTGCTCATGTTTGTTACCTTCCTTCAAAGTCCTGCTTTCGCTTCTCTGCCCGCTTGAGAACACTTGCGGGCACTTCATCTTTTTCCTTTTTGTACACCACAAGGGCGGTGAGGATTTGGACGCCGTTTACTTCAGATACTGAGAAGAAGAGGCACCGACCCTGCGAGTGATCGTTTGCGCGGATCATCATCACCTCGTTGCCATACGACTTAACGATGTAGCCGATTCCGGAGTTCTGCCTGCACTCCTTCATTGCGCTATGAAGCTTGGCCTTGTCCTCTTGAGTTAGAGCGAGCATTTCGCGGTTGATAGTCTCAACGTCAAACGCTTGCCACTTCCTGATCACTGATCTTATTGTACGTTATCCCGCACAATAAAGTATCGGCGGAACAGGCTCTGCATCTAAATCAGCGTTACTGCTCGGGTATCGATTCCTTTCTTCCGAAACGCCCCCGGCGCGACTCCAATCGTTCGCTTGAACGCCTTCGCGAACGAAGCTTCCGACTCATAACCGACCTTGCCCGCGATCTGAGCTGTGCTTTCTTGACCGTCTCGCAGCATCTGCGCGGCGAGGTGCATGCGCCAGCGCTGGAGGTAGTCCATGGGCGTATCGCCGAGGAGCCGTCGGAAACGCTCCGCGAACACCGACCGAGAAAGCGACACCCCTTGAGCCAAGCGCTCGACCGTCCACGGCTCATGGGGCAAGCGCTGCATGAGGTCGAGGGCTTCGTCAATGGCTGGGTCCTTCACCGCAAGCGGCAGGCCCTCGGTGGCGCCATCAGTTCGGATCCAGCCGCGAAGGCTCTGAATGAAGAGAACGTCACACAACCGATCGAGTACCGTATGCACGCCGGGACGCGGGTCCATGGATTCGAACGACAGGAGCTTCAAAGTCGTATCGATCCATTCGATCGCCTGACCGCCCTCGCCTTTCAAGACGATGTATGGAGGCAAGGACCGATACAGCGGGTGAGTGGGACCCTCTTGGAAATGAAACACGCCCGAGATGATCGAAGTGAGCGGACCGTCCCCGCCGAATTGGAGAGTGATGCCGCTTCGACATACGACTTGGGCTCGCTCCACCAGCGTCCGAACATCGGTCGGCTCCGACAGGTGCAGGTCTTGGACTGAGTGATCGCCCGCGAACACGATGGCCAAATCCCCCTTGTCCAGCCTTACTGGTTTCTGCCGAGGCAATACGAGGTACCCGCCGCCTTCTTCAACGAAGTGAAACTTCGCCGAATCAGGATGCCGAGGAAATGTCACTCCCCAGGGTTCGAGCAATAGCACTCGGTTGTGAAGCATGCTGCGCATCCGCAAAGAGTCTAGGAGGCTGTCGAGAGATTTCATTTAGGACGACCTGACATGAATATGAGACATTGTGACATAGATCGTACGGCCTAGATGGCCCACCATGAAGTCATGGCTATCGTCATTACAACTCCAACCGGCCAAATCGGCTCCCGCGTCACCCGCCTCGTCATTCAAGCCGGCGAGCGACCGACGTTGCTCGTCCGCAACGCAAGCAAGCTCTCGCCGGAGGTGAGAGCCGCCAGCAACGTGATCGAGGGCGACCTGAGCGACAAGGCCTTCGTTCTCGAAGCCACGAAAGGCGCCACCGCCCTTTTCTGGCTGATTCCAACCGACTACCGGTCAGAAGATCCCGTCGGAGACATCCTAAAGCTGGGGCACAATGCGGCCGCCGCGATCAAGGAGAACAAGATCGAACACACCGTCTTGATCAGCAGCATGGGCGCGGAAAAGCGAGGTGGCGACTTCATCGGCGGTCTTGGCCAAGTCGAAGATCTGCTCCTCGAGACAGGGGCAAATGTGGTCTTCATCCGACCGGGATACTTCTTCTCGAACCTCTTCGGCAACCTAGACACCCTCAAGCAAGGCATCTTGCCGACGACCATTCCCGTCGACTTGGAAGTGCCGTGGAACGATCCCAACGATGTTGGTGAGGTTGCAGCGGCTCGATTGCTGAACCGTTCTTGGAGTGGCCAGAGCGTGCAATACGTTGCGGGTCCCCGGTCGCTCACCTACAACGACGTGGCCCAAATCATCTCAGAGAACGCAGGTAAGCAGGTTCAGGCGATCCGAGTTGGGGACGACCAACTTCGCGAAGGGCTAACCGCGGCTGGGTTCTCTAAAGGAGCCGTAGAGGGATTCGTAGGAATGGGACACCGGATCGGCGGCGGAATCGAGTCGGAGCGGAGCTACGTCAGCACAACTCCGTCGACCCTGGACGCTTGGGTGTACAGCAACCTCCGGCCAGCGCTGAACGGTTAAGCCAGGTACCCTATAAGGCTCCTATGACTAACGCGAAGATTACGGTTGCGGTAGTGGGGGCTAGCGGATATGGGGGGGCGGAGATTGTTCGCCTACTCAGCAGCCATCCACGTGCTGAAGTGGTGACCGTGACTTCGGAGCGTAGCGCGGGCCAGCTCTTGGCCCAGCAGTGCCCCTGGCTTCGAACCGACCTGGTTCTCACCCCCTTCGACCCCAACTCGATCACCGCGGACTTCACGTTCCTGTGCCAAGAGTCGGGGTTTGCCATGGAGCGTGCAGCGGAACTAATGGGCAAGACCCGCGTGATCGACCTGTCGGCCGACTTCCGGCTGGACGATCACGCGGTGTTCGAGCAGTACTACAAGAAGCCTCGGGCGGCTGCGTCCATCGGTTTGCCATCGGTGTATGGCTTGCCAGAACTGGTCGAGCGATGCTCGATCGTCGGCGCCAACTTGGTGGCGAATCCGGGTTGCTATCCGACCGCGTCCTTGCTCGGTTTGATGCCGTTGGTGAAGGCAGGGCTTGTGAACGGGGTACCAGTAATTGACGCCAAATCCGGCGTCTCGGGGGCGGGACGGTCTCGGTCGGAGACCGACTACACCTTCAGCGAGCTGAGCGGCGGATTCAAGGCATACGCGGTGGATGGACACCGCCACACTCCCGAGATCGAGCAGATGGCGGGGCGGCCAGTTCGCTTTACGCCGCATCTGATCCCGGCAGCACGTGGGATCCATGCAACCCTGCATGTTCCGGTTTCCAGCCCAGTGGACGCCTCACTATTCCGTGACTTCTACAAGGGTGAGCCGTTTGTGAACGTGCAGGAAACGTTGCCGAACACGAAGCAGGTGCAGGGATCGAACACATGTGCAATGAGCGTGACCTACGACGCTCGCACGCAGATGGCGGTTGTCTGCAGCGTGATCGACAATTTGGTGAAGGGTGCCGCCGGTCAGGCGATCCAGAACATGAATCTCATGGCAGAGATCCCGGAGACGACGGGTCTGCCGATCCACGGAGTGTGGCCATGACCCCCAAGGGATTTACATTTGCCGGCGTTCGATGCGGGCTCAAGAACAAGCGAAACGACCTCGGCATCCTTCTGTCGGATCGCCCGGCGGTGGCCGCAGGAGTCTTCACCCAGAGCTACTCTCGGGCAGCGTGCATCGACTTCTCCCGCAACGCGATCGCGGATGGAAAGCTGCGCGCGGTGGTGGTGAACAGTGGCAATGCGAACTGCTGCACCGGCCTCCAAGGCGAACGTGACACTCTTCGGATGGCGGAGCTAACTGCCAAGGCGCTCGGGCTCGAGGCGGGAGACATCGCGGTGGCATCCACCGGCGTGATCGGCCAGTTGCTCGACATGTCCAAGGTCGAGCGCGGGATTTCGGATGCTTCCAAAGTCCTCGGAGAGGATCCTAAGCCGTTCATGGACGCTATTCTCACCACTGACTTGGTCGAGAAGCAGGCTCACGCTCAAATCGGGGATGCGTTCATCTACGGAGTCGCGAAGGGATCTGGCATGATCGCCCCAAACATGGCCACGATGCTCGCCTTCGTGGCGACCGACGCGGACACGAGCGGGTTTGACCTCGACCGAGTTCTGAAGAACGCGGCTGACGTGAGCTTTAACTGCATGACGGTGGACGGTGACACATCCACCAACGACACCCTCCTGCTCATGGCGAACGGCGCCTCCGGCTACAAGCCGACCGAAGAAGAGTTTCAATCGGCCCTGACCGAGGTCTTCACCTCGCTCGCCAAGCAGGTGGCGCGAGACGGGGAAGGGGCGACCAAACTCGTCGAAGTCCGCGTCACCGGCAGCGAGAACCCAACCAAGATCGCCCGCACGATTGCCGAGTCACCCTTGGTGAAGACCGCAATGTTCGGTTGCGACCCCAACTGGGGGCGAGTACTGATGGCAGCCGGTCGTGCTGGCGTGCCGTACAAACTGGACGATGTTCGTCTATCGCTGTTTGCGGCGGATGAAGAGCATCTGCTCTTCGAGAACGGCCCCGCGTCGTTCGATCCCAAGCGAGTTTCGACCGCCCTCAAGTCCGACTACGTGGTGATCGATCTCACGGTCGGCGAGGGCGAGACCGCGGTGATCTACACCTGCGACTTCGGCTACGGCTACGTCCGGATCAACGCCGAGTATCACACGTAGCGTCTAATCGCTTCGAGGAGCACCACCGCCTGGTTGTGCTCCTCGTCTTTCGTCGCATATACGAGCGTGACTGTCGCCCGCTTGGCAATCGCCTTAAGTTGATCTTCCTTGCCCGACAGTTCCTGTTGATACGCCTGGACAAAGGAAACCCACTTGTCCAGGTCATGACAGAACTCGTTGCGCAACTCGGTGGAGGGCGCCAATTCCTTAGCCCATTCGTCGATCTTCGCCCTCTCCTTGCTAACGCCACGGGGCCACAACCGGTCGACGAGGATGCGGTAGCCATCCTCGTCGGTTGCTTCATCGTAGACGCGTTTGATTTGGATCATCGTATCCTCCGGGAACCCCTCCCTCTGGGGAGGGGCAGGGGTTGGGTGGCGGTTGCCACGAAACGAACAATTCAACCTAAAAAACTCCGGATTCGATTGGTGAACTTGATGTTAGTCAGTCGGCTAGCGTCACCCCACCCCTACCCCTCCCCAGAGGGAGGGGACCCTTCGAAGGGAACTAGGCAAATGGCGAATCCTCCGTCTCCCACTTGATCCGTCCCTTCAGATTCGAAGAATCGAACGGCCCCGGTGTCTCGATCACCTCGCGAGCCGCGGGCAAACTTTCCCAGACATTCCAATTCAGAACTCCCCGAACCCGACCCTCGCTGAGATAGTAAACGACGCCCTCTTTGAAAGGCTCCTTCCAATCGGCGAATGTCTCGAGTCGCGAATCCACATCGCCAACCGCCTCAAATCCAATGTCGAATAGGTCGGAATAGAAGAACGGTAGATAGTCGTAGGCACCGGTTCGACCCGCCATGGCCGCACCCGCAAAGGCACCCATCGCGTTCGCGTTGTCCTCGTGCTCGACTCGTCGCCACTCGTTCAGGGTCTCGTGGTGAATGCTCGCCACGTCTCCCGCGGCGTAGATGTTTGGGTCGCTGGTTTGGAGGTGGTCGTTCACGCGAATGCCGTTCTCAACCTCCAAACCGACCGACTTCGCCAGTTCTACATTCGGGGTCACGCCGATGCCGGCAACTACGTGATCGATTTCGATCTCGCCCTTGGTTGTCGAAAGAACCAGCCTTGAGCCACGCCGCACGCAGCCTTCCAAGTTAACTCCATCGTGAACTTCGACGCCCTTCTCTCGGAAGTAGTCGTTCAGGAACACCGACATCTCTCGGTCGAAGATCCGGCTGCCGATGCCGTGGTCGGGGAAGATCATGTGGACGTGCTTGCCGTTCATCGCAAGGGCAGCGGCAGTCTCGGAACCGATGAAACCGCTTCCAATGACGGCGAACGTCTCGCTGGTTTCGACTTCGTGGCGAAGCCGCTTATAGTCCTGGAAGGTCCGATAGTAGAGAATGTCGTCTCCCCCAAAGGGAAGCGTGCGAACGCTCGCCCCAGTCGCGAGAAGGAGTTTGTCGTATTCGTAGATCGTGCCCTTGTCATCAGTCACCGTCTTCGCCTTCGGGTCCAACTGCATGGCGGTTCGGCCGAGGTGAGTCGAGACGGAGTCGATGGGACGCCAGATCGAGTCGAGATGCTCGCCCTTCCAAAGGCCCTTTGAGAGCAGTGGTCGAGTGTATGGAGGATCAGGCTCCTGGCCGATGAGCCCGATGGTGCCGTCTTTGTCGATCTCGCGGATTCCCTCAACTGCGGCGGATGAAGTCATTCCCGCGCCGACGATCAGATACTTGTACTTTGGCAACGATGCCTCCCCTTGGGTTAGCCCCATGGGATTCTACGCAAAGTTAGCTCGCGGCACGCAATCGCTTCAACCGCGTAGTCGGTTTACTGCCCACGGCGGCCCGCCGAGCGAGCAGGCGATCCCAAACTTGGGCTGACTCTCGAGTCCGGCCGACGAAGGCGAGAGCCCGCGCCTCACCCTCGCTTGCATACAGTCCATGCACCGGGTTGTCCAAGGCCCGACAGGCGATCGCGAGTTCCTCGCCCACCCTAAGTGCCTCTTCTGGACGGCCGATGTTCGGCAGCAACTTCACCTGCGCGTGCTGAATCCCGGTTTTACAATCCAAGTCCAGCTCAGGCATCAACAGCGACTCGGCCTGGAGAAGGCAATCTTCGGCTGCGCGATGCTGGCGGCCTTCCGAGTAGAAGGCCGAGCAATTCGTATAGAAGTGAATCTGCGCTCTGCGCGGATGGGCGTGGATGATCTTGAGACCTTGCCGAACAAAGCGCTCGGCCTCGCCGAAGTTTCCCCAGTTCCAGTGGAAGCACATGAGGGCGTTGATCGAAAGAAGCTTTGACTCGCCGGGTGCGGCCGCGCCATCGACGTAGCTGAGCCACTCGCGAGCTTGTACACGATCTCCGAGCTCGGTGGCGTAAAACATGAGCCACGAGGCCATGGTCGCGGCCAAGGGTAGCTGCTTCTTCTTTTGAGCAAGCTGCCAAGCTTGAAACCCAAGCTCCTGACCTCGATGGATGGCGAGGGATCGGAATGCGAGCGATGACCTCGCGGCGAGATGCTCAGCCGCGAGTGGCTCTCGCCCGCTCTTAGGAGCGGTGACCGTGAGCATCTGCGCAAGGTCCCTCGCCGACATGTGGTCGAACAAATCGCTGGAAGACAGGAGCATGCTGCGGCCCATTAGGGCGTCTTGCCCACCCAGGTGAAGGATCGACTGGACCAGATCTCTGAATCTGGGCTTGGCGATCTCGACCATCTTCGGGCTCCAGGTGGCGCGCAATTCGTCCATCCAAGGGTGGTCGAACCCGGGAGCGATTTGGGAGAATCGAGCGGGCGAGCCGTCGTTAAGTGTCAGGTCCAGCGTGAACTTGTCGGTCGTGATCTTCACGCATCCGTGCGAGGAGCTGAGAACATCCTCTCCTAGCCACTGCTTCATCCGGGAAAGGGTCTGACGGAGGGCAGCTTTTCGGGACTCGGTGTCGCTCTCGGGATAGAGCCGGTCTTCAATTTCGGAGCGGGACATCCACTCGCCGTTCTGCTGGAGGAGCCCGCAAAAAAGGACACCGGCTAGGCGGGTAGGTGGCGGTCCCAGCTTGAGGCCGTCTCGCTTCACCGTGAACCTTCCCCCAAGGCCAACTTCCCAGGTCATCCGCTCTCATTATACGTTTCAGCAAATATGCTGAATCTGTTCACTCACTAGGTCCCGTCACGTTTTCGTTACGCGGGTGAGAGGGAAGGTTTGTGACGTATATCGCGACATCCTCCATGTCGCTCCAAGGACTAATAAATGAGAGCATTCCCAATCATCTTCGGCGCCCTGCTGTGTGCCACCGCCCACGCCGACTACTACAGCCACTACAACGTCACCCTCAATCTGGGCAAGCAGGTCACCCGCCTGTTTCTCCTGGAGTCCGCTCCCGATGGCGAGCACCGGGACATCTATTCGTTCAACGCGGACGGCAGCGGAAGCACCCAAATGGATGTGTACTTCCCAAGCAGCCAACCCATCGCCCAATCCCTGTTCATCGGTTTGACCCAGGGCTTGCCCAGCGACGACAATCCCGAGCAAAAGCACATCGTCCTGTTCATGGCGGACGACGCCGCCAACTTAGCCAATCACATCGCGTGGGGCACCCTATTCCGCAACACGGAGGAGGACCAGCTCATCCAGCACCTGGAAGATGCCACCTCGGGTGACGACACCATCACCGACGACGGCATCATCCATCTCGAGGATTTCGCGTTTGGTGACGCCAAGACCGGGATCCTAGACAATCTCGCCCAGCCCCACAGCGCCTGGTTCAATATGGGCGGCTCGTTCTCCGCGATGACGTTCTCGGACGGCCAGGTCGTCGGCTCGGGTTCGTCGAGTCTTTCGTCGGTTCCGGAGCCTTCGAGTTTCTTGCTGTTTGGTGCGGGGTTCGTCGGATTGTTGATTCGTCGGCGGAAGTAGAACTCTCGACGTCACCCAGAGTCAAGTAACGATGGGTAAACCTGGACGGCCATTGCTCTTCTGCAGGCCCGAAGGGTCGAGAATATCTCAGCCCAGGGCAACGCCCTGGGTGTGATCCGTTGGTTTCATGAGCCCTGAAGGGGCGGCCATATTTTCGCCCTTACAGGGCTCCGGAGTTATGACGGCTCCTCCCAGGGCGTTGCCCTGGGCTGAGATATTCTCGACCCTTCGGGCCTGCATCGCAGCCGAAGCCGTAGTCCCGATTGCGCAATGCTCATCGGTCGGTTCTCACGTGCGAGCCCTCGCGACCGAAGGATCTCACAAGTCACCGGCAAATTCTCGGCATTGTTGGGAGATCCTTCGGTCGCTAGGGCTCCCTCAGGATGACATCTGAATCTATTTGTGGTTCTCGTCCCACCACTTCCGGAAATCGCGACCTTCCTTTTCGGGCGGCTCGCGAAACTCGCTCCATCCCCACTTCATGGGATGCGGGAGGTGCGACGCCATAGGAAGGAGCTTTAGGCCAGTCCGCCAGCGACCGGCGGAGGTTGCGCCAAAAGCATATGTGCCCCATGGGATGGGCTCCTTGATCACGCCGGCTCGATAGGCTTCGTCCCGAAGCTTCAACAGCATGCTGGGGATGGGAATCTTGACGGGGCAAACCTCTTCGCAGGCTCCGCAAAGGCTGGACGCCTTTGCCAAATCTCCTAGCTTCTCTACGCCCTCGAGCGCAGGTCCCAAAACCGCGCCGAGGGGTCCCGAATACACGGTGCCATACGCATGACCGGTCGCTTGCCGGTAGACCGGGCACACGTTCAGGCAGGCTCCGCAACGAATACATCGAAGGATCTCTCGATAGGGACCGTTGATCACTCCCGAGCGGTTGTTGTCCAGAAGTACAAGGTGGACTTGATCCGGTCCGTCCAACTCGTCCGCTCGACGCGGGCCGCTGATCATGTGGATGTAGGAGACCAGAACTTGGCCGGTCGCGGAACTGGCCAGCAGCCGGAGAAACACGGGGAGGTCAGCTTCCCGAGGCAATATTTTCTCAATTCCCATGAGCGCGATGTGCACACGTGGGGCGGTGGTTGACAGCCGGTTGTTACCCTCGTTCTCGTTTAGCACGATCCGGCCTGTCTCCGCGATCGCAAAGTTCACGCCGCTGATCCCGATGTCCGCCTTCATGAAGTCGGCGCGGAGCTTGCTCCGAGCCTGCATTGCAAGCTCTTCCGGGACCTCTGAGTAGGGGCCGAGACCCTCTCGTTCGAAGCTCTTGGCGATCTGCTTGCGGTTCTTGTGAATGATCGGCGCCACGATGTGGCTCGGCGTATCGTGGTCGATCTGGACGACGTATTCGCCGAGGTCGGTCTCCACCGGGTGGTAGCCCGCTTCCTCAAGGTGGCGGTTGAGGTGGATTTCCTCCGTCGCCATCGACTTGGCCTTGACGATTGTCGCGCCGGGAGGCGCGGATGCCTTGCAGATGTCCACGATCACCTGGTTCGCCTCGGCAGCGTCCTTCGCCCAATGAACATGGATGCCGTTCGCTTTGCACTGGGCTTCTAGTTGCTCCAGCAGCGGACCGAGGTTGTCTAGGACGTAATCCTTGACCGCGGCGGCTTTGGTTCGTGTGTCATCGGCGTCGTCAAATGTTCGGCCGAGCGTATTTCGTCTGGCCACCGTGTAGTGAGCGGTCGCCGATCGTACGCTGTCGGTAGTGCTTTGAGGCACCGTGCGGGCAAAGACTTCAACGCGGCCCTTTTTCACTGCGAAACCGCCTCTGCGAGTAATTGCGAATAGTGGACTGTTTCCAGCGGAAGCTTGTGCCGCTTGATGAGACCGCCGAGTTGCATCAGGCAGCCCATGTCTCCACTTGCAATCACGGTCGCTCCGCTCTCCGTGATGTTGTGGAGCTTCTCCATTCCGATCCCCGCGCTGGTGGCCCCGAAAGTCGCTGAGAAGGCGCCGCCGAATCCGCAGCACTGTTCTGCCTGTGCGAAGGGTATGAGCTCGATACCATCGATGGATCCAAGCAGTCGCTCTTGTAAGTCGCCAAGTCCCAACCCCCGGCCGTGACAGGCTCGATGAAAAGCGACCTTCTTGTTCAGCTGGCCGGGCCACCTTTCGATGCCCATCTCCCGAACCAAGAATTCTCCGAGTTCGAAAGCTCTCGGATGCTCCATTCCCGGAAAGATCATGGGATAACCCTCGCGTAGCATCGCCGCACAAGAACCGCTCGGAGTCACGACGGGGTCACCGCCTTTCAGCAGTTTCTCCTTGGCATAGGTGGCCACCGTCCGGGCGGCGTCCCAATCTCCCGCATTAAATGGAGGCTGTCCGCAGCAAGTCTGGTCCCGGTCGAACACCACTTCGCATCCGGCTTGCTCCAAGACCTTGACTGTCGAGATCCCAACTTCACCGAAGAAAGCGTCGCAGAGGCAGGTCAGCATGAGGCGAACCCTGGGTTTGGTCGCGGCGGCGAGGTCGCTCATTGGCGTACAGTTTAGTTCATCCGTGTCGAACCTTGAGCAACGAGTCGCCGATCAATTAGCGTCACGAGCGCGACCCTCCGGTCCCCACGTGATGTATCAGCGCTGGCGCTCCCTCCTCTTTCTCCATTTTCCGTGCACGCCGGAGGAGATTCAGAAGCTGCTGCCACCCGGTATTGAAGTCGATACGTTTCCGGACCAGAACGGAGTGGAACAGGCATGGGTTGGGCTGGTTCCGTTTCGGATGGAGGGTGTTCGCCTCCGCGGAACGCCGTTTCCAATGGCTTTCCCAGAGACCAATGTTCGGACGTATGTGAGACATCAGGGCAAAACTCCGGGAGTCTGGTTCTTCTCCCTCGACGCGTCAAACGCTTTCGCGTGCCGGGTTGCTCGTCGCTTTTTCAACTTGCCTTATCACGAGGCCGAGATGTCGGTGGTGGAGTCGGGTGACAACCGTGCCTATCGGAGCCGCCGGCTTTCGGATGGTGCGAACTTGGACATTCAGGCGACATTCGGCGAGCGACTCGAGGATGCAAAGCCTGGCACCCTTGATTTCTTTCTCATCGAGCGGTACCTGCTGTATGCGTACCGCGGCGGGCGGCTATTCACGGGGCAGGTGGTTCATCCGCCCTATCCACTTCGTTCAGCAACTGTTCAGCAAGTCAGTAACGGAATCGTTTCAGCAAACGGAATCGAACCAAAACCGTTCATCCACGCGATCGCCAGTGACGGGGTGGATGTCGACATATTTCCGATCAAAGCCGTGTGAGACCCAAAAGCCCCTCTCCCCCGAGGGGAGAGAGGCTTTTGGGGATTTAGTTTAGGAAATACCTTGTGTTCGCAACGACCACGTTCTTCCGCTTCGCCAGCGCGTGCTTCAATTGTTGCGCCACGTTCTCAGTCAATAACTTTTGATACCACTTGGTCGACACCGCTTCCGCGACGATCACCGTGATCAAAACGCCGGGGCGGTCGCTTCGGATCTGATCGACGTAGTCGAGCACCGGCTGGATCAGGGATCGGTAGGGCGACGGCAGTACGACCAGGGGAACGTCCTCGCCGTACTGCTCCCACTTCCGCTGGAGGTCGGGCAGCGCCTTCTCGTTGATTGTCACGTGAACAGCTTGGCACTCGCCTTTCATCTGCCGGGCGTATTCGAGGGCGGCGACAGTGCCGCGATGGACTCGCGGTACCAAGAGTAGAGCCACGTGCCCACTAGGCTTATGGGGTGCTTCGGTGATCAACAGCTGCTTGGACATCGAGTCGTACCGCAGCTTGATCGCATAGAACATCCCATACACCATGGGGATGAGGATCAGCACGAGCCAGGCGCCCTCAAAGAACTTGGTGAAGGCGATGATACAAAGGACGACGAGGCATAGGATGGAGCCGAAGCCGTTGATGAACGCGCTTCGCTTCCAGCCCGCGCCCTTATCGCGCCGCCAATGCTTGACCATTCCGGCCTGACTCAGGGTGAACGCGGTAAACACGCCTACTGCATACAAGGGCAAGAGTGCGTCGAGTTTGCCTTGGAAGATCACGATCAATGCTGCTGCCGCGGCTCCAAGAACGAGGATTCCGTTGTGAAAGACTAGCTTGTCACCTTGGCGGGAGAGATAGCGCGGTAGGTACCCGTCTCGGGCGAGGAGGCTTGCAAGGCGAGGGAAGTCGGCGAACGCGGTGTTGGCGGCAAGAACGAGGATCGCGGCGGTGAACGCGAGCACCGTGTAGAACATGAACGAGTTCTGGCCAAAGCCAAACGCCGCGATTTGGGCAATGAGCGTTTGGTATTTGGGATCGCTTGCCTCGACGATGCGGAAGGCCGAGTAGTGCTCGGGCATGTGAAGGGCTATGAAGCCCATGCCGATGAAAAGCACGCTCAAGAGGGAAGACATGATGATCAGCGTCTTTCCTGCGTTCTTGGTCTCTGGCGCCTTAAAGGCAGGCACGCCGTTACTTACCGCTTCGATGCCAGTCAAGGCGGTGCAGCCCGCCGCGAAGGCACGGAGCACGATGAACATGAGCGGGAATGCGGCTTCTTTGCCCGCCATCGGTGCCAGCACTTGCGGGGGGCCGGCGGGAGTTTGCAGGATGTGCACGATTCCCCACCCGATGACGACAAGCATCGAGATGATGAAACCGTAGGTGGGCACGGCAAAGACGGATCCCGATTCCCGCAGTCCCCTCAGATTCGCGAACGCGACCAGCGCGATAAAGAATAGGGAAAGGGTGACCGGCGCGTCGTGGATGTGGTCCTTGAGATGAGGCAGGGCAGACAGGATCGCATCGACTCCGGCTGCCACCGAGACGGCAACGGTGAGGATGTAGTCGATCAAGAGCGCCGCTCCCGCAATCAAGCCAACCTTCGGCCCCAAGTTGTCCGAGGCAACGATATAGGAACCGCCGCCACTTGGGTATGCGTGAATCGTTTGCTGGTACGAGATCGAAATGATCACGATGAGCAGCACGATCGCGATCGAGATCCAGATCTGGTACTGAAGCGCGGCCACCGACAGCAGGATCAAAACGCCGAGGATCGCCTCCGTCGCATACGCTACGGATGAGAGGGCATCCGAGCTGAAAACGGGAAGTCCCAACAGAGGCGAAAGGCGCTCGTGGTGGGCTTTCGAGGTCGGAATCGGGGCTCCGAGGAGGGCTCTTATTATTCGTTTGGAGACTGAGGGAGGCGGTGCGTCAATCATAAAGTCTGCGCAAGCGCTTCGCTGCACCGGTGCAAGTTCATGATTCCATCTGGATCGTGGCGATGATCTCAAGATTACGTAAGGATTGCTTTCAGGGTGCAGGGTGCAGGGTGCAGGGTGCAGGGTGCAGGGTGCAGGGGCAGCGACCAAAGTAGATCGCGACCTCCGTGTCGCGGGGGACTCGTGGGAGAGCCCAAAGGTGGCAGGAAGGTGAATGGCTTGCGCGACCACGGAGGTCGCGACCACAGATCGCTTCGCGATCTACCCTTGGGTTGTTGCCTCAGTTCAAGAAATACCGCGTGTTCGCGACAACGACCTTCTTCCGTCGCGCCAGTCCGATCTTGAGCTGCTGGGCTACGTTTTCCTGAAGCAGCTTCTGATACCACTTGCTCGAGACGGCTTCGGCGACGATCACGGTGATGAGCACATTGGGGCGCTCTTCTCGGATCTGGTCGACGTAGTCGAGAACGGGTTGGATGAGCGAGCGATAGGGGGAAGGTAGGACCACGAGGTCGATGCCTTGGCCGTATTGATCCCATTTGCGCTGTAGCTCGGGCAGAGCCTTTTCGTTAATGGTTACGTGAACCGCTTGCACGTCTCCCTGTAGCTTCTTAGCGTAGGTCAGTGCAGACAGCACTCCTCGGTGCACCCGGGGGACCAAGAGCAGCGCCACGTGTCCACCATCTACCTCAGGTTCGGTAATCGTGGTGAGCTGATCGGACATGTGCTTGTACCGCTTCTTGATCGAGGAGAAGAGCGTGTACACCATCGGAATAAGCAGCATGACGAGCCATGCCCCCTCCGCGAATTTGGTGACCGCGATGATCATCAAAACGATGAAGCACAGAGTGGAACCGATGGCATTGATGCCCGCGCGGTGCTGCCAACCCTCTTCACGCTCCCGCCACCAGTGCATAACCATGCCCGCTTGACTGAGGGTGAAGGCGGTGAAGACGCCGACGGCGTAGAGTGGCAACAAAGCATCCAGCTTGCCTGCGAATACCACGATCAAACCAGCGGCGGCGGCGGCAAGGAGCACGATGCCGTTATGAAACACGAGCTTGTCGCCTTGGCGAGCCATATATCGCGGCATATAGCCATCGCGGGCGAGGAAGCTGCAGAGACGCGGGAAGTCGGCAAAGGCGGTGTTGGCGGCCAGAACGAGGATGGCGGCGGTAAAGCCGAGGACAGTGTAGAAGGGGATGGAGTTCTGCCCGAATCCGAAGGCCGCGATCTGGGCGATGAGGGTTAGATAGTGCTTGTCCGAACTGTCTACAATCCGGAAGTCCGGATAGTGACTCGGCAAGTTCAGAGCCATATAGCCCATGCCCATGAAGAGCAGCGTGAGCAAGACGGACATGATCAGCAGGGTCTTGCTTGCGTTCTTAGGTCCGGGATCCTTAAACGCGGCAACCCCATCGCTTACCGCTTCAATTCCCGTAAGTGCAGTGCAGCCCGCGGCGAAGGCGCGCAGGATGATGAAGCCAAGCAGGAATCCAGCCTCGTGTCCCGCCTTCGGCGCGAAGACGTGCGGATCGGTGGCGGGAGTCTGGGCGATGTGTACGATTCCCCAGAAGATGACGATGAACATCGAAACGATGAACCCGTAAGTGGGAATGGCAAACAGCTTGCCAGACTCTCGCATGCCCCGAAGGTTGGCAAACGAAACGAGCAGAATGAAGAAGAGCGACAGGATAATCGGTGCGCCGTGTATCGCCTCTTTCAAGTGGGGGAGGGCAGATAAGATTGAGTCCACGCCCGCCGCGACCGACACCGAGACGGTAAGGATGTAGTCGATAAGTAGCGCGGCACCGGCTACCAAGCCCGCCCTGGGGCCCAAGTTTTCAGATGCTACGATGTACGAGCCGCCACCACCGGGATAAGCCTTGATCGTCTGCCGGTAGGAGACCGTGATCATCGCGATGAGCACGACAATCGCGAGGGATATCCAAATTTGATACTTCAGGTCGGCGACTGAGTGAAGGACAAGGACAGCCAGGATCGCCTCGGTGGCGTACGCAACTGACGACAGAGCGTCAGAGCTGAACACCGGGAGGCCGAGAAGCGGTGAAAGCTTCTCGTGATGAGCCTTGGATGAGGCGATAGGCGCTCCGAGAAGGGCTCGGCGGATGCGTTGGAATAGGGAAGGGGGAGGGGCGCCTGTCATCGAAAACTTTACGAAATCCTTATGGGCCAAAGCCCCCTCCCATGATATTCGGTTCGGGTGGTGGATTGTTTCGAAGGGTGGCGTTTAGGTCCAAATGTTTCGCAAGGATCGATGGGGTTCTTGAGATGAACGGAGTAGGGTTCCCTCCCCTTGTGTCAAGTGACAACACATCCTTTACACCCTATGACAAGACATCCTTTACACTTTGAAGTCTTGAAGTGAGCCGAGGATGAAGTGTCCCCAGACGAGTTTTGGGGGTTCAGGGTCTTGGACCCGGATACCGATGGGAAGTCCTTCAAAGGCTCTTCCCATTCGGTAGTAGATTCCGTTGTAGCTGAAGGTGCCATGGGATTGGCACTTACGCAGGATGGCTCCTTCTGGGAAGAAGGGTTGGGGCATCGTGGATGGTCTCTTTCGAGTAGAGGGTTCGTAGATGGACCCGGGAGTCTTCATTCCCAGTGCTTGGTGAGGTCTGACCCAGTTGTAGAGATTGCGAAACTCATCGAGTTCAGCCTGGATGTCGGATTGCTTTTCAAAGAGGATCTCTCTTTCGATGGTTCCGTGAAAGCGTTCGACTTTCCCTTGGGTTTGGGGATGGTAGGGTCTGCCGTGAGACGGCTGGATACCAAGGAGCATCAGCCTGAGATCGAAAGTGCTCCAGCGCCAGGTGGCATTGCTTTTGAACGCAGTGCCGTTGTCAGAGAGCATCTGAGCGGGAAGCCCAAACTCTGCGAAAGCCTCCCAAAGCACGCTCCAGGCAGACTCCAGGGTCTGGTCGGGAACTACCTGCAAGGCGATGCAGAAGCGTCCGCAATCGTCCAGAACCGACAGAGAGTCTTTCCTGGCTCGGTGATGCCCAAGACGCTTGTAGTCGGTTTGCCATAGATCGTTGGGATTTGGTCTTTCGAAGCGCTGAACGACCTTTGGATGAGGATCTGGCGGCTGAACGCGGCGGTTCGCTCGAGCGAGGATCCTAGCGACTGTGCGCTCGCATACCGGTGCAGAGCCTCCTGGCCACATGAGCGGATACAGCGTCTTGGGACCCCAACGAGGGTACTGAGCGGCAACCTCCAGCACCCTTGCCACCACATCGGCTGAGGTGGCCCTGGCTATACGCTCCGGACGGCGAGAAACCTCGCACATCCCCACCAGACCATCCCGGCGAGCTCTTGCTACCCACTCGTAAGCAGTTGGACGAGAAACCCCCAACTCACGAGCTGCCGACGCGATTGTCCAACCAGACTCTAAAACCAAACTCGCTAAACGACGACGGGCATCCATAGCACTCTGCAAGAACGGCACCCTGTAAAGGATGTGTTGTCACACGGTGTAAAGGATGTCTTGTCATAGAACATTGGGGAGGGGCAGGGGTGGGGCTCCGGGAGGACAAAGCTTCCTTCAACGCTGTGCCCGCACCAGTCCCTTTCACGAAGTCTGTGCCCGCGCGAACCCCACCCCTACCCCTCCCCAAGGGGAGGGAACCCTTCGAAGTTTGTTTTCACCAACCGACCGCGTCGACGTAGCAAGTCCCAGACCAAGCCGAAATCGATAGAAACTGCACTCCCAACTGACAGAGCGGCGCGGACTTCGGCGGTAACTGCACGGTGATGGTGTTCCACGCATTCGTCGTCAATTGGGCCATGGGTCGCCATGCGCCCAGGAAGGTCCAATCTCCTTTGGTGTTTTGCATCGCAAATGGCTGGATGCCGGCGAGCGAAGCTCCCGCAGGAATCCAAACCTTGAAGGTGATCGTCTTGCCAGCAGGCACGTTTGGGTTGGACACCACCACGCTGCCCATTCCTGCGCCACTCAGGTTTGCGGCCAGCGACTTCGTGCCGTTGGCATGCTGGGCGGTCGACGTGTTTACCGATCCCACGATGCCTGAGCCGGTCCAGCCTTGGGTATCGACTTCGAAGTCGTATTGAGGACCGACAACCGGAGTCGTCTTCCCAATGACATAGAGAGTGATGCTCTGGGCGGGGACGGTAGCAGTAAGCGCGCCGCCGGTAACCGAGACGTCACCCAGATGGTTGATCGAAGTTTGGGAATCGGACGAGATCTGCCATGCGCTCGCCGACGAACCGGGCTCAAAGTTGGTGAGGTTGATCTTGATACCGGCCGAGCTTCCAACCTTGTTAATCACCATCACGGTCAATGCGCCATCGGTGGTACGTTTTGCGGCAAAGGCGGAAAGGTTGTCCGGATTCGGCACCGAACACCCCACGCTCGTATCGCCAAAGGTCGACTTCGATCCATCGTAATTGCGATAGATTTTCATCGCGAGATAGGTCGGAGTTCCCGTCGAAGGAGTTGTCCACCGAGAGGCTAGGTCCAGCCCTTCTCGGCCGAAGATGCCGAGGATGTCTGCCTGGGTCGTTGCGCCGTTCAGCTTCGATTCGTCTCCCCAGTTGTATTCGGTGATCGCGGTCTCGAGGCTTGGATAGTAGGTGTTCACCCATTCCTTCATCCGAGGAATGAGACGCACGACCGAGCCGATCCACGATGTATCCACATAAGCCGGATCCCACAGCGACCGGGTCGACCGATTGCGGATCGTTCGCATGCCCGCGGAGTCGTCGTCACTAAACTCGCCTTGCTGGGGGTAGTAGTGAAGGCTGAACACGTCCAGCAGGCGGATGCCTGTGTTCACGTGGTAGTCCCTTAGTTTGGAGAGGAGCCACGGCACGTGATCCATGTAGCCATGGGCTCTCCAATCGGGCCGAGTTCCCCAGTCGCCCGTGTCGGACCCGTACTTCAAATCGGCACCGCTATAGAAGTAACCCGACCAGCCCCACTCCTCCGGCCCGACAATCTTCGCGTTCCAATCCGCCATCCGGATGGCTCGGCCGAAGTTCAGGTAGTCGTTGTATAGCTCGTCGTAGGTTTCGCCGTTTGGGTGAACGTCTCGGTGAGTGGCGTGCCAGATGCTCGGCTCGTTGTCGAGGATGTAGTACTTCACGCCGCCTTGAGCGGACGTTCCCCACTTGCCGATCAGGTGCTGGATCCAACCTTGTTGAAAGACGACGTCGCTTGGTACATTGGCGTCGAGCGGGTTATTGCCGGTGACGTAAGCGCCGCCCGGCTTCACTCCGTTGCCCGCGTCTCCATTCCAAGGATCGTTGCCGGTTTGTCCTCCGTATTTGGAGATCGAAAATGACCACAGCGACGATCGATTGGCCCCAAGCTTGGCTACGTATGGCAGCAATGGGATGGTGAGCATCGGTTGGCCACCGCCTGCTTTGATGGTCGAGAAAAATGTGTCGCCACGCTCGCCTGCCACATCGCTGGCGTCACCGTAGGAGGAGAAGTACCAGTCGTTGGCTCGGTTGTCGGCGTTGATCTGCCAGTTGTATCGGCTGGAGTTATTTCCACCGTATCGACCGATCGTGTAGTTCAGGTCAAGGAGCTGGTCGGTTGAAGGGTAGGCGGACCCATAAATGTTTGGGTTGATCGCGTGGCAGTTCGCCTTCGCGTCAATGTTGATGACGGTCTGGGCGGCGGCGTTTGCGGCGAGAGCGCTGGCCAGTAGGTTCGAGATGGTTTTCAAGGGCGCTCAATCGGTCGGGGTGCAACTTTATGATAACGCGTTTTTGGTCGAAGGGACGGATCGGACCGGAAACGTCTGCGACCGCCTTCGGGGTCGGGAATGGCGGCGGCGTTACCCCGGGTTTTCGAGCGGTCTTCGACCGTCGTCTCGATGACCCGGGCTAAGAAACTTTGATCCCTTCGGGATCGGGACTCACGTTTATGAGGGTCTTTGGCTCGCGGGAGAGGTCCCTCGCCGGCTCGGGATGACTGCCGATCTCAAAACTGAAAACTGATAAATGCCAACTGAGAACTGATCAGTGTTCCGCGGGCACTTGCTCGGACTCGGACGCAATGACCATGATGTCCACCGTCTTCAATGCCCGAATCAGGTCGTTGATAATCGACCCTTTCAGCATCTCCTGGATCCGGTTTCGCTCGGGGTGGCCGACGATAATCTGGGTGATGTTGTTGCCCTTCGCGTATTGAATCAGCTCTTCGGCAACATCTCCCTTCAGAGTCACCGTCTTGATGCCAAGCCGTTCGGCGAGGGCGAAATCGTTCTTAAGAATCTTGGCGTCCTTATCGCTGAGGTGACCTTCTTCGACGTGGACGGCAACCACTTCTCCGTGGAGTTTCTGGCCGACCCGATAGCCACGGCGGATGAGACGAAGGGAAGTGATCGTCGGGCTCACGCAGATCATGACCCGGTCGGTCGTCGCCCAGGGCTTCTCGATCTTCTTCTCGCGTCGATATTCGACTACGTCTTCGTCCACATGGTGGGCAACTTCGCGCATCGCCATCTCTCGCAAAGCGGCAAGATTGCCTTCGCGGTAGAAGCTCCGTACTTCATCGCTGATCTGATCCTTCGGATAGACGTCACCACGCTCAAGCCGATTGATGAGGGCTCGGGGAGTGAGGTCGACGAGTTCGACTTCCTCGGCGGAGTGGAGCATCTGGTCCGGGACCGTCTCCTTCTCTTGCACGCCCGTGATATCAGCGATGTGGTCGTTGAGGCTCTCGAGATTGCCAACGTTTACGGTCGAAAGGACGTTGATTCCTGCGTTAAGCAACTCTTCGACGTCCTGCCATCGCTTCTCGCGAAGGGAGCCGGGGGCGTTGGTGTGGGCCAGATCATCGATGAGGGCGGCGTCGGGCTTCCTCGTCAATAGGGCCTTGACGTCAAGTTCACCGTTTGAAGGCGGAATGACTTCGAGGTCGCCGATCTCTTCATGAGTCGCCTCTCGGCCACGGGTATTGACGTAGCCAACGACGATATCCTGGCCTCGCTTGCGGCGACGGCGGGCTTCATCGATCATCGCGAACGTCTTGCCGACGCCAGGCGCGAAGCCGAGAAAAATCTTTAATTTGCCAGGGGCGGTGGAGCGCTTACTGTCGGACATGTTCTTCTTGAAGGCTTACAGTTAGCACCGAATCCAACCATTTCTGAAGACCAGTCGATAGGTCCTCAATCCTTAAAATGTTATCCGGTGGCAATTCAGCATTTTGCCACAGATGATTGGCCAATGCTTCCTCACACATCGCATGCCAGAAGCGATGACCGCCGGGCACGTTGTCTGAATCGGTGTAGGCCTTGACCAACTCCATGACGTATGCGGGAAGAATGACCTTCACGCGGCCGGCTACTTCGGCGGCGCGGCTTACCTCGAATATGCAGGTGAGGTCGCCGATGTGGTCGTCGGTGATTTCCTTGTCGAGTTCGAAGCTGAATCCGTTGATGGTTGCGCGGGTGAATTCGCGGCAGACCTTGCCAACGGGGACGGCACCGGAGTGCATTACGTCTCGTTCGAGGGCGGATTTAACCGCAAGCCGAAGGGTGTCAGCGGTAAAGGGCTTGCGAAGGAAATCGGAGGCGCCCGCTTGAATGGCTTCTAGGGCGAGGTCGATGGTACCGAAGGCGGTGATGAGGATCAGCTTCGCCTTCGGGTTACGTTTATAGATCTCCTTCTGAACCTCGATGCCGGGCATGCCGGGCATGCGCTGATCGAGAAGGACCAGATCCCAAAACGTTCCGTCTCCAAATTTCATGAGACCCTCAGCTCCATCGGCCGCTGCTCCGGTCTCATAGCCAGCATGCTCAAGCGCTAGCTTGATCATCAGTCGTATGTTGGTTTCGTCGTCGATTACAAGAATTCTTGCGCTCAAACCGTGTCTTCTCCGTCCAAGGCCGCATCCTCACGTGGCAACGTGAAGCTAAAGATGCTCCCTTGGCCAATCTCGCTTTCCACTTTCATGTGACCACCGTGCGCTTTCACGATGTTCTGCACGATGGAAAGTCCTAGGCCTGCGCCACCTTGCGTAGCGCCCGGAACTTGTACAAACCGGTCGAAAATCGAGTGAAGGTATTCCTTGGGAATGCCTTCTCCTGTGTCTTCGACCGAAAAGGTTACCCCCTGTGAGGAGGCCTCTGCTCGAACCTTAACCTTTCCGCCCGCCGGCGTGTGTCGAATTGCGTTCACCACTAAGTTCGTAATTGCTCTGCCTATTTGGCTCCGGTCGGCCCGCACCTTCGCTTGGCCGTCCTTTACTACGATTCCCAAGGCTACATTCTTCTTTTCTGACAAAGATTTAAGCCCTTCGACGGGGCTCTTAAGCAAATCCTCGGCAGATACAACTTCAAATCGAGGGGGAGTTGACCCGGCTTCGAGTTTTGTGACGTCGAGAAGGTCCCGCATCAGCTTCTCAAGGCGCTCCAAATCTTCTTTTTGGGTAAGCACGATGCTAAGTTGCGCGTCGTTAAGCTGCCCCGCCGCACCCTCCTGCAAGAGCTGGGTGGCAAGGATCAAGGAGGAGACAGGAGTCCGAAGCTCGTGCGACGCGACACCGATGAACTCGGTCTTGAGTCGATCTAGCTGTCGCAGATGGGTCACATCTTCAAGGACGGTTACCGCTCCCAAAAGATTTTCCTCTGGGTCCAGCATTGGGGTGGCTCGAAGTCGATAGGATCGCTGAGCCTCCCCGACTTTGATCTGCACGATGGTCGTCTCGTCATCGGTTGCCGCCACTTTGTTCTTGGTGACCGCATTCTGAATCGCGCGGACGATGCGCGGATCGGTAATGTGTTCTTCCACCGGTCGGCGGGGCGAAGCGGGCGCATTCCCAAAGAGACCGATTGCGGCCTGGTTCAGATAGAAGATGCGCGCCTTCGCGTCGGTCACCAGAATGGGATCGTACAGATACTCCAGCGCCGCGTCGGTCATCCTCTCCGCTCGTTGTAGTCGGCGGACGTCGCTGCGACGTACTTGTGCAAGTTTGGAAGCCATCTCATTAAATGAATCGGCAAGTGCACCAATTTCGTCGTGCCTTGGAAGCGAAACTTTTGTCTTTAAATCCCCCGATGCGATGTTTTCCGCATGTTTGGCGAGAATCGCCAGAGGGGTCAGGGCCAAACGGATCATCCGAAACGCGAGAATGATAGCAATCACGAGCGCTAAAGCAGTGATCGCCAGGCTCCGCCACGATGCGCTGTCCGCTTCTCGCTTGGCCGCCTCGTTGTCGGCGACGATCGCCGCTCGGCTCAGGAGGAAGAGCTGATCGACTTCGTCTTGGATAGCCAGGGACTGCGGTCTGAGACGCGCTTCGTAAAAGGCGGAAGCGTCGGGCTGAACGCTGAGTTGGTTTTCACTGAAAAACTGATCGGATTCGTTCTTGAGGGTCTGGGCGTGGCCATGAATCTCCGAGAGCACCGCGATCTGCTTGCTCGAGGTGGCCGCCTTATTTGCATCTTCCAAAGCGGCCAGGAACCTATTCCAGCCGTCATCCGAGTCGATCTTGGCGTTGGCGTTCGCTCCCGCTAGGACTTTGACGTATGCGGTCTCTTGGCGATCGATGCCGCGGGCCATTTCCTGGGTGTCGAGGATCAGCTTGAAGTTGCTCTGCAGTAAGCGGTCGATGGAGTAGCCGAGACCGAAGAAGCTGGCAATCGCCACGCTCATGACGACGCCCATGATGAGAACCAGCGACAAGTGGCTAATGAGGAGCTGCGTTCTCAGGCTGCGCATTGAGTTAGGCGAAGCGCTCTTCTAAGTTCTGCCCGAGCATGTAAATCTCGATCTGCTCGCCGTTTCGAACGTCGAGATCATAGAAGCTCTTCGCTACCTCACAACCTAGGACGTGGGCCACCGTATTCTCGATTTCTCGGCGGGTGAGGGCCCGTTGTTCGCGCCGGGCACTCTGAACGAGCTTTCGTCCATCGTGGTTATCCGCGAGGAGCGCCTCGGTGGGCGTGAAGACGCCTTTCGAGTGCACGATGAACATGTCTCCCACCAACGTGCCCTGGCTTTCCTCAGGCGCGCGGCCCTGCTGTTCGCGATGGAAGCGCTTCACGGCGTCGACCGCATCGGTGATCAGAGATTCCTTGGTTAATGTGCTCACGGGTTTCCTCGCAATATATCCAGTCTACGACGAGCGATGCAGGTGGCGTTCGCTTACTTTGGCGGGAATGCACATCCGGTGCGCTTCTTGATGGGTGCGTACTGCGGGTCGAACGGCCGAGTCTTTTCGCCGACTGCCTTGGACATGAGGGCATTCATTTCCTTCAACATGTCCGCCGAGAAGCCCGGCCACATTTTGAGGATCTTGCCTTGACGAGTCACCAGGCAGGAGTAAGCGGAAGCCACCGCATCGAAGCCGTGGATGACCTCGAGGTTGGGATCGGGCACGATCGGGTACTTCACCGCCTTTTCATAGCTCCAAGTCTGGGCGCGATCTTTGCCCTTGTCGATGACGCCAACGAAGTTGACCTTGTCCTTGAAGTTTGCGTACAAGAGGTGAAAAAGGGGCTCGGCATCCACACTGCAGGGGCAGCCGTCGAGGATGAAGTAAATGAACTGCGGCTTGTCACCTTTGGGGTTGGCTATGTCGACCGCTTTTCCATCGGAGTCGGTCAAGTGAAACGCGGGAGCCTGCTTGGTGGCCATCGCCTCGGTGTCCGCGATCATTTTGGCGGTGACGAGATGCTCTTCCTTCTTGAAGTCGATTCCCAAGTTGGGCTCGGTTTGGGCTCCCGCCTTGTACATGAGTAGCCCGCCCGCGAAGGCAAGGGCGAGCCCAGCCGGAAGGAAAATCACGCTCGGCTTCATGCCACCCAGTTTACCGGGAGGCGTGAAGCTCGGGCTTTCGTGCGTTCTGAAGGAATTTCACGAACGCGTCGGCGTCTCGTGTAGTGCCCGTCTTGGCTAACACCTTCCCGTCGGGAGTCACGCTCACGTAGGCGGGAAGGGTGACTTCGCTGATCATTCTCACCTGTAGAGCCTGATTCTTGCGGTCGGACTCCTGGGCTCGGTCCGTGTAGAGTTCGACGGGAACGTAGTTTTTCAACTCCTGAACCACTTCGTCTCGGGGGAACATGTTCTTCTCCATCCAACGGCAGTTGGTGCAAGTCACGCCGGTGAAGTTGATTAGGACGGGTTTGCCGGTTTGGCGGGCCAGTTTGATTGCGGAATCGTAGTCCTCCAGCCATCCCTTGCTCTTGCTGGGCGGCATGAAGGCTTCGACCTCTCCGAGCGACCGTCCGCCGATCGCAGTGCCAAGGTAGAGCACGATGCCGAGGGTAGCAATGGCGGTGATGATCCTGCCATTGCCAAGTTTTTCTGGCTTTTCTATTCCGGGAATCTTGAGGAATCCCAAGAGGAAAATCGCTGCGGCGAGGAGGATAACGCACCAAATGCCAATGAAGATCGGCCGAGGCAAGATGCCCGTGCTCCAGACCAGGTCTGCGTTGCTCAGAAACTTGACCGCTGCCGCGATTTCGATGAAGCCCATGTAGGCCTTCACGGTTTCCAGCCAAACGCCGGACTTCGGCAACTTGGCCAGATAGCTCGGGAAAAGAGCGAGCAGGAAGAATGGGAGCGCGAACGCGGTGCCGAAAGCGAGCATGCCCACCAGCGGGTAGAGGTAGTTGCCATTCGCTGCGCTGACGAGGACCGCCCCCACAAACGGGACGCTGCATGTGAAGCTGGTGAGTGTGAAAGTGACGCCCATCAATATCGGCGCGATCAAACCGGATTTGCCATGAGGCGAGAATCGGTTGGTGATAGAAGAGGGAAGCGTCAGCTGGACAATGCCAAAGAGGTTTAGGGCGAGGAAGACGAAGATGACCGCGAGAACAAGGTTCGTCCAAGGATTGGTGGCAAAACTCTGAAGGCCACTCGCGCCAAAGATCGCAGCGACCGCGACTCCAACGATGGCAAACGTGGCGATGATGCCGCAGGAGTAGGCGCCCGCTTGGATGAGGCCGGATTTTGCGGTGTCTCCCTCTCGTTTTTTGGAGAAGTAGCTAACCGTGATTGGCACCATTGGAAAGACGCAGGGGGTTAGGAGGGTGAGTAAGCCGCAACTGAAGGCGAAGATGGCGAAATGAAGCAAACCCTGCTTGGCCTCATCCTCGACCGACAAGGCGGGGTCCTTTTCGGCCGCACCGCCTACAGGCGGAGCGCTCACCGGGGCACTTGCGCCGCTGAGGGGAACGTCAGCGGTGAAGGGTGGCATGCAAGTCGTGGCATTGCAGACTTGGAAGTTGACCGAGATCGCGCCCTTCTTTATGTCGTCGGCCAATTTGACCGGCACCGTGAAGCTCGCTTCGCCTTCGTAGTATTCCACCACCACGCCGAAGTTCTGGTCCAACTTACTTAGGGGCTTCTGCTGCTCGATTTTGCCGGCCAGGGTCAGCGGTGCGCTCGCCGATATGACCGTCGTCGAGGGGCCGTTCTTTACGGGAGTGAGTGAGTACAGATGCCAGCCGTCCTCGATCTTTGCCTTCAATTCCACATTCGCAACAGATCCGGGCTTGGCATCGGTAGGTACCACTACGCTCCAAGCGATGTGGTGCGAGCCGAACCCGGCTGCCACGGCGGCTAGCGGAACGGAGACCGTCTTCGGTGGCATACAGGTGTTGTCGTTGCAAACCTGGAATCGGACGGAGATCGCGCCCTTGGTGGAGTCGGCGCCTAGCTTCACCGGTACGGTGAAAGTTGCCTCATCCTCGTAGTACTCGACTTCCTTGTTGAAGTTCTGGTCGAGTTTTTTGATCGGGGTCGCCTGGGTCACATTTCCGGAAAGCGTGAGCGGCGAGTCGGCCGTGATCAAGGTTGTGGACGGACCGTCTTTGATCGGGGTGGTCGAATAAAGGTGCCAGCCCTTGTCGATCTTCGCCTTCAATTCGACGTTCGCGACCGTGCCCGGTTTGGAGTCGGCAGGGACGACCACGCTCCATTGGACGTGGTCTTGTCCAAAGACCATCGCCGCGCAGAGGGCGAGGACGGACAGGAAGAAGACGCGAAGAAGGGAAGTTTTATGCATGTTGAGGCGGCTGACCTATTCTACTAAGCGGGAATGCTTGTCGTTCCCAAGGGGTTCCGAGCCGAAAGAGGTGTTGGGTGTTAGGTCTTAGGTGTTGGGGGAAAAGTCCTCCGATCCCAACACCTAACACCTAACACCTCTCTTCGCTACAGTGTTCCGCGGAGGGCCTGCTCGCGCTCGATGGCTTCGAACAGGGCCTTGAAGTTGCCTTTGCCGAAGCTCGTCGCGCCCTTGCGGTGGATGATTTCGTAGAACAGGGTCGGTCGGTCGGTGATCGGCTTGGTGAAGATTTGGAGGAGATAGCCCTCGTCGTCTCGGTCTACCAAGATTCCAAGCTCCGCCAACTCTGCGATATCCTCATCGATCTGCCCCACTCGATCGGGGAGCATGTCGTAGTAGGTCTGCGGGACTTTTAGGAATTCAAGTCCGCGTGCTCTCAATCGGCTGACCGTGTGAACGATATCGTCCGTGCGGAGCGCCACGTGCTGAACGCCCGCGCCGCCAAAGAACTCGAGATACTCGTCGATCTGGCTCTTCTTCTTGCCTTCGGCGGGCTCGTTGATCGGGAACTTGACGCGACCATTCCCGTTCGCCATCACCTTCGACATGAGAGCGGTGAATTCGGTCGAGATGTCGTTGTCGTCGAACGAGATCAGGTTCTTGAAGCCAAGGACGTTCTCGTACCAGTGCACCCAATAGTCCATCTTTCCAAGTTCGACATTGCCGACGCAGTGGTCGATCTCTTGGATGCCGATTGGGTCGCCCGGCTCGTTTCGAACTTCGAAGTGGGGCATAAAGTGGCCCTTGAAGTTGTCGCGATTGATGAAGGTGTGAAGGGTGTCGCCGTAGATGTGGATTGAGGCGAGCCGCACCGAGCCGTTGTCATCGGATAGGGAGTATGGCTCTCGTGCAGGCGTGGCGCCCCTCGCGACGGCTTCCTTGAACGACCAGTCGACATCGTCAACCTCAAAAGCGATGTCCTCGACGAAGTCGCCATGCTGCGCAATCTTGTCGGCCATCGGATGCCCCGGTCGAATGGGAGCGCTAAAGAGCAGCTTCACATCGTTCTGCTCCAGCAGATAGTCCACCTCGTGCTTCTGGCCCGTCTCGAGGCCGTGAAATCCGGTGATGCTGAAGCCGAAAACGTTTTGATAGTAGAACGCGGACTGTCGAGCGTTGCCGACATAGTGACGAATGTGATCTACCTTGCGAATGGGGAAGCTGTCTTGCATCTTTGCGTGGTCTCCTCGTGAATTATATCCGGGCACCGGGCACCGGGCACCGGGCACCGGGAGCCGTTTTCGGAGATAGTTCGCACCCTTCAGCTTTCCTCGAAACCCGGAACCGGACCCCAGAACCGCTATTCAAAAATTGCGCACTTTTCGCTATGTCCCAAACGGCCTAAACCCCTTCCCAACGTTCGGCGTACGTGGCAATATCGGTGTCACTCGATGAAGAAGGTTCTTTGGTCCATCGGAATTCTGCTTTTGCTGTTATGTGCTTTTGGCGGCTACAGCATGAAAGCAAGCGCCCAAAAGTTAGAGGAGGCGGCTAAGAAGTCTGCCGCCACCACCGCCACTGTCACCAAGGGAACCCTTGCGGTAACCGTTGTTGAAACTGGAACCGTGGATGCGGATAAGGTGGTCGACGTCAAAAGCAGGGTCTCTGGACGACTTGCCAAGCTCTTAGTAGAGGAGGGCGATCACGTGAAGCAGGGTCAGCTCATTGCAATCATCGATGCGAAAGAGACTTCGCTTTTGGTGCAACAGAACGCGGCTCAGCTTCGTGGGGCACAGAGTTCGGTCGAGCGCTCCTCACTCGAAATCAAGCAGAGGAAGTTGAGCGCGAAGGCCGCATTCGATCAGTCGGTTTCCCAGCTAAAGCAGTTGGAGCAAGAGCTGAAAGCTCAGCCGGTGCTCACTAAGTCGGCGATCACCCAGGCCCAGACTGCGTTGGTATCCGCCCAGCAGGACAAGATTCGGCTGGTGGAGAGCGTTCAGCCCACCCAACTCGCGGCCGCCGACACTGCGGTCAGGGAAGCAAAGGCGAACATCGATAACGCGGAGGCCGATTATCAGCGGCAACTGAATCTGGAAGCTAAGGGCTATGTCGCCGGTCGCACTCTCGAGAATGCGAAGCTGACCGTGGAGTTGGCTCGGGCTCGACAGCAGAATGCGATCGACAACCGAGCCAAGCTAGACGCGCAGATCAAGGCAGACATCGCCAAGGCAAATGAGGCAGTCCGGATGGCCCAGGCTCAGCTCACCACGGCCAGAGCTAACTCGATTCAAGACGAAGTTAAGCGACAGTCCTACCTCTCGGCAGTCGCCGATGTGGAGAAGGCGCGCGCCGCACTCATGGACCCAGCGGTGATGGAGAAGCAGAAGGAGCAGAGCGCGGCAACCGTAGCGCAGCTTTCCTCAGTGCTGAGCGACGCGAACCGACAGCTTTCCGAAACCGAAATCCGAGCTCCCATCGATGGCATCGTCACTAAGAAGGAACTAGAGGTGGGCGAACTCGCCACCGGCCTTTCCGGGTTCTCGAGCGGAACGCCGATCCTCAAAATTGAAGATCGACGCTCGATGCGAATCAAGCTCGACGTCAACGAGATCGACGTCGCGAAGATGGCGGTCGGTATGGAAGCGAAGGTAGATGTCGACGCGATTCCCGACCATCCGTTTAAGGGCAAAGTCGTGAAGATCGCTCCTGCCAGCAAGGTGGCCGCGACCGGCGCATCGGCGGACTCGGTGGTCAAGTACGAAGTCGAGATCCGTCTCGACGCGGTCGATCCCAGCCTGCGCTCGGGAATGTCGGCGAAGTGTTCGCTTGACGTTATCCATCACGAGGGCGCGCTGCTGCTCCCGGTCGACTTCGTTGGCAAGGAAGGCGGTAAATCGTTCATCGACATCGCTGGCGCGCCGAAAGCACCCGCAGACCGACGGTTCATCACGGTTGGATCGGCTTCCGGCGCGAACGTCGAGATTCTCAGCGGTGTGAAAGAAGGCGATGTCGTTCAGAAGCCCAAGTTCACGGGCCCCAAGCGACAGGGAATGATGCAGATGGGTAGGGACGACGGTTGACCTTCTTCCAAAGCGTCTTCATCGCGTTGGACATGCTGCGGCTGCATAAGCTGCGCGCATTCCTCACGATGCTCGGGGTGATCATCGGCGTCATGAGCGTGACGATCATCGTCATGATTTCGAACGGGTTCCAGTTCTACATGACGAACCAGTTCAAGAAGCTCGGGTCGGACACGATGTTCATCGTCTTCGATCCCGGCCGGAACCATCGTCAGACGCTAGGGAAGTACGACGGCCTGACCACAGACGACGTGACGTATTTGACCGATCGGGTCAAGCTGCTCGACGTGGCGGCTCCCATCGTGCAAGTCCCCCAGCAAAAGATCTTCGTGGGCGAGCACATCGTGGACAATCCGCGGATCTACGCGTCCGACGAAAAGTACACCGTGATGAATCGCATGGACCTCACAGAGGGACGTACGATCACGAAAGAAGATGTGGACAACCGCGCCAACGTGGCGGTCATCGGCCCAGAACTCAGCATGCGGCTTTTCCCGGAGGGACATCCGATAGGGAAGTACGTACAGTTCAGAGATCTTGCCCTCGAGGTCATCGGGGTCACGGATCGGGTCGACATCATGGGTGGGACCAACGCTCGCGACATCCTCATTCCGATCACCACTGCCCAGGACAAGTGGGTGGGCGGCAACAAGCTGATGATGATCTCGATGCGCCCGAAGTCGGGAGTGAAGGTCGATGACGCGATGGAGGCGGTGTGGGAGGCGATGATGGTGAAGTCGAATAATCGACCCATCTACCGCCTAGACTCGCAAGAGTCGATCACCGCAGTTTTCAGCAACATCTTTGGGGTCGCTGGTATCGTGCTGGCCGCAATCGCCGCTCTTTCCTTGCTGGTCGGCGGTATCGGCATCATGAACATCATGCTCGTGTCGGTCACCGAGCGAACCAAGGAGATCGGTCTGCGTAAGGCGGTCGGGGCGAAGAGAGGCTCGATCCTCACTCAGTTTATTGTTGAGGCCGCGACCCTGTCACTCGTGGGTGGTCTCATCGGCATGACCATCGCCTATGGGCTCGGGATGGTCGTAACGATCGCGACTTCTTCGATGAAGTGGCCGAACGAGGGTGGATTGCCCACTCCGTTCCCGATCACGGCGGGCATCGGAGCTGCGATCTTCTCCGCGTTCATTGGGGTGGTCTTCGGGCTTTATCCGGCCATGAGTGCGGCCAAGCTAGACCCCATCATCGCGCTCAGACGCGAATAGAGAGGTAGTGCCGGCTTCCCAGCCGGCATCTCATCGCACCCGCTTAATCCGCAGTTTAGGATAGAGGAAGTGTCTTGAGATGCCGGCTGGGAAGCCGGCACCACCATTCAGCTCGACCAATCCATCAGGCGGAAGGCGATGTGGACCTCGCGGTCAGAGCTGGTTTCGTTCGCCGGCGACCTCAGAGTCTCCTCCGAGAATCCACTGGCGATCTCTTCAATGACGACCGTGGATCCCTCCAGCCGATAGAACATCCTCCAGGGACCACAGGCGATGCGATAGCGATTCTCACCTAGTTGCAGGATTCGGCGGGTCCGGTGGGGTTTCGGGTCTCGGCGTAAGATATCGAAAGCGCGTTCGGTGAAGTCATTCCCCGACTCAACCTTGAGCCAATTCAGTTGCCTCTCCGCGAGTGGAGCGACCGCGAGGTGAAAAGGGAAGGGCAGCGACTCCGCTGCCTCGATCTCCTCAATCCACCCAAGTCGGCTCTCTGGGTAGCAATCCACCGTTCGCAGATAAGGCTTGATGTCGAGAATAGGGGTGCCATCCGTCAAGTCGAGTGCGCCCACTGTGAGAGTGCGATCCGTAACCTCGATCAAGCTGACGCAGGTCAGCCCTATCGGATTAGGGCGATGGGGAGACCGAGTAGCGAATACGCCCCGACGTTTTGAAGGACCACGCGGAGGCAGTACTCGGGGGCGCCAAGCCCGATTTTGGTCAAACCAAGAAAGCAGCCATATCTTGTCGAACCCATCTAGATCCTGGAGGGCTAGCTCGAATTGTCGACCAGGCTTGAGGTCTATATAGTTGATTTCATCCGACCGCGGATCCGGCTGATGGGGAGAGTCGAACTTCAAACGGCTTGCCGCACGGACATAGCCGATTGGGCGAAGGTTTAGTTCATCTTCTGTTCTCCGTTTCACCGGCTCAGTGTAATCGGTCACGAGCCCCCGAGCTAATCCACGTTTGGCACTCTTTGGTAAACCAAACGCGTTCGTACCGGGAAAGTATTTGGCCCTGGGAGTTCATTAAGTTAAGAAACAGTTTTGCTTCAAGCCCCAGACGTGATATATTGGAGGTCCAGATGGTCCACTGTAGCAGCGTTTGGTTGGATGTGGTCATCTCCGGCTCGTTCGAAGAGCGCTTGGAGGTGGCTGCTTGAGGCAGAACTCTCCAATGGCTGGCGCGGTGGCTACCTCGCTAAAAAGGCAAATCCAGACTGGCGACATCGTTGCGGGAAGGGCACTACCCAGCGAACGAGACCTTGCGGCGAAGTTTCAAGTGAGCCGATCCCTCATCCGAAAAGCGGTCGAAATTCTGACCCACGAAGGGGTTGTGGTGGCACGTCCGCGGCATCGTCCAGTCGTTTCTTCGGTCGTTAGGCGAGCGCAGTCTGGGGTGCGAGAGACCAAAACAGACCATATCTCCGTTTGGCTATGGCCCTATGTAGATGACTATGCGGCATCTTCCATTTTTCGGGGAATTCAGCGCGGCATGCATGGAAGTGGGCTTCGGGTCGTGGTGGCCTCCGCCCAAGACACGACTTGGGAAAAGGTTCACGAGGCGGAAGCGCGATTCCTGCAAGAGACCGCCAACGATCCCGCTTGCGCCGGCACAATCATGTGGTACCTCGGCGGCTCCCACAACATTCCTTACGTTGAAGCCGCGCGCGAGGCGGGAATGCCGGTCGTTTTCCTCGACCGAAAGCCTCCCGAGGAGATCGAGGCTGACTTCGTGGGCACCGAGAATGTGTCCTCCGCTCAGCAAGCCGTAAGGTATCTCGTCGAAATTGGGCATCGGCGAATCGCTTGCCTGTCCAATTTGGAAGAAGTCTCCAGCGTCCGTGAGCGTATCGTCGGATACCGTCGCGCTCTGGAAGAGGCTGGCTTACGTTTTTCGGCCGACTACTCTCCCCCTCTTATGGTGGAGCCGGGCGAATCGGATGGCGCAGGCGTAGACCGCGTCATCGCATCCCTTATGCGGTTGGACCAACCTCCGACCGCAATCTTTGCCGTCAACGACACCCTGGCCCTGCACGCCATGGATGCTCTGAGCCGCCTCAACGTTCGAGTTCCGGAACAAGTGTCCGTATTCGGCTTCGACGGCTTACTTCGTTGGGTTCCCGGTGGTGGAACCCTTTCAACCGTTTACCAAAACTTCTCACGTATTGGGGAAATCGCCGCGGAGCTGCTTTTCGAGCGGATCCAAAAGGGTGATTCCATGACCCATCGCCACGTCCTGTTAGAGGCTCCGCTTGTCATCGCTGGCTCGACGGCACCCCCGCAAAAGGACCCTGACCCCGGCTCATCCTCCGGACCTCATTTGGAGTTAAAACCATGACTCATTCAAAGAAGAGTGCATTCACACTCATCGAGCTCCTCGTTGTAATTGCGATCATCGCGATTCTTGCCGCTATCCTGTTCCCAGTCTTTGCTCAGGCAAAGCGAGCTGCCAAGGGCTCGGTCGCCATTAGCGGCGCCAAGCAGCTTGCCCTCGCCCAGCTGATGTATTCGAACGACTCGGACGACCTCCTTCCGCTCACGGTGTCCTTCGATGCCTTGAGCTGGAACGCTCACCCGTGGACGTTCCTTTGCCAGCCCTACATGAAGAGCTGGCAGCTCCTGCTCGACCCGACCGGCCCGGTGACCCCGGATCGACTCGCGGACGACGATGCCGGTACCGGCTGGGCCCTCTACGGCCTTTGGGGTATGCCGCCACGCCGTGCCGCCACCGACTGGAGCACGACTCCGGATGACTGGACGTTCGGAACGCACCCCCTCGGTGCTGCGATGACCGGCGGTCAGCGATGGTATTACGATGGCATCGGCGGCGTAGGTAACCCTCCCGGCGGCGCTGAAGGCGTTGTCTGGGCTGCCCAGGGTTATAAGCACGGTGGCGTGGGCTCGCTCAGCACCACCGCGATCGCAAGCCCGGCAGATCAGGTGATGATCGCTCAGTCCGGAACCTACGACTTCATGTGGCAGATGAACCCGGGCTACGGCGACTACCTTGACGCCAACGACAATCCGGACAACTTCGACCTCTATTGGGGCGCTCCTGAATACAACACCTATGGTGCCAACTTCACGATCTGCGGCCCGATGGCTCGAAAGAGCGCAAGCGACGGCCCCAGCGCCGGCTTCTTCTCGTTCCCGGGTGGTCAGGCTACTCAGCTCCCGACCGGTCAAACGGCTTGGGCAGGTGCTGACGGCCACGTGAAATCGACCGCATGGCGATCGTTGATGGGTCAGACCATCGATATCGGCGGCGGCAAGCGAGCCATCAAGGCCTTCTGGCCGGCTGGCGGATCGTAAATGAAGAAGTCTTTACTTTTCAGCCTCGCAATGGTTGCGGCTCTTCCCCTCTTTGGGTGTGGAGATGGCAAGTTGTCGAATAAAGAAGAGAAGAAGATGCACGACATCATGACCGATGGTCTCAAGGCCCCCGGTGGTGGTCCGCCCAAGGGTGCTGGTCAGTCAAAACGACCGGCTACTCCAGGCACCACGCCTCCGCCTGCGACTGGGAACTAACGCGCTTTGGCGACACTGGCAATATGCCAGTGTCGCCAAGACAATTCTTTATCGATGGGATGCCATCACCTTTTTTTGCCGTATTCTAAAACGACTATTTGATTTGAATTTAGATGCACGCCCATTTGGGTAGTTGCTTGCTGTTTACCGAATAAGCACTTATCGCTCGGCTCATTGAAGAGCCTAGGAGACACAAATGAATAATCATCGCCAAAACGCTTTCACGCTTATCGAGCTTCTCGTCGTGATCGCGATTATCGCCATACTTGCTGCCATTCTTTTCCCTGTATTCGCGCAGGCGAAAGTCGCCGCTAAGAAAACGTCCCTTATCTCAAACGCGAAGCAGTTCGGACTGTCCGAGCTGATGTATGCGGGAGATTCGGATGACGTGTTCAGCCCGGCAATGGCTTACAACGGAGAGTGGGCGGAGCGCGGCTTTGCTGTACTCTGCTTCCCCTACATCAAGAACACCGGCGTCCTTATGGACCCGTTTACTCCCGCCAAGATTACGGACAATCCGTTTATCTTGAATAGCCAGTGGGCGATGCCCACTCGCCGTGATGCTTCCACCGTTTGTCCGACGGATCCGAACGATCTATCGGGTTGCGCGATGGGTGTTTACAACCCAGCTTCGCAGGCCCAGATCACCGGTGGACAAGCTTGGGGCCGCAGCGGTATTGGTGGCGCTAACAAGGAGCCCGGTACCTGGATGTGGTCCGCGCGGCACTATAAGGACAACGCTCCTTCGATGAGCGCAACCGCGGTCACTCGACCGGCCGACACCATGATGATCACCCAGGCGAACACTCCTGACCTGATGTGGCAGGACGACTGGAATCCGGACGAGGCCTATCGCTATTGGGCAGACCCATCGGTCAACCTCTTTGGCGATGCCAACATGAGCTGTGCTCCGGCTGGCCGAACCGGAACTGCCGGCGTTGATGCCGGCGTGTATCCGATCAGCGTCTACGAGCCGACCACCTTCCCGAAGGGAATCAACGTGTCCGTCTATTGCGATGGTCACGCCCGAGCGGAAGCCTGGATGGCCCTACACTCGCGCACGGTGACCAACGGAACCGTCAAGTATCTGAAGTACGCGTCGCCGGAGGTGCCGTAGTTGCGAAGCCTCCTTACCATCCTGCTCGCGGGATCGGTCCTCTGTGGTTGCAATGGCGGCGGAGACGCCCAATTGCCCAAGAGCAAGGAGTCTGAGCTCCGGAACAACTTCAGTCGAGCTCTCACGCCCGAGGAAGTCGCCAAGATGAACGGCGGCGGCGCCACGAAAGGCGCGGACACGCCGAAGAAGTAGGATCAATGCCCCCGCAAGGGGGCATTAACCCGCCGGCCAAAGTAGATCGCTCTGGCGATCTATTTCAATGCGCACCGCCTGGATTTCCTTGCCATCTAGTAGGTAGTACGGACCCTTGTACGATCCGCCCGACTCGTCTTGACGCCAAGTCAGGGGCCCCAGATGAACCTGGGACACCCGCGCTTTCTCCACGACCTCGGCGACGTTCGCCGCACGAATTCCACCCGCCGCAATGATCTCGATGCGCCCTCTGGCTCTCTGGTTGAGGGTGAAGAGAGTGGTCGCACCGTCGATGGCGGTCGCCGCGCCGCCGCTGGTAAGGACCCTCGTCACTCCGCAATCGATGAGAAGCTCGAGAGAATCGAAGGGACTTGAGACCGCGTCAAACGCCCGATGAAAGACCGATTGCCCGAAGCCGGCCAACGTCCGAGTTCGTACAAGATCGATTTCGCTATCGGGACCTAAAACCCCGAAGACCACCCCGTTTGCACCTTCGGTCATGAACGCGTCGGCGTCGCGAAGCATGACCCGAAACTCGGATTCCGAGTAGCAGAATCCCGCCGCCCGAGGGCGGACCATCGCCACAATAGGAATCCGAACGGCCGCGATTGCCTCCTGAACCAGACCCACCGATGGAGTCAACCCACCGACCGAAAGTGCCGAGCACAGCTCGATTCGGTCCGCGCCGGACTGCTCGGCAGCGATGCAATCCTCGACCGAGGAACACACCGCCTCAACTAAGACCTCCACTACTTGCCGCCGAAGCTCATGGGTTTATAGATCCATGCTCGAGAGAGCGGCACCTGATCGAGGCTGTGCTCCCCCGATTCCGCGACTCCCGGAGGAAGAACGTTTCGACCGGATGGTCCGTCGCGAAGGAGCTCCACGATTTGAATGTAGGTGCCGCGGTTGGAGTAGGGGATCTGCGGCTCCCCCGGTACCGGTATTCCAGGGGCGTTATAGCGATTGGGGAACGTCACTTTGGCGAGCGCCGCTTTCACCACGTCGGCGGCCTTTCGTCCAGCTAGGTAGTTCACCTTGGTCTTGCCCAGAAGGGCGCGGAGCATCACCGATGGTTGACCGATCTGCTGAAAATAGGCGGGAGCGATGAAGTTGCCGGTAGTGGCGAGGAAGATCTCGCTTCGAAGTGCGTCCACAAAGGCCTTATAGGTGCCTGCAGTGCGGGACCCGGCTAGGAGGCGGCCATCGAAGGCGTCAAGCGGGCTGCCGGCCGGAATGAAAGGTTTGAAGAAGGGCCAGGTCTCGTCGGTGCGGGCGATAGTCCACGGGACCATCTCGATGTCTTGGGTGTTCAGCTTGGGTTTGGTGAGCAGCGGCCGAATTTCTTCGTTGCGGAAAATGCGCCCCCAGGTGGGAGTGTCGAAGTTTGGCCACCACGAAACCGGCTTGTTGTTCCAGTTGTAAATCACGCCGGACTTGGGGTTCGTGACGTGGGGCATTTGAGCCAGGGGCACAAAGCCCTTCCACGCATTCTCAGGAGCTCCCGGAGTGGGGAATCGCGGGTCGAGGCCTTCCGCGCGCATCGGTACCAGACCACAATAGCGGTAGCCAATATCTCCATCACAGGTGGCGAAGAAGTAGTTGAAGCTCATCGTCGCCTTATCCAGGCAGTTGATGATTCCTTGAGTGCCTTTCGCCGTCCAGAGCGAGGTGACCGAGTCGTAGCTCTCCATTTCCCGGCCCGAGTAGCTGGTCTTCTTGGCGAACAGATATCCCTGTTTGGCTTCCAAGATGATCGGGCCATCTTCGGTGCGTCGTTGGACTACGTCCGAGTCCGCGTTGCCCTTGACCTTCAGAGTCTGGTGAATCTCCTGGATCGCTTTGGTCTGATTCCCGTACATGTAAGCGCTGGGACCGGAGGCTTTATAGGAGAAGATGTCGTCAGTATCGGCAACGCCGCTGGTGAGTCCCCACGCGAAGCCCTTGGTGTGTCCAATAAGCACACCAGGCACCCCTGGAAGGTCCATACCGACCACGGATAGCCCCGGAGCCTCAATAGACATCTCATGGACGATGCTGGGCGTTCTGAAGCCCATCTGAGGGCCGGAGAGGAGGATTGGGTTACCATCGGCGGACCGCTCCTTGGAGACGACTACGCAGTAGCTGCCGGTCTTGAACACCACGTTCGACATTTCGGCCACTCGGGTCGACTCCTCTCGGCTTGCCATTCGAATGGCGGGTAGAAGATCGAAAAGGCTCAGCTTGGGCAGTTGAGCAATGTGCTTCAACGTTGTCGCTCGATCGGGAGCATAGAAGTTTGGGTGGGCGGTGGCGTTGGGATCGTCGGCGTTGGAGATGGTGGTGGGGGACTCAGGGTCGTTCTGCCAAGCGAAGTCATCCAGAACGTCCAGCTCCTTGCCCTTAAGGTTCGGCCGTCCCTGCAGGTAGCCGAGGAGCGCCATGTTGCGAAGTTCGCCAGCCCCACCCTTACCGAAGGTCTGAAGGAGGCGCACTGCGATGGCGACTGAATCGAGGCGGGTCCATTTCTCAGGTTGGTAGCCAGCGGCGGCGAAGCCGTCCGGGAGCTTGCCTGCCGCAATAAAGGCGTTCACCCCTTCCGCATACTTGTCGATGATCTGTCGCGAGAAGGGGGAGAGTTTATCGAACTGCGCTTGAAGTTCGGCGTCGGTGTAGCCGGTCTGCAGAACTTCCTTGTCGGATGCCACGAATTGGGTGCCGAAGACTTCGGCCATTTTTCCCCTGGCCAATCGGCGGCTGCTCTCCATCTGCCACATTCGATCCTGGGCGGAGGCGTAACCGGCGGCGAAGAATGCCTGATCGACGGTGGCCGCCGAGATGTGGGGGACACCGTAAGCGTCTCGGCTGATTTCCGGGGGAGCTTGGGCTGACACAAAAAGAAGCAGGGCCGATACCATGGCCCTGCTTCTTCGACAAATCTTGCTGAGTTCCTGCTAGGGAAGAATTCTTCGTCCGCCACCGAGGGCCTTTCGGCTGATGACGAGGTACAGCGCGGTCGCAATACCGCCCACGATCACTATCGGCACTAGAAGCGAAAGTAGCGTGTGGAGAATGGTGGTGACCAACTGCCAAACCACCCACCCTGCGATGACCACTCCGAACAAAGTCAGTGCGAATCTAGTGTTTCCGGACATGTTTTACTCTTTGGCTCCTGCTAGCATGCTAGCTTCCCAACGACGGTGTTGCGTGAACCTCTGCATCCGCTGTTAGGTTAATCTACAGCAACCGACGACGAATCTGGAGGGTTCAACGCACCGATGGGGACTTTGTACCCCCAACAACCTCTCTAGATTTGGCCGACGTGACGGCGAGTTGCCGTTCGTGCTTGTTGTCCCGTAGGAAACGATAAGAATGCTCCCAGTTATTCGAGCCCAAGGATTCGACCCCAACAGCGACGAGTGCCTGTCTATTAATGCGCCTTTGGTTACCGATTGGTTGGTCCGATTTTTGAAAGATGAAGTTATTCGTCGACGCCGCATCACAAAGGTGGTTCTGGGACTGTCCGGTGGAGTTGACTCGGCCGTGGTCGCCTACCTGTGCGCTCGGGCGTTTGGACCCGAGAACGTCTTTGCCTGCCGCATGCCTTACAAGATTTCGAGCCAGGAGAGCGTGGACCACGCCAATCTGGTGGTGTCGGACCTGGGCATCAATGCCCGTACGATCGAGATCACCGGGATGGTGGACGGCTATGTGTCGCAGTTCGAATCCGATGTCTCGCCGGGTCGATTGGGCAACATCTGCGCACGCAGCCGAATGATCGTCCTATTCGACCAGAGTCAGAAGCTTGGCGGCCTGCCCATCGGGACGGGTAACAAGAGTGAGCGGCTGTTCGGCTACTACACCTGGCACGCTGATGACTCCCCTCCGATCAATCCCCTCGGCGACCTGTTCAAGACCCAAGTCTGGGCAGTGGCGCGGGAGTTGGGAGTTCCCAGCGAGATCGTGGAGAAACCCGCTACCGCGGATCTGATCAAGGGCCAGACCGACGAGAGCGACTTCGGCATCACGTACGCCAAGGCAGATCGGATTCTTCACTACTTGACTCAGGGCTATTCGGCCGATGCGCTGGTGAAACTTGGCTTCCCGATTGACGAAGTGAGCCTGGTGGTGAAGCGAGTCTCGGGCACCCACTGGAAGCGTCGGTTGCCGACGGTGGCCATGCTAAGCAGCACCGCCATCGGCGAGTACTACCTGCGACCTGTGGATTTCTAGTCGTAGCGTCGATGATCCGGGCCGCAAAACAAGAAAGCCTTCGACCAAAGGTCGAAGGCTCCGATCATCGACGTGGGCGTCGACGCTACTACTCGGCGAATTGGGCCTCGTCGATGATTTCCGGTTCTGGCTCGGGCTCCGGCTCGACGACCTTGCTGGCCTTGGTGGCTCGCTTCTTCGGACCGGCGATGCCCATTTCGACGCCAACCGCGCCTTCCGTGAACGAAGCCTTGATCTTGATTCGGCGGCTGACTTCGTGATCGGCGATGGTATTCCAGTTGGCTCGATCGAGGCCCCACTGCCAGCCGATGTCGATGCTGCTGTACACGAACTCGACGCCGCCCTGAAGGATGTCGCTGAGGGCGGTCTTCAGTTCGTCCCGGCCAGCCAGGATTCGCTCGCCTGCGCTGTAGTTCGGCATGAGTCCGACATTGACCATAATCGGCTCTTCCTCAACAGCAGTCTTGGAAACGCGCTTGGGTGCGTTGGCTTCGATTGCTTCGTTGAGCTGAAGCACTTGGGGCACCATGGCGGCAGTGAGCTTCTCATTGTCGTCGGGCCAGGTGTACTGCTCGCCTTCGTAGAGGGCGATCGCGTGTCGACCGGTGAGGGTGAGGGCGCTCGCGATGAGCGCGGCGTCTGCAGGCACGAGCTTCGGATAAGACTTCTTAATTTGGTCCAAGGCGGTTTCGAGCTTCGTGAGTTGGCAGGTGATCAAATGTTGCTCCTAATTCGTCGGGTCGGGTAGGGCGGCACGGTACATACCATGCGCCATAATCCTTGCAGTTTACCCGCTGAGGGTTGGAGGAAGACGGATTTGAGACTAGGGAAGTGGGTATTGGGAGTCACAGCTGCACTGGTGGTCCTTGCAGGATGCAGCGGAGACAAAACTGCGTCTTCTGGCACAACTGGATCGACGGCGCCATCTGGTGGTGCGGGTCCGCTCGTCGGCATCGTTTTTGATAGCGGAGGCATCGGCGATAAGTCCTTCAACGACAGCGCCAATGCGGGCATCAAGCGCGCCGAGAAGGAGTTGGGCACCACCTCCAAGACGGTTGACAGCAAGAGCGCCAAGGACTACGAGACGAACCTGACTGCCTTGGCGGATGGTGGTTGCAAGATCATCTTCGCAGTCGGCTTCGCTCAAAAGGACGCCCTTCAAGCGGTCGCTCCCAAATACCCGGATGTCAAGTTCGCGATCATCGACGACTCTCTCGACCTCCCCAACGTCCGCTCCCTTCGATTCACCGAAGAGCAAGGCAGCTTCCTCGCCGGTTACCTCGCCGGCAAGATGACGAAGACCAACAAGATCGGCTTTATCGGCGGCCAAACCACACCGCTGATCAAGAAGTTTGAGAGTGGCTACATCGCCGGAGCCAAAACCGCGAACCCCAAAATCGAAGTTCTTCCTGCGAAGTACATCGAGAGCTGGGACGACACCGGCCTGGCCAAGACCAGCGCGCAGTTTCTCTACTCCAACGGTGCGGACGTGGTCTATCACGCCGCAGGTCGGGCTGGACTCGGCGTCATCGCGGCAGCGAAGGACGCCGGCAAATACGCAATTGGCGTGGATAGCGACCAGGACGGCGAAGCCCCTGGGTCGGTGCTGACTTCGATGATCAAGCACGTCGACAATGCGGTCTTCGCAACCATCAAGGACGTGAAGGACGGCTCCTTCAAACCCGGAACGACCTATTACGACCTGAAGGCGGATGGCGTCGGCCTATCCGAGATGAAGTACACCAAGGACAAGATTCCGGCCGACGTTCTGAAAGCTCTGGATGACGTGAAGAAGAAGATCATCGACGGCACGATCAAGGTGCCGGCGACGGAAGAAGAGCTGAAGTCGTTCCAGGCTCCGAAGTAGGAATGAGAATGTCATCCTGAGAGAGCCCTAGCGACCGAAGGATGACATCTCTTTACTCTGCGTCGCTGCTGGCGCCGGAGCTGGCGCAGGAGTTGCCTCTGCAACTGGTGCCGGCGCGGGCGCTTCCGCTGGCTTCGCCTCGGCTGGCGCGGACGACTTATTCGAGTCATTCACATAGAATCCCGAGCCCTTGAACATCACTGCGATGGGCTGGATGATCCGCTTCACGGTTCCTTGGGAACCGCAGTGGCAATCGGTCAGGGCATCTTCGACGATTCGCTGTTCGACTTCGAAAACGTCGTTACACTTCGAGCATTCGTAAACGTAGGTGGGCATAGTTCGGTCTTAAAATCAATTGTGGCAGAAGCTAATTCCGCTCCCGCCACGTAGAAACCCTCATGTTCCTCGGGCAATCCTTTCAGACGGGAGATATCGCATCGGTCGTTGCACTGGTGCTGCTAGAGGGGCTGCTTTCTGCGGACAATGCGCTTGTTTTGGCGATCATGGTGCGCCACCTGCCCAAGGAGAAACAGCAGAGGGCGCTTCTGTACGGCCTGATTGGCGCTTTCGCATTTCGCCTGATCGCGATTTTGTTAGCCAGTTTCGTCCTTCGCCTGTGGTGGTTGCAGGCGCTTGGGGCGGCCTACCTTCTGTTCTTGCCAGTGAAGCACTTCTTACGTCGACAGAACCCCCAGGATGCGAAGCCGGTCGGATTGAGTTTCTGGCGGACGGTGGTGGCGGTGGAGATTACGGACATGGCTTTCGCGGTCGACAGCGTCCTGGCCGGCGTCACCTTTGTGGGGAATCGCCACGAGAAAGTTTGGGTGGTCTACCTTGGCGCGGTGATCGGGATCGTCCTGCTGCGTTTTGCGGCGGGCTCGTTTATCAAGCTACTCGATCGTTACCCGATCCTCGACCATGTCGCCTATGTGTTGGTCGGATGGGTCGGCGTAAAGCTGGCGTTCCTTGCTACCCACAACTACGACGTGAACGTTGGGATTCCGGGAATCGACGCCCAAGAAATGCCGCACATCGTGTTCTGGTCGGTTCTAGCCGCCATCGCGGGAATTGGGACATGGCTCGCGGTTCGTCGGTCGAACCCGCCAAGTCTCCGAACATAGCGTCGGCGTCCCGGCCGACGCTATGAGTTTGTACATTGTCCAATTTTCGGAATCATCGACCTGGGTGTCGACGCTACGACGGGTTGTTCGGAGTATCCTTTTTCGGTCCCATTTCTAGGGAAGGATCGACGCGGATATGTCCAAGAAACTCAAGATAGGAATCATCGGTAGCGGCGGAATTGCCCAGGGTTGTCACATGCGAGGCTACGCCTCGATGCCCGATTTGTGCGAGATGGTCGCGGTGTGCGACGTCAACCCGGATACAGCGAAGACGGCGGCAGAGAAGTACAACGTCGGTAAGACCTACACCGACTATCGCGAGCTCCTGAAGGACCCCGAGATCGATGCGGTTTCGGTGGCGACCCCCAACGCCTATCACGTCGAGCCGACGGTCGCTGCGCTGAAGGCTGGAAAGCACGTCATTTGCGAAAAGCCCCTTGGAATGAACGCCGACGAGTGCCGCCGAATGTGCAAAGCGGCCGATGAGAGCGGAAAGATTCTCCAGGTCGCGCTTCAGCAGCGTTTCACCGGCGCCGCCAGGTTCATGAAGACCTACATCGATGGCGGCAACATGGGCGACATCTACTACGCGCGTGCCCAGGCCCTTCGACGACGAGGCGTTCCCGGATGGGGCGTGTTCATCGACAAGGAGAAGCAGGGCGGTGGTCCGCTCATCGATATCGGCGTCCACATCCTCGACCTCACGCTGTTCCTGATGGGCTATCCAAAGCCGGTCAGCGCGACCGGAAAGACCTGGGACACGATGGGTAAGAACCCGGCCCTCTTCAATCAATGGGGCGATTACGATCGCACCAAGTTCACGGTTGAAGATTTCGCGGTCGGCATGATCAAGTTCGACAATGGCGCGGTCGTGACTCTGGAGAGTTCCTTCATGGGCAACCTCGAAGGCGACCCGATGCGCACCCAGCTGTTTGGCACCAAGGCGGGCGCCCTTGTGAAGGCTGGCGGCGAAAACCCGGTTGAGATCTATACGGAACAAGATCGTCAGCTGTTCAACCTCATGCCCGCGAACATCCCGCACGTCGAGTCCGCTCACGTGGACGAGATCAAGGCGTTCGTCGACGCGATCATCAACGACAAGCCCTCGCCCGTCCCCGGCATGAACGGCCTGATCTTGAACGCGATCTTCGATTCGATCTACAAGAGCAGCGTTACGGGCAACGAAGAGCCGGTAGACGTCTCGTACTAAGGGTGCAGGGTTCGGGGTGCAGGGTGCAGGCTTCCGAACCCAGACCCCGGACCCCGGATCCTAGAAACCCGGGTATGTTATTGCCAATGACTCGTCTCGCGATCCTTGCCGCTGCATTGGTTGTTCTTGGTGGTTGCCGCTTCAAGGGTGGCGAGAGTTTCACTTCGGCGACGACGCCAAACGAGCCCGCGGTGGCGGGGCAGACGAATTCGGACAAGTACGGCTCGGGCGGACTTGCTGACGCGACTGGCGGCCTGAAGCCCAAGACCCACTACACCGAAGGTGAGCGAGCGGGAACGACCGACAAGCTCGACCCGGTTCTGAACCAGCCTGCCAACGGTTCCGGCCAGCAGCCCGGAGAGAATGGAGTTGGTGCTGCCCCCGGTTTCGGAAACAACAACTCTCCGGCCTCCCAGCCGAAGCCCAGCGACGTGAACAACGTCAGCGCTCGAACGAATCACTGATTTCCGGGCGCCGGGCACCATAGTTTGGTCGGAACCAGAAACCTTTTCCTTGCCGACAGCATGTGGCATTTCAAACAAGACCCACCCGGTGCCCAGCGCCCGGAACCCGGTTCCCGGAAGATTGAACGCTTTGTAGCGCGTCTGGCACGCACCTGAGCAGACAGGTGCAACATGAAAAAACTTTCCTTTAGCCTATTGGCCCTCGCTTTGGCCGCGCTTATCCTGGTGGGATGCGGATCCGCCGAAGAGGCGGCAGACGGCACTGCGATGTCCAAAGCCGCTCTCCAAGAAACCGCCTCAACGGGCGCCGCCGCCGGCAAAGCTTCCGCAGATTCAATGATGAAGCCGGTGGCCCGTGACACGTCGTTCCGTAGTACCGGATCGGCGGTTCTGAAGCCGGTTGCAAATTCCGCCCTCGCCAACCGCTCCGTGATTCGCAAGGCGGAACTCGGGGTGCGAGTGCCGAGCATCGAGAAGGCCGAAAAAGAGGTCGGCAAGATCGTTGCTGCGGCCGGTGGGTATGTGGACAGCACGAGCAGCACGGACTTGGCCACCGACAAGCCGATGATGAAGATGACGCTCAAGGTCGCGGTCAGCACCTTCGAGGACAGCATAGGGAAGATCGAAGGGTTGGGAATCAGGCTCAGCAAATCGGTCAAGTCCGAGGACGTGACCACCGAGGTCGTCGATGTGGACGCCCGAGTGGAGTCCCTTCGCGGTCAGATCGAGTCTTACCGAAAGACCATCAAGACTCACCGCGACACCGCCGATGCGATCGGCGCTCAGCAGTCGCTCGATATCGCCAAAGGCGAGATCGCGAGCCTGTTGGCCCAAAAGAAGACTCTGTCCGAGCAGACGTCCTTGAGTGATATCAACCTCACCCTGGAACAGGATGCCCCGACGATCGCGGCCTCCACGGACCCCAACTGGTTCGCTCAGTCCTGGAACTCGGCGACATCAACGATGGGTGGTTTCTTCCGCCTGATGGCGACGTGCGGCATCTGGCTCCTCGTCAGCGCCCCATTCTGGATTCCCGTCGCACTTCTCGTTCGATATGCCATCCGGTCTGAGCAAGCGGCGCGGAATCGGAGCGCGTAGGGATTGAAGATTGAAGATTTTAGGAACGAGAGTCCCTCCGGGAATCTTCAATCTTCAATCTTCAATCTAAAATGGTCTAGGTGCCGCTGAACGACTTTTATCGCCGATTTCGACGGCCGGTCCGCGTTCGGTGGAACAATCTCAGCCCTCCGCGCTTCGAGCCGGGGGGCGTTCGCATGTCAAAGGCGTCCCACAAGTACGGCTCGCTGGTGGAACGGGTCACGCGGATCTTCTTCAATATGGACCAGGCAACCGTCGATCGGGTCCTACAAACCTACCGCACGAAATACGGCGACGGCGCCTACGCCTACGCAAAACGCACAATGGCGGCTTGGCGTCAGGGCGAGGTGCGACAGGTCGGCCAGACCGTGATGCGGCTCCTGGAAGTGGTGCCGATGTATGTGGACCACGACACAAAGTTCGAATTGGTCCGAATCATGCGAGAAGAGACGCTCAGGCGTCTGCGCCAGTATCGAATCACGATAACGCTTGGATCGCAAGAGCCCTTGACCGTGGTCATGGACCGGTTGCGGGAAGTAATCGAGATGCAACTCTCGATCGAACTGCCGCCCGGTTACTTTGAAGTTGAAAACTGGCTGAGCGAAAAAGACGGGATTGCCTTTCAGCGGATGATCCGAGAAGGTGAAAGGCGCGTACTACAGGGGCAGGCGGCGGACTTCTTCCTTCGACTGAGGTTTTTGCAGCATATCCAGGAAAAAACGGTGGCACCAACCCGCATCGTCGCGGTGTTCGAACTACCAACCGCCCAAATTAACGTACGTATCGTTCAAGCTAAGAGAAAGTTCATGAGCAACGAAGAGAACCCGGGATCTCAAGATGACGAGCGCTTGCTTTCAAAGTGGAGCGACTTCGAGTTGGAGACGCGCTTCAAAGCAGGCGAAGTCTCCTATCCCGAGTATGTGCTCCGGAACATGGACCAGTTCTTCTCCCCGGAAGAACAGTCGGAGCTCCACAAGATCGCCGCAATGCACGGCTTGGAGCTCGAGCGTCTGCTGATGGAGATCCAGATCAAGAGCCGTACTAGCGAGGCGGATCTGCAGAAGCTCCTGAATACGCTTCGTACGCTTCAGGAGAAGGGTATTACCGCAGACGTCGTGTCGCGGCACGAGACGCCGAGCGGTCACATCGAGATCTCGGCACGAAGCAACAAGAAATGGGGATGCTTTCCGGCGTTGTGGGTGATCGGCCTATTGGTGCTGGTCTTGGTGTTGGTCTTCTAGATTCAGAGTGGGGATGGTCGCCTCCCCTTGCCAAGGATGGTTCGTGCCTTGGGAGGGGGAGGGCAGGGTGGGGGTTCGACGCCTGACGAGTCCAGAATTATCTAGGCTTGGCTGGAAGATTGGGTCGGTTAAGCGGCGTCGGACCCCCACCCTACCCTCCCCCTCCGGGCACAAACATCCCGCATGGGGAGGCTGATGCGGAGGTAAAACCTTCCCATGGAGATTGTTCCCTACGGCGGATGGATCCGCAATGTCCGATTGACCTGCAACAACACCGAGATGATCGTCACCGCCGAGGTTGGGCCACGGGTGATCTCCTACGGGCCGATCGGCGGAGTGAACATGATGGTGAATCATGCCCACGAGATCGGGGGGACGGGAGGCTCGGAATTCAAGGGTTATGGCGGGCACCGACTTTGGATAGGGCCGGAAGAGCCGCTGAGAACGCTTCAGCCCGACAATGACCCAGTCGAGGTCACTCAAGAGCACGGATACACCATCTTCACCTCGCCCAAGGACGTCTATCACACCCAGAAGCAGATCCGCATCAAGGCGGACACCGACCGTGATTGCTTTGTCTTGGAGCACCGAATTTACAACCACGGCGGATATCCGCTCGTGTTCGCGCCGTGGACGCCGACCCAGTGTGCCGGCGGGGAAGTGATTTTTCCTCAAGCCCCGCATGAGTCCCACGCGGACAGACTCCTCCCGACCCGGCCGCTCGTGATGTGGGGTTACACAAAAATCGGAGACCCTCGCTGGACCTGGGGCGATCGGATGGTTCGTCTCCGGTACGACGCGAATATGGGGCCGACAAAGATTGGCACCTGCATCGATCAAGGCTATGCGGCCTGTGTTTATGGGGGCAATGTCTTTCTGAAGCGGTTTCCGTTCGGAGCAGGGAAGACCTACCCGGATCAGGGATGCAACTTCGAGACCTTCACTCGCCAGGACATGCTGGAGATCGAGTCGCTCGGCCCGATGCAGGAGGTCCCTGCCGGTGGCTATGCCGAGCATATAGAGACTTGGTACTTGATTCCGAACCAGGTAGCACCGGCGGAAGACGGCGCATGCGCGGACTGGCTTGCAGGATTGGCGAGCACGAGAGCTCTCTAGGTGGTGCCGGCTGGGAAGCCGGCACCACCGCTGGACGCTACACTATAGGGATGGCCAAACCCGTTTCCTATATCACGCCACCCGATCGGGTGGATCGGTGGAAGAAGCTTTGGGCCACTCCACGCAAACTGGACGACGCCAACACTGAGGCGGCTTTCGATGAATTCATGGATGCCTTTGTACCAAGGCACATGCAGAAGAAGTTTGCCTCGACGTTTGGCGTTCAGAAGGCGATGTTCAACAATCGCTTTTTCATGGAGGACGCCACCTTCCAGAACTGGATGTCTAAGCTGTCCTCCCTCGTTGGATTCGATGGCGAACACATCGAAGTCACGGTGATGTACGCCTCTCCGGATGCGGTCGAAGCTTACGTTCTCAGAGGTGATCGGCGACGCACATTGAAGGACTTCCTCATCGACGACTGGCACGCCGCCTGCGCCATCGCCCGGGCCGGGACCCGAACCCTCTACATTTTTATTCAGCCGCGGATGCGTGGGTGCATGCTGCGGAAGGTTGGAGTGGAGCCGGAGGAAGAGGGGATGCCGGCCGGTGAGGAGTTCTTCGAGGGTTGATGAAATTCCGACGATTGTCCGCGAAGGGGACGTTCTTCCAGTAGCGTCAGCTCCTCCGCCTCCGCCGTTGCGTGATCGATCATGTTTTGATTGAAGGGACCAATCAATCCGGAACGTATGCGACCCACTCCGGGGTCGATGGATGGTCGGTGCCACCCGGGGTGAGTCCGCATAGGCGGCCTGAACCCCGGGCTATGGATCTGTGACCGCTCCGCGGTCGGGAGGAGAGTCGGTTTCCGCGCCCCAAAAAAGCGAATTTACAAAAACATGTGGACGGATGTATACTGTTCGAGTGATTATCGCATCTGTACTCACAGTCTTGTTCACCCCCCACAAGGTTCGACTTCAATTCAAACCTACCCTGTACAAGACTTACTCCTATGAGGATCGGCAGCGTACCCACCTCAACGACCAAGACGATATGGCGCCAGAAGTCACGTCGACCATTGCGATGCGCATCGAGTCTCAATCCTCCAAGTCGACAACAATCCGATATTCCGTTAGTTATGACGCAGATGCCAAGGCCGCACGCGACGTTTCAACGACAATCGAGGTTTTTCGAGACGGCAGCTTTCGTACCTCGGTAATTCCAGAGGTGCCCCTTTTTATCAGATTCCCTTCGAAGCAGGTCGGAGTCGGTGATACCTGGGATAAGGACGTTCCGTTTAAGCGCGTCAAACAATCAGCACGCTTCAAGTTTACGAGCACTGGAACTATGCGCTATAAGATGAAACTCGAGAAGTTCGACGGCCCGTGTGCTCTCGTGTCCGTCTCAACCTCCGCCAAGTTTCATATGAAGGGCGGAAGTCTGAACTTGCCCGGAACAATGAAGGGCGTGGGGTCAGCTTGGATTTATGTCGCTACCGGCACGATAAAGACTTATCGGTTGACCCTGGACAGCACCGTCACGCTGAACGGGCGTGCGATTCATGATTCGTCAGATCGCGAAACGACGGAAGTGCCCTAAATCAACTCGTAGCGAGTATTCCGGCGCTTCGCCTCGTAACCCGCGCCCTTGATGATCCGCTCGAACTCTTCGGCGCTGAGAATGAATTTGTTGCCAGCGGCGGAGACGACGTTCTCCTCGATCATCACCGAACCGAAATCATTGGCGCCGTAGTTCAACGCCATCTGAGCGATCTTGGGGCCCTGGGTCAGGATCGATACCTGGAGGTTGTCGAAGTTGTCCAAGAACAGCCGAGATACCGCAACGGTGCGAAGGTAGTCAAAGCCTGATGCCTTCTTGTCGATCTTCAGGCTCGTCTCTTCCGGCTGGAAGTTCCAGGTGATGAATGCGCGGAACGGGGAGCACTCGTCTTGCAAGTCGCGAATGCGACCAAGGTGCTCGACTCGGTCTTCAACCGTCTCAACGTGGCCAAACATCATGGACGCGGTGCTTCGCAGGCCGATGGCGGCCGCGGTGCGCATGCACTCGAGCCACTCGTCAGTAGTGTCCTTGTACGGAGCGATGATCTTTCGGACGCGGTCGACTAGGATTTCGCCGCCCGCACCAGGGATCGAGTGAAGGCCAGCTGCCTTGAGGCGGACCAGGGTGTCGTGCAAGGAAAGCTTAGAGATGTGAGCGATGTAGATGATCTCAGCGGGGGAGAGGCCGTGGATGATCACCTCGGGATACTCTGCCTTGATCTTCGCGAAGATCCCTTCGTAATAGTCGATCTTGAGCTTGGGGTTCAGGCCGCCCTGGAAGAGAATCTCGACGCCGCCCTTGTCGACGGTGTCTTTGACCTTTTCGAGGATCGCTTCGTCACTGTGGAGATAACCCTCGGCATGGTTCGGCACGCGGTAGAAGGCGCAGAATTTGCAGCGCACCCAGCAGACGTTGGTGTAGTTCAGGATACGGCCGATGATGTAGGTGACCACGTTTCCCGGCACCTTCTTTTGCCTCTGGTAGTTGGCAAGAGTTGCCAGGTCCAGGAGGTTCGGGTGGTTGAAGAGGAAGAGCGCGTCTTCCTTGGTCAGTCTCTCGCCGGAGTAGACCTTGTCGGCCACGGTGTCGATGGTGATGCCGTCTAACCGGTCGGGTGCGATGGTTGCCATGCTCACGTCTATTCTACTTCCTGGGCCATCGCGAGATTTCACTTTTTAGTGAAAGTTGGTCTGCGAACTCAACAATTGTGCCAGCTTTCGCCTAGCATCCATGCGGGAACGTCTCGATTTCGCGTGGCGCGCCACCTCTTTTGACATACCTTTGCTCCACAGCACGCCACTTATTTGTTTATGAAGTGCTGGAGTTCATATGAAAAAACTTGCTTTTATTCTTGGCGCGAGCGCTCTGGCAGCATTCGCAACTGCGGCTGACACCGTTATCAACTTTGACGACCTCGTGGGTCAGGGCGGTATGGCGCCGGGCTACGGCGGAGTTGCCAACTGGGGCACGTACAGCTACTACGATTGGTCTCAGCCTCCCTACACTCCCTCGTCGGGCAACACTCGCGTTTACGCCCAGCCTGGCTCCAATGGAGCTTTCTACTTCGGCAGCGACGTGAAGTTCAAGGGCGCATATTTCTCGGGATATGGCCTCAATGACTTGAACGGCAGCGCGGTCTACTTCGAACTGTATGACCTCGGAACGTTGGTCCACACCAGCGCAGCCACCGACATCAGCGGAACGCCCACTTGGCTGTCTGCCGGCTACTGGGGCCCCGTGGATGAAGTTCACGTCCTGAACACTCAGAACACCAACGGCTACTGGGTCATGGACGACGTCACCTACTGTGGTGGCGCGGTTCCCGAGCCCTGCTCGATGATCGCCCTCGGTGGTGGTCTCGTGGCCGTGCTTCGACGACGCAAGAAGTAAGCCTGGAGCTTAGAGCGCCAGAAGCGGCAACAGCGATCGCAGATCGTTCAACGTCGCGTCTGGCGCTTTTCCGTTTGCGGGAAGCTCTTCCGGCTTCATAACTTCGGGACCGGCACTCGGCGGGATGTCGCTGGGGCGGCGGATCCAGGCGGTCTTCCAACCGGCCTCGATTGCCGGTGCGATGTCGTGGCCGTAGCTATTGCCCACGAAGAGGATCTCTTCTGGGCCAAAGCCAACGGCTTCGGCAGCTCGTCGAAACACGCTCTGATTCGGTTTGCCTTCGCCCATCTCGCCTTCGATGTAGATGTTGGTGAAGAAGTGTTCGATTCCCAACCGCGCGATTTCCTGTCGCTGAATGTCGGCGGGGCCATTGGTGACCAAACCGAGAGGAAAACGCTCTTTCAGTACGGTGAGCACATCCAAAGCATCTTCGAACAAAGACAGAGCTTGGTTTCGCTCGGCGCCGTATCGTCGGCTTAGCTCTTGCGCTAGGTTCTCGTCGAATCGGTTGATGCGCTTTAAGGTGAGGCGCATTTGTTCGGTGCGGGTCGGCTCGCCGGACTTGAGATAGCCCTCATACCAGCCGGTCTTCTTCAAAGTTGGCGAGAACTCTCGGAAGGCACCCGCCCAGTTCCGGACCATCTCTTCGGCGTTAAAGCCGTCTGGGGCGAGCTCTTCGAAGACCTTTCGCAAAGCGAATTTGGAAGCGTCCCAATAGCCGCAGAGAGTGTCGTCGAGGTCAAAGTAGATCGCCTTGATTCCAAGAATCACATTCGCCGAAGCAAAGCACGGTCCGCCTTCGCGATCCGCCAGCAGCGGGGAAGCGTTGGCATCTTGGATGTCCATTGCGTCGAGCGTTTGTTGTTTCATATATCTATAGACCCATTGCGGACCGCACTTCGTCCATCGTGGCTGCTGCAACTTCGCGAGCGCGGTTGGCGCCGTCGCGAAGGATATCCTCGATAGTGTCGTCGTCCAGTTGAGCTCGTCGCTCCCGCATGGGCCGCAAGAACTCATTAAGAGTCTCGGTGAGTTCCTTCTTGTTCTGCATGCAGCCCCGAAGACCCGCACGGTCCTCTTCCCATTGGGTTTGCCAGTTTGGTGAATAAAGCCGCAAGTACTGGCACACCGCACAGGTCTCGGGAATGCCCGGATCTTCCTTTTTGATCTTTGATGGCGTGGTGAACGCCTTCTTGATGTGGGCAGCGGTTTCCTCTTCGGTGTAGCTGAGATAGATGCAGTTGTCGTACGACTTGCTCATCTTCCGCATGTCGAGTCCCGGCACCTTGGCACGACTCTCGTCGGTGGGGATCATGTACTTGTAGTCGGAGAACAACTCGACGTTGTAGAGCCGATTGAACCGGCGTCCGATCTCGTTGCCGATCTCGAGGTGAGGCGCTTGGTCTCGACCCACGGGCACGCCGTAGGGTTTGTAGAGCAAGATGTCGGCGGTTTGCAGGACCGGGTAGCCAAGCAGGCCGTAGGGCTCGCGCTCGGAAGATCCCATGTCCTCTTGCTTCTCTTTGTAGGTGGGCACCCGCTCTAGCCACCCAAGCGGAGTGATCATGCTGAAAAGCATGTGCAGCTCGGCGTGCTCCTTCACATGCGACTGAATGAAGATGGGTGTCTTGGCGGGATCCAGGCCCGCCGCCACGTAGTCCTTCGCGACCTCGCGCGAGTTCCGTCCAACTTCCGCGGACTCTTCATACATCGTGGTCAACGCATGCCAGTCAGCGACCATGGCAAACACTTGGTAGCCTTGGTTTTGCAGATCCACCCAGTTCCGGAGGGCGCCTTCATAGTTGCCTATGTGGAGGCGCGGGTTGGTGGACCGCATGCCGCTGAGGATTCGTTTGTTTTCTGACATGAGGGATTAGAAGATAGAGCGCCCTACGAGAATTCGGACAACCGAACTCACCGGGCCTTCGAAGATATTCACATTCGCCTGCTGAAGGAGAAAGACGGTGATGAAGAGTCCTGGGATGCCAATCGCTTGGTTGAACTTGAACCACTGGATTCGGATGCGCTCAGGCATCAACAGACCAAGCAGCCAGTGGCCATCTAGAGGACCGAAAGGGATGAGGTTGAACAGCGCCAAGGCGACGTTGATCACCACCCCGTACAAGAAGAAGAACCCAAAGAACTCACCTACAAATCCGGGAGGCAGTTGGGAGAAGATGTCGTACCGGAACATCAACCGGACGATGAGGGCGTAGATCGATGCCTGAACCAAGTTGGAGATGGGTCCCGCGGCAACGGAGGCGAACATGTCCCAACGCGGGTTTCGCATCTTCGTTGGGTTCACCGGCGCGGCGCGGCCCCATCCAATCCCCATCCCGCTTAGGGAGGAGAAGATCATCATCATCGTCCCCACCGGTTCGAAGTGCTTGGTGAGGTTAAGCGTCACGCGGCCATAGAAACGGGGCGTGGGATCGCCGGCCATATCTGCGAACTTGCAGTGCGCGTATTCGTGCAAACCGATCGCGAGAAAAAGGATGATGATCTCGGCGAGGATGAACGGGACGGGGGGAAGGTGGTTGAACATAGTTTAGGCAAGCCCCGAGGGAAGGCTCTCCCGTGAAAGCATCTCGGCCCAAGTGTCTCGTCTCACAACGAGTGCGAACTCTCCATTCTCGCGAATCAATACCGTTGCCGGACGAGGGTATCGGTTGTAATTGCTTGACATCGACGAGTTGTAGGCCCCGGTTGACAAGACTTGGAGAAGATCGCCCGGCCCGACATTTGAAGGTAGCGGTACGTCGTCGAAGAGCTTGTCGGATTCGCAGTGCTTTCCGGCGATCGTCACGGCAGCCAATGGCTGAGTAGTTGCAGGAGAAACCCGTTCGACCGAATACTTGGAGCCGTAGAGGGCGGGCCGCGGATTGTCGCTCAATCCACCATCGACCACCACGTAGGTTCGGGTTCCAATTCGTTTCGCGGGCACAGTCTTGACTACGCCGACTCGGTAGAGGGTGACCCCGCTCTCCGCGATCAGGGCACGTCCAGGCTCCTGGGCGATGATCGGCTCTAGGCCGGAATCCTCAAGCGCCTTTTCGACCGCATCGACCACGAGGCGGTTGTACTCCTCGATCTCCATCGGCTGCTCGTCGTCGGTATAGCGCACGCCTAAGCCGCCGCCGATGTTAATGCACCGAGCGGCAAAGCCCAGCCGCTTCTTCATCTCGACCGCGAAAACGGAAATGAACTCGCCGCCCGCTCTCTGGGCCTCGGGGTCCACGAGCTGTGAGCCGACGTGGCAGTGGAAGCCGTAAAGGTCGAGTCCCAATTCCAGGCACCGTTGAACCGCTTTTTCGGCGGAGCCATCCGCGATGTTAAATCCGAACTTGGTGTCGGCCTGGCCAGTCGAGATCTTTTCGTGGGTCACCGGGTCGACGCCAGGGGCCAAACGCAGCATCAGCTTGGGGCTCTGACCGTGGGTCAGTTCATGAATTGTCTCGATCTCACCGAAGTTGTCGACGACGATCTGCCCGATTCCAGCGCTGAGGGCAAAAGCGATCTCATCGCGCTGCTTGTTATTGCCGTGGAGGTGGCAGTGGGACGCGGGAACGCCGGCGGCAAGTGCCGCGCGCAGCTCTCCCTCGGATGCCACATCAATAGAACAGCCTTCTTGGTGGGCGATCGCAAGCACCGCGAGAGTCGAGTTTGCCTTCGAAGCAAATGAGATCTCGCCATTAGTGCGGGCGGACCGAAAGGCGGCGAGGTAGCGGCGGACACGCAAACGGAAATGCCCCTCATCGATTACGTAGAGGGGCGTTCCGAAGGTGGATGCCAGGATCAGCGCCGTTGCCTCGTCGAGGCGGAAGCGAGAATCCACGGCACGAGCGACTGCCATCTAGCGGATTATGGCATTTCAGCTTCCAGCCAAAGGGGTCCCCAAATCGGGAACCTCACATAGTCAATTTACGAACCAAAAGTGGAGACCAAACCGAACTGTGGTTTCGTCCAACCTTTCAGGCAATATCCGCCAATCTGGTTTTGCAATATTACATTAGAATGCGAATTCACCCGTGATGATTAACAAGGTCACATGGTAACTTATCGAACGGTGCGATCTTATCAGGATTTCATCATGACGGCGAAGGGCAAGATGAGGCGGAATTGCGAGAACGAGGATTAGCTATACTCTTCAAGTTTTCCGATTGGCCGTTGCGGGCCAAAATGGCCGCCCTCTTGGTCATTACGTCTCTGTTGCCCCTTGCGGTAGCTGCCTACCTCGACATCAGGGACGCGCGACAAAGTCTCTCCAAAGGAGACGAGGCGCTTCTGGCGGCGCGGGCCGAGCACCTTACAGACCAGCTCGATACCTTCAACCAAAACTACCAAACGACCGTCTTGCGAACGGCACGCAGCCCCCTGATCGCTCGGATTCTCCAGCAGAACACGCCGGAGAGTGTGAAGCTTCGGTCCGAAATACAATCCGGCTACAAGGCATCGCTTGCCACCGATCCCAACGTCCGGGGGATCGGTCTGATGGACCCCAACGGCAAGGTCGAGATGGCAAGCGAGCCAAAGCTGGTGGGTCGGGACTTGTCCAACTCGAGAGACGTGCGGCGGGCAATATCGGGGAACATCGTGATCTCCGATGTCCAAGTGGTGGATTTCCCCAGCGGGTCGTCACCTGTGATCACCCACCTTGCGCCCATTATTGGCGCGGGCAATCGTAGGATTGGAATCGCGGTCCTTTGGGTCAAGGCCTCCGCGATGTGGGAGATCATGAAGGAGGCCAACGGCTTGGCGGGGAAAGACAGCTTCGCCGTCCTCTTCGACAGCGAAGGGATCCGGGTTGGCCACACCTATAGCAACGACATCGTCTTTCACCCGGGAGGGGTGCTGGCTCCATCGGTCATCAAGGCGTTGAGCGACGAATCTCGATTTGGAACGCAAACGCGATCTTTGCTTCAAGATGTCCGGTCCTTTCCCGCACAGTTCCGTCTCGCCAAGTCACCAGCGCCGGACAAGGCCCTTTTTCGGGGTTGGGCCCCGGTCAATAGCAAGTTTAATCTGGGCGTCGCACGACGACTCGACACGGTTCCTTGGACCCTTTTCTATATGGTGCCGGAGGATTCCATCGATGCCGTTCTGGGTCATCTCACTCAGCAGAAGGCCGCTTTTGCCGGGGTCATCATGCTCGTGGCACTCCTGGGCGGAGCATTTTTCACCGCGATAATCCTTCGACCGATCCGCACCCTTTCAAAGACTGCGGAAGCTCTTGCGGGGGGCGACCTTAGTGCACGTACCACGGAGGTGCGAGGTGACGAGCTTGGGAAGCTGGGTTCCCAGTTCAACTTCATGGCCGATGCCCTGCAAAAGGAGCGTGACGGACTGGAGTTGAGGGTGCGAGAACGCACCGCGGACTTGGTTACCAGCCAAGAGCGGATACGGCTCATTATCGAATCGGCCCTCGACGCCGTAATCAGCATCGACGAATCGGGCATGGTGCTTGGCTGGAATGCTCAGGCCGAGGCGATCTTCGGCTGGACTGCCGATCAGACGATCGGTCGCCTTGCCGCCGAACTCATCATCCCGGAGCGGTTCCGCGAGGCACATAGCCACGGCATTAGTCGATATCTGGAGACGGGCGAGGCGGTCGTTCTCAACAAGCGGATAGAGCTCACGGCGCTTCACGAATCTGGTCACGAGTTTCCGGTCGAGCTCTCGATAACCCCCATTCGAACGGGAGAAGGAATCACTTTCAGTGCATTCGTCCGTGACATCACGGAACGCAAGAACTCGGAGTCGAAAATCCAAGCCCAGCTGGCCCGCCTGGACCTACTAGGAAGGATCACGAGGGCCATCGCCGAACGACAGGACCTCAGCAGCGTGTATCAGGTTGTCATCCGAACCCTGGAAGACCATCTGCCCATTGACTTCACCTGTGTGTGCCTTTACGATCCGCACGAGTCGACCCTGAAGGTCGTGAGCGTCGGGGTTCGAAGCGAGGAGCTCGCCACGAATCTGGCCATGACCGCGAACTCGAGAATCCCCATCGACCAGAACGGCCTATCGCAATGCGTTCGAGGGAGCCTGGTCTACGAACCGAACCTGACGCAACTAGAATTTCCCTTTCCTCAGCGGTTGGCAAAAGGAGGGATCGGATGCTTCGTGGCAGCGCCACTTCTGTTCGAAAGCAAGGTCTTTGGGGTGTTGATCGCCGCGAGACGAGAGGCGGATGGATTCAGTAGTGGCGAGTGCGAGTTCTTGAGACAGCTTTGCGAGCACGTTGCCCTCGCCGCCCACCAAGCGGATCTGCACGGAGCGCTTCAGCAAGCCTACGATGACCTTCGCCAGACTCAGCAAGCGATTCTTCAGCAAGAGCGTTTGCGCGCTCTTGGCCAGATGGCCAGCGGCATTGCCCACGATATCAACAACGCAATCTCCCCGGTGGCGCTCTATACCGAGTCCCTGCTCGAGAACGAACCAAACCTGAGCGATCGCGCCAAGGGATACCTGGAGACAATCGCCCGATCCATCGACGACGTGGCGGCGACGGTGTCGAGAATGAGAGAGTTCTACCGGCAGCGGGAGCCCCAACTCTCCCTTGCCCCCGTGCAACTGAACGATCTTGTTCCCGAAGTGATCGACCTAACGCGGGCACGCTGGAACGACATGTCTCTTCAGCGAGGAGTCGTCATTTCCCTCGATACCGAGTTGGCCCAAGATGTTCCGCCCATCCTGGGAGTTAAGAGCGAAATTCGCGAGTTGCTGACCAACCTTGTCTTCAACGCCGTCGATGCAATGCCCGACGGAGGCAAGATAACCCTGCGAACGAAGGTGTCCCAAGACGACCATCGAGTCTTGCTGGAGGTCTCAGATACCGGAATCGGTATGGACGAAGAAACTCAGCGCCGATGTCTGGAGCCATTTTTCACAACCAAGGGGGAAAGGGGGACTGGTCTCGGACTTGCGATGGTTTACGGCATCGTCCAGCGGCATGGCGGGGACATGCACATCGAGAGCGAACCCGGTAAGGGCACTACGTTCACCCTTTCATTCTCTGAACCCGACAAACAGCTTCTTTCGGACGAGCGGCCGTATGTCTCCAGAAGGGTTACTGAAAGACTTCGCATCCTTCTGATCGACGATGACCCCTTGCTGTTGAAATCGTTGCGAGACACACTGGAAACGGATGGCCACGCGGTGACCATCGCAAATGGCGGACAGGCAGGAGTGGATGCTTTTCGCGCGACCTCGGGCACGCCTGAGGCTTTCTCGGTTGTCATCACCGACCTTGGAATGCCCACTCTCGATGGGCGCAAGGTAGTTTCGGCGATCAAGGAGATTTCATCCGATGTCTACGTGATCCTGCTCACCGGATGGGGGCAACGCCTTATCGCGGAGGGCGACGTTCCCGCGGGCGTCGATCAGGTTCTCAACAAGCCACCGAAGCTTCGTGAGCTTCGAGATGCCCTGGCTAGCAGTGTCGAAAGGGGAGAAGAGTAACGTGCCCGACACTCCTCTCGCAAGACTGCTGATCGTCGACGATGAAGTGCCCCAGATGAAGGCACTCTGCGACACCTTGGGTGATCATGGATTTGAGACCGTCGGATACAGCTCGAGCCGAAAGGCTCTGGAGGTTCTTGGTAAGGAGAGATTCGACCTCGTTCTTACCGATCTCATGATGCCCGAACTCGACGGGATTTCTTTGCTGCGGGCCGCTTTGGAGCTCGATCCCAACCTTGCTGGGGTCGTTATGACTGGACAAGGATCGATCGCAACTGCAGTTGAAGCAATGAGGTCAGGCGCCCTCGACTACATCCAAAAACCGTTCAAGGTGAGTTCCGCCCTTCCGGTTCTTAACCGATCGCTCGCAATCAGAAACCTGCGATTGGAGAACTCTGAACTCCGAAAGAGAGAAGGAGAGCGAATCGCCGAGTTGGAGAGTAAGAATCGCGAGATCGCTTCATTTTGCGGTGCGGTAGCCCATGATCTCCGGAGTCCGCTGCGGGCCATCAACTACAACGCGTATCTCCTTGAAACGGACTACGGGCAGTTCCTCGATGAAGGCGGTCTGAAGTCGATTGCCGACTTGAAGCGGGTCACCAAAACGATGGACACCCTCATCGGGGATCTTCTGATGCTGGCAAGAGCAACGGAATCGGAGATTCGGCCTGACCTTGTCGACATCACTCAGCTAGCGAATATGATCGCCAACGATCTGCGGCGCGAGAGCGAGCGTGAGGTTGTGTTCGAGATTGAGCCAGGTCTTTCGGCTACCGCCGACGAACGCTTGGTGCGCGTGGCGCTGACCAACCTTTTGGGGAACGCCTGGAAGTTTACGTCGAATGTCACATCTGCACGGATTTCCGTTGGCGGAGCTGATGGCGTGTTTTGCGTTCATGACAACGGCGCGGGGTTTCCGGCTGAGATGGCGGATCGCCTGTTTCAGCCGTTCGAGCGGCTGCATTCGGAGAAGGAGTTTGCCGGTACCGGCATCGGGCTGGCCACCGTCCGTCGAGTGGTGGAGCGGCATGGGGGCAAGGTATGGGCAGAGAGCCCCGCAGAAAGCGGGGCGACATTCTATTTCACGTTGCCCTTAGCTACGTCTTAAAAAGAGACGACCGGTCGGCTGCGACCTTACACGCCCCGACCACGCTCTGAGCGGCGCGTCCAGGGTCCTCGTTGACTGCGTCGTGGGAGAGACGCACAACCGTGTAGCCTTTATTCTTGAGCAATCTCGTGAGGGGCGAGTCCTCGCCATCGTTGCTCAACTCTACGGCGAGGTGAGCGGTTGCGCAAAAGAAGTCGACGACATAGCCGTCGAAGTGGAGATGTCTTCGGAATTGAAATCCCTCGTTCCGGGCGACTTGCAGCCGCGACCATAGTCGCCGCTCCGCCACCGCAGCGCCATCCGTGCGCTCTGAGGTCCTGACAATCCTTGTCGGGTGGAATTGTGCCACGAGTTACAGTATCTGCCAGTTTGAGGCGATTGTGGGATTTTGTTACTCAGAAATGACCCTGAATCGAATCTGGCTTGGATTCGCTGCGTCGTGAAGCACCGAATTCCGTTGCTTCACGATTCGGGTCGCGTTCTTAATCGGCTCTCCAGTTCCCATGTTCCTCGCATAGACCGGGAAGCCGCTACTCGTGATCATCACTCCCAGACGACATCCCTTCTTCAGTTCATGAGCCACGTCCCAAGGATTCACATGAGCGACATAGGTCTTGTTTGGGGTGAGGGGTCGTACCTTGTCGTAGCCGCCTATGTAAGACGCCCGGATTTTGCCACTCTGGCCAAACACGCGGATGACGCCCTTCTCGTCAACCTCAAACAGATTCACAAAGAAGTCGGTGTCTCTTGCGGACGTTTTGAAGTGGATCTCGACATCGTACGGGCCGGAGATCGTCATCGGTTCTTCAAGAGGGGCGCTCCTGAACGTAAGGTATTCGCCCTTCTCGCTCTTATCGTTTACTACCGTCGAGGCGGCCGCCGGATCGACGGATAGCACAGCTTTGGGGACCTCGACCTTGGCGGGGTCGAACGTGAAGACGCTTGGCGCACTCTTTGAACGAGGCTTGTCAAGGAGGACGCCCTTGCTATTCTTCAAGCCCAGTGCCGAGCCGTCGGTCGCAAAGTAGAAGGTTTTCACCTTGGAATTTGGGGCCGGCCAAGTCGTCGTCGTGAGCCACTTGTTTGAGCCGGTCACGAAGGCTTGCACCTTGGGAATCTTATTCATTCCCACGTTCTTGTGTTTGAGCCACGTGTCGAACCAACGGATGTAGAGAGTGTCAAGGTCCTTGAGGGCGCCCTCGCCGTACTCGACGTCGGCGAACTTGGAAGTGGAATTGAAGAAGTGGTTCCACGGGCCGTAGATGAGCCACTGCCTTTTGTTGCCCGCTTTCGCCAGGGCCTCCCAGTTCATGTTTGTGCCGATTTCGTCACCGTCCCACCAACCAGAGATGTGAAGGGCGGGAATCGTCACCTTCGCCGCCTGGTCGTAGAACGAGAAGTCCTTCCAATCGCTTAGGGTTGGTCGATCAAGCCACCGGTTGTAGAACGTCACGTCGTACCCGAGAACCGAGTCATCGACTTTGGAGAGAGGGAGGGTGGTGAAACCCTTGGGGTTGGGCAAAGTCGCGAGGATAGTGGACATGTCGGCGTTCTTTCCGCGCACGATCTTGCCCCACCAAATGTCACCGTATAGAAAGAACGTTCCGTGATCGTACGGGATGTTGTGCATCGCGTCCATCGGCGGGGACACCTGGGGAATGATGCATTTGAGCGCGGGATGCCTAGTGACCGCAGCCGCCCACTGGACGAACCCGCCATAGCTCGCCCCGATCATTCCGATGTTTCCATCGCACCAAGGTTGCTTCGATATCCAATCAAGCGAATCGTAGCCGTCCTTCACTTCGTGGACGAAGGGATCCCATTCGCCATCGCTGTCCGTTCGTCCGCGACAGTCCTGCACCACATAGGCGTAGCCGCGGCTCGTGTAAAAACTCGCCATCGCCCCTGAGCTATGGCGGTCATAGGGCGTCCGCTCGAACACTACCGGGAACTTGCCCTCGCCGACGGGAAGGAACACGTCCTGAACGAGAGTAACGCCATCCCGCGTCTTGAGCTTCTGCACCGACACCGGTTGGGCGGCAAAGCTGGCCTTGCTCAATTCGGGATATGCATCGAACGGGTCCACGTAGATGTCCGCCCATCCATCCGCGATGAAGCGGATCTTCTGCGAGGGCACGTCCAATCCAACAACTTCGTCCTTATCGCTTAACGCATAATCCGCGACCAAGTTAGGGAAGGTGCACCGGTAGATTTTAACGTGGCCCGATTTCCCAGTCTTCTCGGTAAGAGGGGTGAATTTCGCCTCGAACGATGATCCAGCATCTATGAAGTAGACCTTCACCGGTTGCGGCGTCTTGTTGGCGAAGTCAATGGATTTCAGAATGCCCGCGTTAAGCTGCGGGAGCAGATTGCCCATCGCCATCCCTTTCGGGCTTGGGAGTTTGATCGGCTCCTTTGCTCCCGGAGGAAGCAGGGTCATCTGCCCGTTCTTCAGCTCGAGCTTTGCGTGATTCGGCCCTTGACTCAAGTCAGCGATGAACGATTCGACATCGTAATCGCTCTTGTACTTTCCGGTGAGCTTGGTCACGATCTTGGTGGTGCCAATCGCGAGACTCATGTCGGATGAGAACGTGTCATCCGCGTTGCGAGTGTAGTTACTGTCTCCGGCTTTGAGGCCGTTGAACATCACCGTCATGTGATACGCATGGGTCTTCGACTGAGCGAGCGAAGACAGGAGGGCAGTTGCCGCAAGTAAAACCATCTTTCCCACGCTCAATATGGCAAGTCGCCACTACTGGTTGCAGGAAAGATGTTTTTTTGCGCGATTATCCTTTGCCGATGGCCTTGTTCGGGAACGGCGGATGGACGGGCGGCAGGATGGGATTCTTGGCAAGCTTGTCCTTCAGCACCTTAATCGCCTCGTCTAACTGGGGGTCCCGACCCGACATCACCGCGGCCGGGTCTTGCAGCACTTCGATATCAGGAATTGCGCCGACTCCTTCGATGAGCCATTTGCCGTCGGCAAAGCCGCCGTAGTTCGGGATGTAGATCGATCCGCCATCCACCAAGGTGTAACCACCGCCGCTGCCAACTTCGCCACCACCGGTTCGGGCGCCGATGACCGGCCCGATCTTCATGCGCTTCCAGACTTCGATGAACAACTCGCCGTCCGAGAAGTTGTTCTCGTTGCAGATGGCTGCCTTGTAGCCGATGTTCGCCCAGTTCTCGCGAGTCCAATAAGTCCCATAGCGGGGCTTCCACCAGGCCTGGGGCGTGATCGCGATGTTGTCGAGCAAGAGGGAAGACACGTTTCCGCCGCCGTTGTAACGGATGTCGTAAATCATCGCCGTCTTGTCGATATTTGGCGCCTGACCTTTCGTGAAATTGACCAGGCCGCCCGCACCCATGTCGGGAACGTGGAGGTAGCCGAAGTTTGGGCCACCGTTCTTGGTCACGTAAGCGGCTCGACCGACCACCCAGTCGGCATAACGAAGACTGTCCTCGCTGCCGAGCGCGCGCACCCGAACCGTGTGGGCGCCCTCCAGAGATGGTTTGTCGTTCACCATGATCGCGACGGTTTGGTTGGTTAGCCCGACCAGATAGGACTGCACTTCGCGGTCACTCTTCACGGGCTGCCCGGCGATGGCCACGATGTAATCTCCTTCCTTCACCTTCAAGCCAGGCTCGGCGAGGGGCGACCGGTTGCCCGCGTAGGCGTCGCCGCGATAGATCTTCGTGATCTTCACTCCGATGTCCGAACCGGAAGGTTCGAAGTCCGCGCCAAGGAATGCCATCGGCACGAAGCTCGGTGAGAATCCAGGGCCGCCGACATACGCGTGTCCCGAGTTCAATTCAGAAACCATGTCCTTCAACAAGCGAGTGAGGTCGGAGCGATCTCCGAGCATCGGCAACATCGCTTCGTACTTGGCGTGTACCGCGTTCCAGTCGACCCCGTGCATGTTGGGGTCATAGAAGAAGTCGCGAGCGATCCGCCAGGACTCTTCGTAGATCTGCTTCCACTCGTCCTGGGGCACCACGGTGAGCGTGTAGGGTGAGAGGTCGACTGCTCCGGTGCCCGGAGCTACCGGCCCTCCGGGAGCATCGATCACATTTACGGAGCCCCCTGCCGAGATCAAAAGTTTCTTGCCATCCCTCGTTCGCTCGGTTACCACGGCGCCACCCATGACTCGGGTCAGCGACTTCTTGTCGATGTCGAACGCCAAGATCTCTTGAGCACCCTGCGGTGTTCCGCTCCAAAGGGAGATATCGCTGTTGTTCTGAAGGATTAGCTTGCCAGGAGTGGAGAAGACTGCCGAGTAACGCCCAGCGGGCATCGGCACTTCGATGCGGCGATCGTTGATGCCCTCCCAATCCACGTTTGAGGGGGCGGGCGGCTGATTGGCGGGCGTAGCGACCCCTTCCTCATCGTTCTTGGGCAGGAATGGCGACTCGGTGGTCGAGCTCAGGGGGACCATGTAAACGCGAGTTGCGTTGTCGAAGCCGTACTTGCTGGTGAACGGCTGGTTGGTCGGGGTCAATTGGGTGTCGCACAAGTACACCAAGAACTTGCCGGTGACGTCGAAATCCGGAGACTGGGCGTTGAGGCCTTCGGGATTGATCTGTTGCTTTTTCGATCCATCCGCCGCAGCCATCCAGACCGTACTATTCCAACCTGGGCTCGGCCGATTATAGGCAACCAGCTTACTGTCGGGGCTAAAGCTGATCGAAGGGTTGATCGAATCGTAACTGCCAACGAATTCCGCCTGGTCGATGAGCTTCATCTCGCCGCTCTTTGAGTCGACCATCAGTAAGCGGGCCTCGCGATCCATGAGCGCGAGGTGGTTGCCATCAGGCGCCCACACCAGATCGATCACGTTGCCCTTCAACCCATGGGTGAGCTGGGTGGCCTCACTTCCACCCTCTGAGTTCGTGAGCCAAACCTCGTTCTCGCCCGTTCGATCGGAGACAAAAGCGATCTTCTTTCCGTCCGGTGACCACGATGGGTGTTGAGCCCGGCTCGCCGCGTGCTTTTCGATGAGGCGCATGTCGCCATGCTCGGAAGCCACGCTAACGATCTGTCCACGAGCCGCCAATGCCACTCGCTTGCCAGTCGGTCCGAGAGTGAAATCGCCCGCGGTTGCCGCGACTCGGAATCGGACTTCCCGATTGCGCAGGCGATCCGATAAGAGAGCGAAATCGACGTCCTTGGCCGACTTGGTGGCGATGTCGTACATGCCCAGCCCCGCTCCGTGCTGGAAGATCACGGAATGGCCATCCGAGCTGGGGTACCTGACCGGCGTGTCCATATACTTAGTCGCCGGAGTCACTGACTTCGAGTTCGGGTCGAGCCTATAGAGATTGCTCACTCCGGTTCGCTCCGATATGAAATAGATGTCGCTCCCCGCCCAGACCGGCGTGGTGTCGTTACCGACAAAATCGGTCAGCCTCTTGAAGCCGCCTTTCAGGTCGGCGAGCCAGATGTCGTCGGCCGCACCCGCCTTGTATCGAAACCAGTTCGCCCATTCGTTGCTAACGGGTACATACGCCAATCGACCATCGCTCGAAAGGGATCCAAACTCACCTTGAGGAACTGGGAGCTGCGTTGGCAGACCGCCATCCTTTGAGATCTTGAAGATGTGGCGAACGCCCCCAACCGGTGAATTGCGTCGAGATCGGAAAAGGATGGAGTTACCATCGGGCGACCAGCCGAGCACCTCGGCGCCCTTGGGGTCATAGGTGAGTCGCTTGGGTGAGTCGCCCGAAACTGGCATCACGTAAACATCGGTTCCCCCGTCGTAGTTGCCGGTGAAGGCGATCATCGATCCATCGGGCGAAAAGTGGGCGTTGGTCTCTACACCGGGATCCGATGTGATGCGGTGGGCGGCGCCATTCTTGATACTTCCGATCCATAGATCACCCTCTGCCGTGAAGACAACCATGTCGCCGTGGATGTCCGGCTTGGTGAGGAAGTTCCGGGGAGCTGCGAGGGCAGAACTTGCGATGGCGACGAAGTAGCAGAGTGCGGAGAACCTTTTCATGGATGAATACCCAGAGCGCGATGCGTATAACGGTATCCCATTACGATGGTCTAAAGTCGCTCTGTTCCGCTGGGAAGTTGAACGGAATCGATTTACTCGACATGGTTTTCCAAAGCAAAGTTGACCCGCTCGTTATACTGGCGTTGTGCTAACCCTGTCTCTTATGCTCACCGTTCTTGCAAGAGCGGATTCATTCGATCCTGGGCCTAATCCGCTGCTCATGCGGCATCCCACCCTCAACGCAACATCGATCGTCTTCTCCTATGCGGGCGATCTGTGGAGTGTTCCTCGAGCGGGTGGTGACGCCAAGCGGCTGACCAGCTCCCCAGGCATCGAAAGCGATCCGTACTTCTCGCCAGACGGGTCTACCATCGCTTTCACCGGAATGTATGACGGCAACGTCGACGTCTTTACGATTCCCGCCGAGGGTGGCGTGCCTAAGAGGCTCACCTATCACCCCGCCGCGCAATCTTGCGTCGGCTGGGCGCCGGACGGAAAATCCGTGATCTTCTCGTCGAGCGAGCTATCGAATACGGACTACGTGAGGCTGTTCACGGTCTCGGCGAACGGCGGAGTGCCGAAGGCGCTTCCTTTCCCGGCGGGAACGGAAGGCTGTTTCTCGCCAGACGGCAAGAAACTGGCCTACGTCCCCAATCCCAAGTGGGAGGAAGCGTGGAAGCGATATCGAGGAGGACAGGCCACCCCGATCTGGATTGGCGACATGGCCGATTCTTCGATCAAGAAGCTGCCCCGCAAAGATGAGAATTTGTTCGATCCGATGTGGATCGGAAACGCGATTTTCTACCTCTCCGACCAAGACGGCCCCGCCGGCATGATGCGCTATGGCGTCAATGACGGCAGCGTCAAGGAAGTGGTCAAGGGTGAGGGCTTCGACCTTAAGTCGGCCAGCGCCGGCCCCGGGGCCATCGTGGTTGAAAAGCTCGGCTCGATCTGGCTCTACGACCTCGACAAGAAGACCTTCGAGCGAGTGCCGATCTCGATCCACGGCGACTTCCCAGAAGTTCGCCCCACGTTCAAGAGCCTGGCTCCGTACATCGAGGGCACCGCGATTTCTCCATCTGGCCAACGACTGGTGAGCGCCGCTCGTGGCTTCATCTTCACCGCACCGGCGGCGAAGGGTGACGTGCGAGTCCTTGGCGAAGAGCAGGGCGTTCACCGACACGACCCAGCGTGGTCGCCAGATGCGAAGACGATTGCCTACATCACCGATGCGGGCGGCGATCAGCAACTCGCCCTTTACGACTTGGCTTCGAGCACCGAGAAGCTGGTGGATCTGGGCGAGAAGCCAGCGTCCTATTCCAACCTAAAGTATTCGCCGGACTCGAAGCAGATCAGCTACGCCGACAACAAGAACAATCTCTGGGTCTTGGATGTCGCGAGCGGAAAGAGCACGAAGATCGACCAGTCGCTCTTCACGAATCCGCGGGTCGGGATCACCTGGTCATGGTCACCTGATTCCAAGTGGGTTGCTTACAACCGCGATTTGCCCAGCCACCTAAATGCGATCTTCCTGTACAGCCTCGAAACAGGAAAGTCGACGCAGATCACCGATGGATTATCGAATGCCAAGTCGCCGATCTTCGATCGCGACGGAAAGGCGTTGTATTTCTACGCGAGCACGAACACGGGACAGGCGGCGAGCTGGCTGGATATCTCCAGCTACAACGCGCCGTTGAGCACGAGCAGCGTTTACGCGGTGGTGCTCCGTAAGGACCTACCTAATCCGCTGCAGCCGCAGAGCGACGAGGAGGCATTACCTCCGGCAACTCCGCCCACTCCTCCCACCAAGCCTGGTCCGCCACCCGCGTTCCACATCGACCTGGACGACATTGAGAGCCGCACAATTGCGCTGCCGATGCCGACGGCTGACTACGTTGGCCTCGAGCCGGGACCGAACGGTTCGTTCTTCGCACTGAGCGAGTCAGGCAAGTCCTCCGCGATCGGTTTCCCAATTCAGCGAACGCTGATGAAGTTCTCGATGGCCGAGCGAGCGGCAACTCCGTTTGCCGCCGGTGTATTCGGAATGGATCTCTCGGCCGATGGTAGCAAGCTGATGCTGACTCGCCCGGGCGGTCAGTACATGATTGTTCCCGCGATGGCTCCCGCGGCTCCTCCGGTTGCTCCAGTCGACCTGTCCGGCATGCGCCTTAAGATCGACAGCAAGAAGGAGTGGGAGCACATGTTCCACGAGATCTGGCGCAACGAGAAGATGCTCTTCTACGCTCCGAATCTCCATGGAATCAGTGCCGAGGAAATGGACCGTCGATACGCGCCGTTCCTTGCTGGCATCGCCTCGCGTGACGACCTGAACTACCTCTTCACCGACATGCTCGGTGAGATCTCCATCGGCCACATGTGGGCTCGAGGTGGAGATATCCCGGGAGTGCGTGGCGTACCTGGCGGCCTGCTCGGTGCAGACTTCGCCTTCGAGAATGGCCACTATCGCCTGACTCGCGTTTACGATGGCGAGCGATGGAACCCGGGCCTGTATGCTCCCCTCGCTCAGCCAGGCGTGAATGCCAAGGCGGGCGAGTACATCCTGTCTATCGACGGAAAGCCCCTGCTCGACTCGAACGACATCTACGAGGCGCTCGAGGGCCGCGCTGGTCGACAGGTTAGGCTGAAGATCGGTCCGACGACCGATGAGAAGCAGGCCAGGGAAGTGACGGTCGTCCCAGTTGCCAACGAGTTCGCACTGCGGAGCCGAGCGTGGGAAGAGGACAATCGACGCCTCGTCGATAAGCTGACCCATGGCCGAGCCGGCTATATGCACGTTCCCGATACCGACACCGGTGGGTGGGAAGCGTTCACGCGCTACTACTACGCTCAGGTCGGCAAGGACGGAATGCTCGTGGACGAGCGGTTCAACCACGGCGGCCTCATCATGGACTTCATCGTCCATGAGATGAAGAAGCAGCCCGACGCGGCGTTCATTCCCCGCGACGGCCGCCCATGGCCAACTCCGGGTTCGGCGATCTATGGTCCGAAGGTGATGCTCGCCAACGAGATGTCCGGCTCCGGCGGCGACATGTTCCCCTGGCTGTTCAAGCACAACGAGGTCGGCCCCGTGATCGGCAAGCGAACGTGGGGAGGCTTGGTGGCCGCGTTTGGGTTCGGATTGGTAGATGGCGGTGCCATCAACTCGCCGAACGACGCGTTCTTCAATCTGAATGGCACCTGGGATGTTGAGGGCCACGGCGTCGATCCCGACATTGAGATAGACCTCGACCCCGGCGCATGGCGAAAGGGCGAGGACAGCCAGCTTATGAAGGGCATCGAGGAGCTGAACAAGCGGCTCGACAAGTACGTCGCGCCGAAGTTCCAGCACCCGCCGTATCCCGACAAGTCCAAGGTAGGCCACAACCGGGCTTAAGGGAATGATTCCGGGAACCCCTCCCTCTGGGGAGGGGCAGGGGTGGGGTGACGGTCGCCCCGAAAGGTGGACTAGATGGCATCGCGGTAACTTGGAGGCAACATGTTGACGATAGCTGGAATAATGCTTGCATACGTGGTTCGGTTGGGTGGCCAGGCGGAAAAGACCCCACCGCCGAATCTTCCCCCTTCCGCTTTGCTACGGGTGCCACGCGAGGGCGTCGTAGTTCTAGACGGCTGGATCAAGCAATTCCGGATCGATAACGTCGACGAAACGTTTCCTGCTTACCAACAATCGATAGCTACTCGAGCTCCCCAGTGGCAGTACGCCAGTATTGCCATCGGGGCCTGGGGTCGTTTAAAGATGAAAGCCTCAACGATGGAGGATCCGAAAACATCTGCATCGGCGCGGGAAGCGGCTGCCAGAGTGATCGCCCGCAACGCCGAGAATGCGCGCATGATGATCCTGTATTTGGCACTACAGGTTGAACAACCCGGCTTACGTGCTTCCGATTGCGCCGATGACATGGCCAAAATTGAGAAAGCCGCCGCAAAGTACCTGTCCGCCAAACACTCGGATGTGGCCCAAAGTCGCTAACGGTTATTTGTCGAGATCGCGTTGATTGTCTCGTGCGGCTTCTCATCGCGGAGTGCCCGTGGGCAAGATTCATTTCCTCTATGCACGCGGTAACGATACGAGTCGCGGACTAGCGCCACCCCACCCCTGCCCCTCCCCAGAGGGAGGGGTTCCCGGATTCCGAATACATCACTCATCACTTCCGCCTGGTGCTATTGTCTCAGTAGTCCATCCATGCTGACCCTCCTAGCAATGACGCAAATCGCTCAAATCAACACCATCATTCCTCGCCCCGAGAAGTTTGAGGCTGTTTCTGGCCACTTCTCCTTCACCTCTGCAACCCGTATCTCGGTTACCAAAGAGACACACGAGTTGGGAGAGCGCCTACGCACCGAACTCCGTCCGGCAACTGGTTTGTCTCTTGACCTTACGAGCCACGAAGGTTCGAACACGGTTTCACTGAAACTCGATAACAAGGCGACGGCTCTCGGCGACGAAGGTTATCGGCTCGAGGCGCACCCCGACCGGATCGAAATCGTCGCTCAGAAGCCCGCCGGAATCTTCTACGGAATTCAGACCTTACGCCAGATGCTGCCGGCGCAGGTCTATCGGCACGGTCAGCAGGCGGGCGTCGAGTGGAACGTCTCCTGCGCGAAAATCGAGGACAAGCCTCGCTTTTCCTGGCGGGGCGCCCATTTGGACGTGGGTCGATATTTCATGCCCAAGGAGTTCCTGCTCAAATTTGTCGACCTGCTCGCCATCCATAAGCTCAACACGTTCCACCTGCACCTGACTGAAGACCAGGGCTGGCGAATCGAGATCAAGAAGTATCCGCGCCTCACCGAGGTTGGCGCTTGGCGAAAGAACTCGATGCTTACCTATGATCCCGCGACCTACGATGGAAAGGCTCACGGCGGTTTCTACACCCAAGAAGATCTTCGAGAGCTGGTTGCGTATGCGAAAGACCGGTTTGTCACGATCGTTCCGGAAATTGAAATGCCCGGACATTCTCAAGCGGCGATTGCCGCCTACCCTGAGTTAGGCAATGTGAAAGATCCAGTGGATGTTGCAACTACGTGGGGCGTTATCGAGAATGTCTATAACGCCGAGGACAAGACCATCCAGTTCAACAAGGATGTCTTGACCGAGGTGATGGATATCTTCCCGTCGCTGTTTATCCACGTCGGTGGAGATGAGGTGCCGAAGAAGCAGTGGAAAGAGAGCCCTGCCGCTCAGGCAAAGATGAAGTCTCTCGGGCTCAAAGATGAGCACGAACTACAGAGCTGGTTCATCAAGCAGATGGACGATTTTCTCGCCCAGAAGGGACGCCGCCTCATCGGTTGGGACGAAATTCTCGAGGGTGGACTCGCGCCGGGCGCGACGGTCATGAGTTGGCGAGGTGAAGAAGGTGGCATCGCTGCGGCGAAGTCCGGCCATGACGTCGTGATGGCACCCAATGAGTCGACCTATCTGGACTACTACCAGTCAGAGGATCACGCAAAGGAGCCTCATGCGATCGGTGGATTCCTTCCGCTGGAGAAGGTCTACGCGTATGACCCCGTCCCGCACCACTTGACAGCCAGTGAGTCCAAGCACGTTCTCGGCACTCAGGCTCAGCTCTGGACGGAGTACATCCCCAACCCCAAGCATGTTGAATACATGGCCTACCCTCGACTCTGCGCCCTGAGCGAAGTCGCATGGTCTCCAGGGGAAGGGAAGGACTTCGCTGGGTTTAAGGGTCGACTGGCGACTCATCTGCATCGATTGCAGGCATTGGATGTGAACTTCCGGAAGCTCGATCCGTAGGCTCGGGAACCCTCCCCTCTGGGGAAGGTTCCTTCAGCAGCGAACTTAACCTTCCGTGGTTTGCTACTTCTTGTGAAGGTTTAGCAGCTCGGGGTAGGGGTCCTTCTCTCGCTTAGGCTCGATCAGGATGACAACCATTTATCAACAGAGGAAGTGGACTCGCTTAGGCGAGTCCACTTCCTCTATTACCTTCCCAATGTCATTCTGAGGGAGCCCTAGCGACTGAAGAACCTCCCAAGTCATTGAGAGCTTGCGTTTCAAGGCATTCACGACCCGAAACCGCTCAATTTGAAGCCTATCCCTTCCAGGATCTCCTCTCCGGACCTCTTACTTCGCAGGCTTCGCGACCGCCGGCTTTTGCGATTGGTTGCCTAGGCGCTGGAAGTCCAGGAACAGAGTGCTGCACATCAGCAGCAACACCATCGCGAGTCCGACCATGCTGATGGCGGCCTGAAGGTTCGCGCTTGGTCTCTTCCCGCCCCGCAGCATTTCGATGACCGACATGACCATGCCGCCGCCGTCGAGGAGGGGGATGGGCAAGAGGTTGAAGATTCCTACCGAGATGCTCAGGAGGCCGGAGAGAATGAGAACGCTCTCGATGCCTGATTTCACGGCTTCGTCGGTTGCCATGACGATCATGCCGGGGCCGCCGACTTGGTCTTTGGCGGTGCTGGGCTTCTTGATCAAATTGAAGAGGCCAATGACGGTCTCTTTGGGGACGATGGCCGCCTCAGCGACCGCCCCAACTAGCGTGACGGGGACTCGGTGAAAAGCGGGGGCGATGCCGACCTTGTACTGGATTGCCTTGTTGCCCGTCGGTTCAAGTTTTGCGTCCAGGACGTCGGTCTCTTCCTTATCGCGTTCGGGGGTCAGAGTCGTTTTTAGGGGCTTGCCATCTCGAGTGTAGTCGAGAGTAAATTGGGCGCCACCTGCATCCCGAATTGCCTGAACAAAGTTGAAAAAGGTGGGAAGAGTTTTGCCATTGATGGCGACCATGACGTCGCCCTTTCGAAGGCCGGCCTGCCCGGCGACAGATTTTTCATTGACTCGACCGATGATCGGAGCTGGATTTACCTCCGACTTTCCATCCACAAAGTTCACGCTTGTGAGGATGATCATGCCTGCGAGGACGCTGAACGCAGGACCTGCCGCTAAGACGATGAATCGCTTCCAGGGTGCCGACTGATAGAAGCCGCCTGGGATGTTCACCTCGCTTCCATCCTCTTCAGGCACCATGCCCTTGATCCGAACGAAACCTCCAATCGGGATCGCTCGAACACTGAACTCGGTAGTTTCGCGAAGGACTCGACCAGTTGGGGTGTCGACGACTTCGGACTCCCGGGCTCGTCCGCCGCCCTCCAGCATGCTCGCCGCGAATTTGTCGGGTAAGTGCGAAGATGCGCTGCCATCTTCCTCGACGGTGTGGACGTACTCGCGATCGACGGGGATGTCGTACGTCCGCTTGCCCCACAGCCAAAGCCGCTTGCCCATGCCGATGGAAAACTCTTCGACTCCCATGTTGAAGAACCGGGCAAAGAGGTAGTGCCCAAGCTCGTGAGCCGCCACGAGGATCGAGATCATCAGGAGGAAAACCACCGCGGTTTCCAGTCCCGAGATCACGTTGATGGATGCAAGCAGGTTCAGCATAGGTCAGGCGGAATGTATTAGATTACGAGCAAAAGCCCGCGAATCTGCGTCGGTGGCGAGAAGATTCTCCAATGTCGGTGCTTCCGGCCTATGGTGGTCAACGGTCGCTTCCACGATCTCCGGGATCTGCAAGAATCGGACCTCTCCTCTAAGAAACGCATTTGCGGCCTCCTCGTTGGCTGCGTTCATCGCGCAAGGGGTCGTCCCACCCTTCTTTACGCTTTCCCGCGCGATAGTGAGGCATCGGAACGTCTCCACATCCGCTGGCTCAAACGTGAGATGGGGCGTTTCGACGGGATTCCATGGCTTCATCTGGTTCGGTACACGCTCCGGATAGAGCAGGGAATAGGCGATGGGGAGCCGCATGTCGGGCCAACCCATTTGGCCGAGCACGCTGCCATCCTTGAACTTGACCATGCTGTGCACTACGCTCTGGGGGTGAACAACGACCTCGACCTGATCCACATCGAGTCCAAACAACCATTTGGCTTCGATGGTTTCCAGGCCCTTGTTCATCAGCGTGGCCGAGTCGATCGTAATCTTGCCCCCCATTCGCCACGTCGGATGGTTCAGCGCTTGTTCGACCGTGATGTCCCCGAGATCGGAGGCTTTCTTCCCGCGGAAAGGTCCCCCGCTGGCGGTGATGATGATGCTCTCAACTTGGTCCGGCCGATAGCCCTGGAGACACTGGAAGATGGCGCTGTGTTCGCTGTCGATGGGGGTCATCGTGACGCCATGCTTTTGGATCAGCGGCATCACCACCTCACCTGCCGCGACTAGAACCTCCTTGCTGGCGAGAGCGATGTCTTTTCCTGCCCTGATCGCCTCGATGGTTGGCAACAGACCGATGACGCCGGCCACGCAGATCACCACGATGTCCGCCTCGGGCAGGGTCGCCAGGCGGACAAGAGCGTCCATCCCACTCGGCATCGGCCCATCATTCGGCCCCTCGTAGAGGGCCAAATGTTTCACGTGATAGCGGGCGGCCTGTTCGAGGAGAACTTCCTGGTTCCGACCGGCGGCCAGCCCAACGACCTGTAGAAGGTCTTCGTGCTGGCTGATGATGTCCAGCGTTTGGGTTCCTATGCTGCCGGTCGACCCCAGGATGACGACGCGTTTCATTACTTAGCCCTTAAACAAAGATTTCAGGATAAAGAAGGCGTTTGCCGGCCGCTCGGCCAAGCGGCGCGTGAAGTACGGGTACCAGGAGTCCCCGAAGGGAACGTACACCCTGACATTAAAGCCTTCGGCTTTTAGGCCGTCTTGCAAATCTCGCCGAATTCCGTAAAGCATTTGGAATTCAAATTTCGATTTGTCGATCGATTTCTCCGCCACATATTTCTTGATCTCGTTGATGATCGTCTCGTCGTGGCTTGCGATCGCCGGGTAGTTCGCCGCATCGAGAAGCCTCTTAGATTGGGTCACGTACGCCTCGTCCACTTTTGACTTCTCTGGAAAAGCCACCGATGCCGGTTCGAGATAGGCGCCTTTCACGATGCGAACTCGTGCCTGGAGTCGGATGATTCGCTCGACATCCTCGGTGGTGCGATAGAGATAGCTCTGCAAAACGGTGCCGGTGTTCGGGAAGTCGGGAAAGACCCGCTCGATCATCGCGATGGTTCGCTCCGTGTAGTCCGAGCCTTCCATGTCCACACGAACGAAATTGCGGTGGCTCATGGCGGTCGAGAGCACTTCGCGGTAGTTGTCTTCGGCGAACTTCTCACCTTGGTCCAAACCGCACTGGGTGAGCTTGATCGAGATGTTGAGGAGTTCTTTGCCTTTGTCTGGCGACCAGGTCTTCACCGCGGGAACTTCCGCGATGCGATCGAGCATGCGGATAAACGTCTCCTTTGCCTCGGTTGCTTCCTTCTCGCTATTCGTGTTCTCGCCTAGGAAGTCGAGGGTCACAAGCAAGCCCTTGGCGATGAGCGCCTCACTGGCGGAAATCGCTTCTTCGAGAGTGTCACCGGCAATGAATCGGCGAACGAGAGGACGAAAGAGCCGCGACTGGCGGATCATCCTTTCCACGGGCTTCATTGCAGCGGATTTGAGGATGAACGCACGAACAAGGGACATCGGTTGAGGAGTTTACCGTCCGAGCTTCTTGCCAAACTTTTGGAGCGCTCGATCCAAGTAAGCCGTCTCTGGCATCTTCATGGTCCGCGAAGCGAAGTAATAAGCCCAGGCTCCACAAAGGCTGGCAAAGAGAAAGCCGAGGAATAGCGGAAGCCGATGAGGGTTATTGGATAGTCCGAAGACCGCTTTATACACAGCATAGGCGCCAAAGCTTGCTACGCCAAGCACGACCGAAGACGCGACCGACTTGCCAAGGGTGAGCGCGACCCCCTTCTTGTCGAGGTCACCGACCTCATGTTCCAGTGTCACCAAAAGCACAACCGCCAAAAGCGCAGCGGCGATGTCCGTCACTAGGGCAAGTGCTCGGAAATCGGGAGAGACGCTCTGGGCGAACCAGCACATCGCGATAAAGAGGGCGGTGATGCCAGTGCTCATAATGACCGGTCGTGCGGTCTTGTGAATGGAAAAGAAGCCCCGCATCAAGACGGGCTGCATGCACCAGAATACGATTCCAAACGCATAGACTTGGAGGCAACTCGCCGTGTTGTCCAGGCTTGTAAGATCATTGCCCTTGCCGAACCCGTATATCAACTTCACCATCTCTGGAGCGAGAGTGAACATCAGAGCCGCTGATGGCATTCCCAAATAGATCGCCGTTCGCAGCGTCTTGGAGACCTGCTGACGGTACATATCCATCCGGTCGTGGGCAAAGAACTCGGAAAGAACGGGTACCGCGGCCAGCGCCAACGCCTGACCAAATATTCCCAGCGGCGCTTGCATCAGGTTGTTCGAGACTTTGAAGATCGTATTCGTGCCTGGTGCGTAAACGGAGGCAAATTTCTGGGTGATGATCGCGCAGACACTAGGCAGGGAAAAGCCAAGAATTACCGGCAGCAGGAGCGTGAAGAACTTCTTGACGCCGGGTGTCTCTAGGTTTAGCGAGGGCTTGAAACGACCACCAAGCTTGGCCACGAATAGCGTCGGCAAGACAAGGTTTCCGATGGCCGCTCCGATAAGGGCACCCCAAGACATTCCCGCGATACCTATACCGATCGAACTGCCCACCAGGGCGCCCACGATGATGCCGACGTTGTAAATGTTCGGGGCGAGCGCGGGAGCGGCAAACCTCTTATGCGAATAGAGGGTGCCAATGATGACCGACCCCACCAGGAATGCAAACTGGGCCGGGAGCATGATGCGACCCATCTCCACAATGCGCGGAGTCAGATCCGCCGAAATCGGAACCTTGACCCCGTCGATGAGCTTGTATTTGTCGGCCGCCAGGTAGCTCGCGATCTGGGGTGACAGAAACCACGCAACCAGGATCAGAACGATCGCAATCAGGCTGCAGATTGTCACTACGACACTGAACAGGTTCCAGGCGTCGTCCTCGCGATCCTTGTGAAGGTAGTCGCTAAACACCGGGATAAACGCCGAGCTCAGTCCGCCTCCCGCGATCAGCATGAAGATCAGGTCAGGAATCTGAACGGCCAGGTTGTATGCGTCAGTGTCCAAGCTGAACCCGAACTTCGCAGTCATCACCGTATCCCGAAGGAGTCCGAGGATCCGGCTGAGCAGCAGGGCGGCGGCCATAATGCCGCCCGCCTTCGCGATGGTGATGGTCTTCGGAGCCGGAGCCTCGGGGTCTGACACTGGGGCTTATTAAACCTTACGACTCGTCGAAGGGCCACTCTTTGCTGTCCGATCCGGCGCGCGGACTCGTGGGACCGCCGATCACGCTATAGACGCCTCCGTCCTCATCGGGAGGCAGGATCTGCGGCCCGTCAGGAAGCTTTGGACGCAATAGCTTGCGAATTCCCGCAATTGCTGCGAAGGGAAGGGCGACAATCGCTACGGCCAGAAGGAGGCTAAGAAAGAAAACCACGAGGAGTGGAAGGACCAAAAGCGTGACCAACCACGCCAGTGGCGACTTCTTTCTCCGGAGCCATTCGGTTCCGGTGCCAACATACATTGTTCGATAGGGCGATCTAAAGGTCATTCCCGGCATCTGATTTGTTCAACACCTAGTGCGTCCATAGCGTTGCCGAATGGGACCTTTGGCAATGCTTTGGGACTGCGCGAAGGGCTTCGCGCAGTCCCAAGGCTTCGCTTAGAGGGTGCGGTCGATCAGCGCAGCGATCGTCGCTTTGGGAGCAGCACCAACCATCTGATCCACGACCTTGCCGCCCTTAAAAACGAGCAATGCTGGGATGCTCATGATGCCGTAGGTTTCGGCGAGCTTGCTGTCTCGATCCACGTCTACTTTGAAGACCTTGGCCTTGCCTTCGTATTCTGCTGCGAGTTGCTCTACCCAAGGGCCGATGGTTTTGCAGGGACCGCACCACTCCGCCCAAAAGTCCACCAACACCGGGATTTCGGACTTGAGCACCTTCTCCTCAAACTCAGTTCCAGATACTGCCAATTCTGCTGCCATTATTCTTATAAGACTCCTGTTGTTTCTACGCAGGGGTATACCCGACCAGGTTCAAACGCCAATTCGATTTGCTTGTGACCTGTCGGCGCCCTTTGACGTCATATACAAGTGAAAGACCGAACACTCGGTCAGCAGGAGACTTTCTAAACTTGAGAACAAGGTGGACAGGATTAGCACTTGGCGCTTGCGCGTTGATGGTCATGACGACCGGGGCTTACGCCCAGAAGGCGAAGAAGCCCGTTGGTGAGTCACTCCTCGTAGGTGTCCGACTTTATGACACCGGGGTGAGGATCGTGAGCATCTACGGATCGCCCGACGAGATTCAGGCGGTTACCGTGGGTACGTCAGCAACCGGCGGCGGATCCGGCGGACCTGGGTTCCCAGGCGGCGGCGGTCGCGGTGGCCCCGGCTTCGGCGGACCTGGCAGCGGTGGCGGCGGTAACTCGTCGGCATCCGGTGCTGACTTCGATCAGCCCTTTACTTTTGGCGATGAGATGTTGCGACAGCGACCTCAGGGCTTTGGCCCTCCCGGCAGCGGTTCTCCCGGCGGTCCTCCTCAGGGCTTCGGACCTCCTCCCGGTGCAGGTGGCCCACCTAACGTTCCTGGTGGAGGCGGTCGAGGCTCCTTCCCCGGCGGTGGCGGCGGTGTTCCGAATGGCGGCGGTGGCTCGGCTACCGAGGCGACTTACACCCGATGGGTCTACAACCGAAACAACAGCAAGTACGGTTTCGTGCTTGACAAGTTCGGTCGAGTAGTCCAGATCGAAGCGATCGGAATTCAGAACCCGAAGGTCAAGACCAAGAAGGGCATCGGATTCGGAAATACCTTCGCTCAGGTCGTGAAGCAGTACGGTACGCCGGACGGCTACGAGATCGCGGGAGATAGCATCGTCCTTCGATATCTCACCCGACAGAAGGTTGCCTTCCGACTCAGCCGAATGGCCGATAAGAAGCCGCATGTGGTGACCGGTGTGGTCGTCGCAGCCGGTAAGCGCTAAATAAGTTGGCTGACGAACGAGACGACATCCGCGCGCGGATCGATATCGTTGAACTCGTTGGCCAAAGCGTTCGCCTGACTCGCGCAGGCAAAACCTGGAAGGGTCTTTGTCCGTTCCACCCGGACAAGAACCCTTCCTTTACTGTTTCTTCTGAGACCGGTCGCTACAAGTGCTGGTCGTGTGGCGAAGGCGGCGACATTTTTACGTGGGTCATGAAGACCCAGAACGTCGACTTCATCGAGGCGATGCGTACGCTCGCCAAGCAAGCCGGCATCGAGCTTGCCACCCGCGGTGTTCAAACGCCACCATCCGTCCGTGCGGCTCAAGAGACCGCGATGGATACCGCATTGGCCTTCTTCCGAGACCAGTTATCTCGAAGTGAAACCGCCAAAGAGTATTGCGAACGTCGAGGCATCTCTCCTGAAACCATCAACGAGTGGGAGCTTGGTTATGCCCCGGATGCGGGGAGGGCTCTTGCTGGACACTTGCGCAAGCTCGGATTCGCCACGGATCTCAGCAAAGAGCTCTTCCTCATAGATGAGAACGCCCAGGGCGAGTACTACGACAAGTTCCGCGGACGCCTGATGTTTCCGATTCGGGACGAGAAAGGGTCGTTGGTGGGCTTTAGCGGCCGTCTCCTGGGCGACGGACATCCGAAGTACATCAACAGCAGCGACACGCCTCTGTATCGCAAGAGCAAGGTCCTGTACGGGATGAACCGCGGACGCGATCGGATCTCCAAGGAGCGGCGTGCCGTTCTCACGGAGGGTGCGATGGACGTGATCGCTTGTTTCAACGCGGGAGTCTCGATCGCACTTGCATCTCTTGGAACTGCATTTAGCGAGGACCAAGCGAAGCTGCTGAAGCGGTGGTGCGAAGAAGTGGTGATCTTTTACGATTCCGACGCGGCAGGACAGAAGGCGGCAAGTCGGGCGATCACCATTCTTCAAAACGAGGGTCTGCGCGTGCGAGTTTCCCTCTTGCCGGAAGGCGACGACCCCGACACCCTCTTGAAGCGCTCGGGACCAGTTGCGGTGCAAAAGGCGGTGGACGATAGCCTCTCTCCCACCGAGTACGCGATTCAGGCGCTCTTGAGACGTCGCTCTCCCGAAGAGGAAGCTTTCTGGACGGAGGCGGTGGAGATTCTGGCCCACGCGCCCAACCAGATGGAGCTGGAGAAGCACATGCTGAAGCTTGCTGCGATGTATCCCGGCCTGCGAGACCCAGTGAAAGCAGAAAGGGCCCTGAGGAGGCTGGTGGTTGCCCAGCGGCGGCAATCGAGGGAAGGGATTCCGCACGAACGGATCGTGGCGACTCCTCAACACCACCACAGCGCGTCGGATCTCAGCTCGGCTGAGCTGACCGTTTTCCTAGCATTTCTGTCCTCCGAGTTCAGGCGAAGCGCTTGGTGGTTCGCGAGGGCAACTCACTTGTTCATGACCAAGACGGCCTCAGAAATCAGCGCCGCGATTTCTAAAGCATTCCCCACCGCGCCTCCCGAGGGCAAGCCGAGCGATTGGCTTCATTTGATAGAGCCAGAGAGCCTACAAGAACTGCTGGCAGACATCCTGCAGGACTTCCGGGCGGAGAACCTCACGGAGGGACGGCTGGCCGACAGCGTGGAGCTTTTAAAGAGGGAGCACGCCTCCCGAGACGTGGAGGTGATGAAGCGAAGCGAGGACATGAACGACGCGAAGCGACAAGAGATCCTTACACGTCTCCGGCAGCTTAAACCGGACGCAAAAGCCAAGCCAAAAGAAGAGGACGAATGGTTCTGATTTGCCGGTAAATCAACCGGCGCAGACTTCTTTTACGGCATATTGAAAAACGGCTTGGGAATCAGCCATGTGTTTGTTATAGTACAAGCGGCTACATAGCTAGAGGGGAAGCTAGCAATGGGCCGAGGGATATGGTAGTAGGAACGCGTCAAGGCACCGAACTGCCGCAGTCATTGAGTGTAGAGGGTCCAAGGGTCCGAACGTTCACATGTCCTGCGAGACAGTTTTCAGCAAAGAAGCCAGCCAAGACCGGGATCAAGGAACGAAGTGATTTCGTCGACCTTGACCTGTACGAGGCCAGTCAGGCTGAGATCGATCACCACAGTCTGGACGACTCCGTCCGCATGTGGCTCAAGCGCATCGGTCAGATTCCACTTCTGTCGGCCGATCAAGAAATGAGCCTCGCGCGCCACTGTGGCGAAGGCTGCGGCGAGTGCAAGAAGATGCTCATCGAGTCGAATCTGCGTCTCGTTGTCAGCATCGCTAAGCGCTTCGTTGGCCGCGGTCTGTCCATGCAAGACCTCATCCAAGAAGGCAACATGGGGTTGATCCGGGCGGTGGAGAAATTCGATCCGGATCGGGGATTTCGGTTCAGTACCTACGCTACGTGGTGGATCCGGCAGGCGATCTCGCGTTCGATTAGCGACCACGGCCGCACGATTCGAGTTCCCGTGCACACCCTCGAGGCCGTGAACCGAATGCTCAAATGCGCCAGCCACCTGCAGCAGCAGCTTGGCCGCGAGGCAACCACCGCCGAGATCGGCAACACCCTTAACATTAGCGCGGAGAAAGTTCAGGACTTCCACCGGGCAATCATAGAGCCCTTGTCCCTGGACACCCCGGTTGGCGAGAGCGAGGACGCCGCACTTGGCGAGTTCATCGTGGACCGTTTCGGCGAGACGCCCGCAGAAGCCGCAGTAAGAGCGGTGATGCGTGGACGCATCGACGACATCCTGGGCACGCTCTCCAAGCGAGAAAGGGAAGTGATCGCGATGCGCTACGGCCTCACCGACGGCCAGCCCCACACTCTGGAAGAGGTGGCACGCGCGTTTCAGGTGACCCGCGAGCGGATTCGACAGATCGAACAGAAGTCGCTCAAGAAGCTGAAACACCCGTCGCGGGCGCAACCGTTGCGCGAGTTGTTGGATTGAAGTAGCGTCGGCGTGGGCGTCGACGCTACTTTTGGAACGCTACCCTACTTCGCCAGCGGGAATCCGGACGGTGAACGTTGACCCCTGATTAAGAGCGCTTGTCACCGCCACGTGACCACCGTGAGCCTCGACGATGTGTTTCACGATACTCAGTCCCAGGCCGGTGCCTCCCGTAGAACGAGAGCGGGCGCGATCCACTCGGTAGAACCGCTCGAAGATGCGTGGCTGATGCTCTAGGGCGATCCCCAGGCCTGTGTCCGTGACTGATACCTCGACTTCAAGCGCGCTACAAACGACCTTCACGGCGACACTCCCTTGGGTCGTATAGTTGATCGCGTTGTCGATGAGGTTGTAGGCGACCTGGGTCATCTGAGAGTTGTTGGCTTCGATGCGGCAAGAATCGGGTCCCTCGTAGCTCAGAGAGAGGCCCTTGTCCGAAGACTTGGTCTCCAGTTGAGAGAGAACAAGACGGAAGATCTGGGCAATGTCGCAGGCTTGCTTCCGCACTGGGTTCGATTCTGCCGCGCTGAGGATCAACAGGTCTTGGGTGATCACCGAGAGGCGGTCTACTTCGTCCAGAATCCTCTGAAGGTAGCGCTGCTTCCGCTCTTCATCTTCTTCGTCCTTGTCGGTAAGGGTCTCGGCCATCGCGCGGATGACGGTCAGTGGGGTGCGAAGTTCGTGCGACACGTTTGCGACAAAGTCTTGGCGGATTCGCTCGAGTCGCCGAAGGTCGGTGATTTCGTAGATGGAGAGGAAAACGCGCCCCCTCTCGTCGTGCTCGACCCATGCCTTCGCCTGCCCCATTTTCTCGTCCGGGTAGCTGAAGACGAGTTCCGCGCTCTGAGGCTCTTGCTCACGGTTCGCTTGGAGGATGAGTTGCTCGAGGTCGTACGAGAGCGTAACCGCGAGAATGGATCGGCCCACCGGGTCGTCGAACTTGAAGAGGTCGGTGGCACGCTTGTTTGCGTAGAGCACGTGCCCCTTGGAGTCGCAAATGAACACGGCCACGTCCAACCCGTCCGCAAGGGCATCTACCGCTTTGCGTTGGCGTTCGATCTGGGTGTGGAGCAGCTCGGATTCCGAGTGCTTTTGAGCCAAGACCTCGTTCTGCTCACGCAATACTTCCTGTGCTTTCACTCCTGCAAAGCCTAGGACCCCCCCGCCGACGATGAGGAACCAACCGGCGGTCAGGGAGAAAGCGTGAGCGAAGTCCAGGACCGCGAGCACCGCCAATACCGCCGCACCCCCAAGGCACAGCGCGGATGTCCATAGCATCGCACGGAAGACCACTGGAGAAAGGACGTATCGTAAGGCCACGAAGCATCCGAGAGAAGAGGTGTTCGGTGTTGGGTGTTGGGTGTTAGGTGTTCGGGCCGGAGGGCTTTCCCTCCTAACACCTAACACCCAACACCAAACACCTCCCTCCCCGCGTCTATCCCCTGGGACATGAAGAAAATCGAAGCATTCATCCGCGTCAACAAGCTGGAAGAAGTCAAGCAGGCATTGGAGGAGATTGGGATGCAGGGGATGAGTTGCGAGCAGATTCGAGGCTATGGCCGACAGCTCGGTCGCACCGACAAGTATCGGGGGAGCACCTACGCGGTGAATTTGCTTCCTAAGATGAAGGTGGAGCTAGTTGTGTTGGACGAACAGGTGGAAGAGGCGATCGAAGTCATAGCGAAGACCACCCAAACTGGCGAGATCGGTGACGGAAAGATTTTTATTAGTGACGTGATGGACGCGATTCGCATCCGCACGGGTGAGCGAGGAGACGCCGCGCTCTCCTAGCGTAAACGGCGCCTTGGTCGGCGTCCGAGGGCGAGCACACCGAAACCAAGTCCCACCACAGGAAGTGGCTCCGGGGCCGGCGTGTAAGAATAGGTCACGGTCATCGATGAAACGGTGGTTCCGTAGCTAAACGAATTCAGTTCGTAGACGGGTTCGGTGTCAAACACGACTCCATTCGAGAATCCGTTTTGCTGCTCGGTGGCTTGACCAAAGCCCGTCAACTCCAGCAGCAAACCCGGATCTGAGCTCGATTGACTGTCGTTTACGAGAATGGGGGGACCGGTAAGGACGACCTCAGTGCCCTCGAAGGTGCCCTCCGCATATGGCTCGGTGTTCAAAGAGTAAGGCTGGAAACCGAGAACGGTAACCGCGTAGGTCTGGGGAATATGCACGTGAACGAAGGCCTGGCCGCTTGGGTTGCCCACATCCTGGCTCTTGAGAAAGATCGACGCGGATGAGGACGAATCGACGTTGAAAATGGCTGCATCAAGAGTCCCGAGCGTTGGGTCGAACCGGTCGAAAAGGCCGGTGGCAAGGTCCACCGGGTGAGGACCGGAAAGATCGGCCATCGCTGGCAAAACTGTGCCCAGAATCAGAGTGGCCGTGGCGAGTCGAGCCAGGAATGCATTCATCGTTCCTCCCGGGGATCAAAGCCCCCGCTCCTGGATTGTAACGCCAAATTGTTGTCTCATCTGACGCGGTAGTATTTCCAGGCGTGCCCTTCAAGAACTTCAGCATCTGGCGTGGCAGGTTGCCTCATTGGCGGGCCGACGATGTCACCTACTATGTGGAGTTCCGGCACCGCCGACCACTGTCGGTAAACGAGTGCGCCGTCGTCCTCAAGTCACTGCTAAAGTCCGAAGGGCGCCGATGGGAGATCATCATCGCGTGCTCGCTTCCCGAGAAGACGGAGCTTCTATTCACGGTCGGTCATGATCCTTCGGGTGTCCCGTATGAACTGTCCGATCTCGTAGAAAAGGCGAAAGCAAGGGCTGGAAAGCTTATCGTCAAGCAGACCGGGGAGCGATTTCCCCCTTTCTACAATGAGAGCTACGATCGCATCGTGAGGGACGACGCGGAACTCGAAGAGCGGTGGAATCAGATTCTCGCCTCGCCAGTTGACGCGGAGTTGGCCGAAGATCCCGAAGAGTATTTGGCGCTCTGGGCTCGAAACGCTCCCCTCTAGGTCCTCTGACGGAGTCAAAAGTTTTGTGGAACGGATCGTGTAGAATGTTTGTATAGATCTATAGTGAGTGTCAGGGGCTCAAGTAGTTTAATGGCACAGAGCGTAGGTGGGAGGCAAATAGAAGAAACATGGGAAGAACAGTAGGAATTGACCTCGGCACTACCAACTCGGTGGTTGCGGTTATGGAAGGAGGCGAGCCAGTCGTTTTGGCGACCGCCGAAGGCTCGCAGACAATGCCCAGCGTAGTGGGCTTCAAGTCGAATGGGGAAAGGCTGGTCGGCGTGACCGCCAAGCGACAGATGGTTGTGAACCCCGACAACACGATCTACTCGATCAAGCGCTTCATGGGCCACACCCTGAACGAGGTTCAGGAAGAGACCAAGCGAATTGGTTACAAGGTGAAGAGCGGCAAGAACGGCCAGGTTGTGGCTGTCGTGCCCGCTGCCGACAAGGAATTCACGCCGGAAGAGATCTCGGCGATGATCCTTCAGAAGCTGAAGGCAGACGCAGAGGCGCGCCTCGGCGAAACCGTCGATCAGGCGGTGATCACCGTTCCCGCATACTTTAACGACGCACAGCGAACCGCCACCAAGAACGCCGGCGAGATCGCTGGTCTTAAGGTCTTGCGAATCATCAACGAGCCAACCGCGGCATCGCTCGCTTACGGCCTAGACAAGAAGGCCAACGAGACGATTCTCGTCTTCGACTTGGGAGGCGGTACGTTCGACGTGTCGGTTCTCGACGTCGGTGAGGGAGTCTTCGAAGTGCGAAGCACCGCGGGCGACAGCCACCTTGGTGGCGACGACTACGACAACAAGATCGTCGATTGGATCGTCACCGAGTTCAAGAAGGACCAGGGCGTTGACCTTAATAAGGACCGAGCCGCAATCCAGCGACTCCGAGGGGCGGCCGAGCAGGCGAAGATCGAGCTTTCTAGTCAGGGAAGCACCGCCATTAACTTGCCATACATCACGGCAGTGGACAACGAGCCCAAGCATTTGGACTACTCGCTATCTCGAGCCAAGTTCGAAGAGCTGACCCATGACCTGATGGAGCGAGTCAAGAAGCCGTTCAACCAGGCTCTGGAAGACGCGAAGCTCAAGCCGAATGAGATCGATGAGGTTATCCTCGTCGGCGGTTCCAGCCGAATGCCGCAGGTGCAGGAGCTGGTTAAGAAGCTCACCGGTAAAGAGCCGAACCGATCGGTAAATCCGGACGAGGTCGTGGCGGTAGGCGCCGCAATTCAGGCCGGCGTCCTTGGCGGCGAAGTGAAGAACATCGTTCTTCTGGACGTCACCCCGCTTTCCTTGGGTGTCGAGACCCAGGGCGGAATCTCGGACAAGCTGATCGATCGCAACACTACGATCCCGACCAAGAAGAGCCGTATCTATACGACTGCGAGCGACAACCAGCCGGAAGTGGAGATCCATATTCTGCAGGGCGAGCGACCGATGGCTCGAGACAACAAGAGCCTTGGCCGATTCCACCTGGCAGGTATTCCGCCGGCGCCGGCACGGGTTCCGCAGATCGAGGTCACCTTCGACATCGACGCGAACGGCATCTTGAACGTCAGCGCGCAGGAGAAGGGAACCGGCGCCAAGCAAAGCATCACGATCACCGGCTCGGGCAACCTGAACAAGGACGAGATCGAGCGCATGGTGAAGGAAGCGGAGATGAACGCCGAGAACGACCGAAAGGCTCAGGAGCTGATCGAGTTGAAGAACAAGGCCGATTCTCTCGCCTACAACACGGAGAAGACTCTTCGCGAGTTGGGCGACAAGGTCGACGAGGCCACTCGACAGAGCGTGACCGAGAAGATCGAGGAAGTCCGCAAGGCAGTTGCCAACGGCACCGAGGAAGAGATCCAGGCAGCGTTCAACGCGCTGGAGACGGAGAGCCACGCGATCGCCGCGAAGCTTTACGAGACCACCAGTGCCGAGGCCGATGCCAGCGAGCAGCCCGGTGCTGCCGAGGGCGCAAGCCACGCGAACGAGGATGTCATCGACGCCGAGTTCAAGGAAGAAGCGACCAAGTAAGCCCGGGTTGAGAAAGCCCTCCCTTCGGGGAGGGCCTTTTTTGTTTCTGCCCGTAGCGTCGGCGTTCCCGCCGATGACGACTACCTTCCGTATCGGCTTGCAGATTTCGTATCAGGGTTGGATTCCGTCAGTGAGCAAAGTTTCCCGTTCCGATTGCGACCGTGTTGGCCAGCTTGCTGACGTAGGCATCCCGATCACCTCTTAGCTTGCGGATCGCGCTAGCGATCAAAGGCGACTTGATCGACGCAATATACCGTTCCTGATTTAGGATTGGTTCGCCGAACTGCAGACCCGGAACGCCAGGAGGCGTGTGGATGCCCGCTAGCCATATTAGGGCCTCAATCCGCTCAACTTCATTTTGACCAAGCAATATTTGTTGCAGTCGTTCGACGGTTGGAGGACTGAATGCAGGTCCGACCGTGTAGTTGGAGAAGCAATACTGCATCGGCAAAAGATGCCCTTGAGGATCTTCGACCCGCACGACGGCCGCTCTTAAGCCATCAAATCCGATGTAAATCTTTTGGGGTCCATCGCCACCCATTCCCATCCGCGTCTTTTGAATGAGCACGGGCTTGGATAACCACCCAACATCGCTGTAGTCAGCCCCGTCGGCGTATCTCCGCCAGCCGGTGTCAAATTCGAATCTTTCCAGCACCTTGCCGTCTAAGTCAGTCACATACAACCAGGCATGCTCTGCGCTTGGCACCATGCCAGTGTGAGGATTTAGGAAAACCAGATAGCCTTGGTTGGGTTGCCGGGGAAACTTCCAAACGTAAGCGTCATCGTGGTTTAGGAAGAGATTTGAAGGTGATCGGTAGAAAGGTTCGGAGTCCTTGTTTTCCAACAAGGTTTCCTTCACGTAGGTCAGAAACTTGCGTCTTTCTGGCTCGGGAAATCGCATCATTCCTCCGCCCGACCAACGGGCCAAGTTGTCCCTCATGTCGTGGATTGGGGCAGTCTTCGAGATGGTCGAGTTGGCGACGGAATAAGATTTGCCCGATGCACAGCCGAAGACGGCCAAGAGGCCGATGGCCAGGGTCCCAAGCGAAAGTCGGTGGCGAGTCATTGGTTTAACCTGCAATAACAAATTGAGGCTACCAATGAATCCCGTGAAACGCAAAACCCTCGTTTTGGAACTGCTGCTCTACCATGTTGCGTTTATCCTCAGTCATGCTTCTCGCCCTGATCGTCACCGCGCAATTCCGACAGCCCACCGTCCAAGACATCGTCCGCGCGGAACGGGACTTCTCTGCACTCTCTGCGAAGATCGGACGACGGAAGGCATTCTTGGCCAACTTCGCACCTGACTGCATCGTGTTCGCTCCCGGTCCGGTGAACGGGATCAAGCGGACAACTGCCGATCCCGAAGGCCAGGGCAGCTTGACTTGGGAGCCGACCAGGGCGGAGATCGCCAACTCTGGTGATGTGGGCTATACCACGGGGCCGTGGACTTATCGGATCGGCGATAAGGTGGTGCTCGGCCAATACTTCAGCGTCTGGAAGGTACAGCCGGACGGAAAGTGGAAAGTTGTAATCGACGCGGGGTCGGGCAACGCGGATGGAAGTCAAAAGGGGCTCACGATACCGAACAGAAACTACCGTCCTCAGGAGGGCTCGTGGTTCGGACCAAGTGAGCGCAATGCATTGTTCGCCGCAGACCGGACATTGAGCGAATCTCCAAAGGACCTGGGCAAGTGGTCTTGGCCCGATCTCTACCTCCTCCAAGACGGGTCCCTCCCGATGAGAGGGCAAGACGCTTTGAAGGGGATCCGCACCCCGGCGAAAGAAACCACCATCGACGGCGATATCTCGACTTCCGGCGAATTCGGCTACACCTACGGCTCCACCGAAAGGGAAGGGAAAAAGGGCAACTACGTACGGGTGTGGCGTAAGAATCGGGCCGACGAGTGGAAGGTCGCCGTTTACGTATCGTTACCAGTTCGGTAGCCTTTTGTTAAGGGGCGATTAGGCTTCAGTTAAGGATCGCCCATCCTTAACTCGGGGTTAATGAACCGCTTTAACAATCTGTGTCAGCTAACCGCCGGGGATCACCGGTGGGAGTGAGACACCCCAATGAAGAAAGCCTTTACCCTCATCGAGCTCCTCGTGGTGATTGCCATCATCGCGATCCTCGCAGCAATCCTCTTCCCGGTCTTCGCTCAGGCGAAGGCGGCAGCCAAGAAGACGGCCGACCTTTCCAACATGAAGCAGATGGGCACCGCCACCATGCTTTATGAGAACGACTACGAAGACACGTTCTACCCCCACCGATTTAACTGCCCGGGCGGCGCTCTCGGCGCTTCCGCGATCTGCACCGAGTATCTCGACCCGACCCGGCCGAGCGGCCTGAAGGCAGAGGCGGAGAACTTCCGAGATAACGGAAACGGCCCTGGCGCCCTCTACCGCTACTACTGGGTGTTCATGCTCCAGCCGTACTCCAAGAACAAGGATATGTTCATGGGCCCGGGCGCTCCGAACCCCTTCACTCCGGACCACGGCGCGCTCCTTCAGTGCAAGGGCGCGGGCTGCACCGGTACCAACTACGGCGGTCAGAACTCCTACGGCCACAACGATGCCTGGCTCAGCCCGGCGGGTGCTTTCGCTGGTCCTGATGGACAGCCAGCCACCGTCAACGCCAGCTCGGTCGACCGAGTCGCCGGCATCGTCATGATCACGTCCTCCAGCTACTACGGCGTCGTTCCGGACTTCATGAATGAGTCTGGCTTGCTCGACCAGAGCCGCTTCGCTCCGGGAGAGTTGGCTCAGATGCAGACGGACATCAACGCCCAGGGCGGTCAGTACAAGTACTACTGGAAGAACCTCGGCAACTCCAACTGGAGCTACTCCGGTGGTGAGTCCGGCCCTCTCGCTTCTGGCGCAGCCGGAATGCCCCAGAAGGCGATCGACCTGGTCAAGGCTCGACACAACGGCACCCTCAACGCTCAGTTCGTTGACGGTCACGCGAAGTCGACTGCCTACAGCAAGCTCATCGGCGACGTTTGTCTCTGGGCCATCAAGGGCGCCAGCAACTGCGGCGGCTAATTCTAAGGCTAAGTTAGGAGAGCAACGGGCGGCAACCTCTGGTTGTCGCCCGTTTTTTTGTCACCCAGAACTTTCATTTCTAAATTCATCGAAATGTGTGGTAGGATCATTTCGATGGACGACGAAACGACAATCAAAGCCCTGAAAGCGCTCTCGGACCCCACGCGCTTTAGGATCGTGACGTTCCTTTCGAACATGTGCTGCGGCACTGCGGCGGTCGATGAAGAAGGTGGCGTCTATGACGGCCCCACCGCAAGCGAGGTCTGCTGTCATCTTACGGGCGCGGAGAAGATCAGCTCTACTGTCTCGCACCATCTACACGAGCTGGAAGATGCCCAACTAGTGCGCATCGAGCGCCGTGGAAAGCGGATGATTTGCACGCTACGCGGTCCGAACCTCATTGAGTTGAGCGAGCGACTGGCTTTGATTGCCAAGGGAGAGAACACAAATGGCTGCTGCTGAGAAGCTTCCGATTATCGTGATCGGTGCGGGGCCGGTGGGTCTCGCCGCCGCCGCCCAACTGCTGGAAAAGGGCGAGCGACCTTTGGTCCTTGAAGCCGGCGAAACCGTTGCCGCAAGTGTCCTTGCTTGGGGACACGTAAAACTATTCTTTCCAGCACAGTGGGATCCGAAGCTTGGAATTCACGTGACTTGAAGTCGC
>JADMIO010603858.1_pt1 | contig 99059 bp, 90 predicted proteins | sample 8958161 | NCBI WGS metagenome assembly JADMIO01 (sample SAMN16585339, study PRJNA669376) | soil metagenome | isolation source: Crop rotation soil | place: USA: Cullars Rotation, Alabama | collected 2011
GACAACTTGTCCACGTGGAATTCTAAGCTTAGGATCCCAATGTGCTGGAAAGACAATTTTTTTCTGTTTTTTCGAAACTTCATCCGACAAAAAATTTCCCTTACATCTCTTTACTTGCTCTTGGCGGCGTTGGATTTGTTTTTAGTCTGCTCTTTAAACTTTCTGATGTGATCACAGCTGTTCTTTCTATGAGAATTGTTATTCAATTTATCGGACAAGCCATTGGAATAATTCTACTACGAAACCGAACGAAAGGATCACACCTGAAATTCAAAATGCCTCTTTACCCGATTCCCGTTATCGTTGCTGTGATTGTATGGAGTTACATTTTCATTTCTACCGGAATTACTTTTATGATTTCAGGATTGATCATGATCATTACAGGTATTATTGTCTATGCGATCAAGGAAAATTCAGGAATGAAAAAAGTACAAGTGAATAACTGACGTCTTCACTTTCATAAATCTTCTTCATGAAAAAAATTCTAACCCTTCTTTTCAGCATCATCGTTATTCATGCGATCGCTCAAAAACCACGTGCACGTGATTTAGGAATTCCTTTCGATGGCACTCCCGGGAAATTCAATTCAATTACAGACGTATCAGGTGTTGAAGTTGGATACAAAACATTGATCTCAGGTTCAGGCAAATTGGTGTACGGAAAAGGTCCCGTGAGAACAGGTGTGACAGTCGTTCTTCCCAAAGGAAAAACGGATAGCTTCTATCCTGCTGCATGGTTTTCACTCAATGGTGATGGTGAGATGACGGGCATTCCTTATATCGAGGATTATGGAATGGGTTACGGTGCCATCGGAATTACAAATACTAACAGTGTTGGAGTCGTGCGCGATGCTATTGGTTCATGGAGTTTTAAGAAATTTTCCAAAGGAGACTTTGTCGACTACTCATTCGGTTTACCTGTTGCTGCTGAAACGTGGGATGGCATGATCAATGACATCAATGGTTTTCATGTGAAGCAGGAAGATGTTTGGGAAGCACTCGACAGTGCACATAGCGGATTTATCAAAGAAGGAAATGTCGGCGGTGGAACAGGAATGGAGTGCTATGAATTTAAAGGTGGTAGTGGTACGGCTTCACGAATTATTACAATCGACTCTGTTCAATACACTGTCGGCGTTTTTGTACAAGCGAATTTCGGAGCGCGAAACGAACTCACTATTGCAGGTGTGCCTGTGGGAAAAGAGATAACAGAATTCCAACCCATCTTTCACGAGCCGAAAAGAAAAGACGGTTCGATCATCGTAATTGTTGCAACAGATGCTCCACTCCTACCCGGAGAATTGAAAGAAGTTGCAAAAAGAGTGACGCATGGTATCGCCAGAACGGGCACTTATTCTCGCAACGGCTCGGGTGAAATCTTTCTCGCATTTTCTACCTTAGGACCCACTTATAATTCTGACAATGTAAAAGAAACATGGTCAGTGATTCCAAAGGAGGAATTGAATCCAATTTTTGAAGCTACGGTTCAGGCAACGGAAGAAGCAATCATCAATGCATTGATTGCCGCTGAAGACATGGTAGGCATTAACGACAATAAAATTTTTGCGATCCCACACCGGCAACTACAGGATGTGCTGAAAAAGTATAACCGGTTAAAGCAATGAATTGAAGGCTTTCTTCATCGTGAGAATGAATTCAACCATTCACTTTTCCCATTCAGATAAAAAATCTCCTGTCTTGGGGGAAAGTCACTTTTTTACTTAGCTGATAGAAAGATTTTTGCGCGCAAAAGAAAATCTTTCAATGAAAAACATTTTACTCTGCTCATTCTTCGCGCTAATTATTTCGAACGCATCGGCTCAAACCTGGACGAACCTTAACGCCAATCTGAATGGATCAATCACTTCCGTTTTCATTACCCCACAAGGAAAAGTGATTGTTGCCGGTAAAGGTGGATTTTTCGCCACCAGTACTGATGATGGCGAAACATGGACCGTTACCGATGCCAGCGATGGGGAAGACATTGAAGATGTTTTTTTCTTCAACGAAAATGATGGAATCATTCTATTGCGAGATGCTTCACTTCTCACCAGTGATGGAGGGCTCACATTCCCATTGTATTCGCCAATGAATGATGATATGAGAGATTTTACTTTCAGCGACAACACTCACGGATGGGCTGTAGGAAAAGATGGTGTGCTAATGAATACCACAGATGGTGGAAATTTATGGGTGGATCAGGGAAACATTATTGATGAAGACCTGGAAGCTGTTTCATTTTCCGATAACAACAATGGATTGATCGTTGGCAAAAACAATTTGGCAATCAGAACCACCGATGGAGGAAACAATTGGGTTGATGCCGAAGCATCAGCAAATGAAGATTTCACCACCACATTTTTTGCAGATGTAAATCACGCATGGATTGCTGGACGAAATGGTGAGATTCTTCACACTTCAAACAGTGGCAATAGCTGGACTTCTCAATTTTCTCCGGTAGATGAAGATTTCAGTGCGATGTATTTTCTTGATGGTTCAAATGGTTTTATTGCAGGAAAAAACGGAACCATCATCAGCACTACAGATGGAGGCAACAATTGGAACTTGAATAGCACTGATGTTAGTGTTTCTATCAATGCTATTTTCATAATCAGTCCGGATAAGGGATTTGCTGTTGGTGACAACGGAACAGTTCTCAAATTGGGCAGTATTTCAACGAGTGTTACCGAAATCAATCAAGTTCACTCTATTCAAATTTCTCCGAATCCTGCTTCTGACTTTATCAAAATTGAATGGTCATCAAATAAAATTTCAAGAGTTGATCTGATGGATGCTTCAGGAAAGTTGATTCAAACATTGAATCTCACAGATCACCAAACGGAAATTTTCATCAAGCCTCTTCACACAGGAATTTATTATTTGCAGACAACGGACGCTGATGGCATAAAGACAATTTCCAAAGTGATCAAAGATTAGTAAGTAAGTACTGCGCTTTATTCTTTCACAAATTTCCGAGAGTAGTTTCCAAGATCCGATTGCAGGACGAGCTGAAATATTCCTGGCGGCAGTGAGTGGACATCAAGAGAAGACTCTTTTGTTCCGGAATTCAATTGATTTTCCATCACTCTTCTTCCGATACCATCGTAAATGAAAATTTTTCCCGATATCAGTGGTTTATTCATAAGGAGTGAAATCTTATCCGTCGCTGGATTAGGGAAAACGGTAAAGTCGAAAGTGGAACGCGCTATTTCTTCCACATCACTGCATTGATATTCGGCCACACTAATATCATCAATTTCCCATCCATCCAGATTATCGAAAGTCGAATCGCTTTTGAACACAAATCGTACGTTAATCGTATCGACAAAATCACGAAGCACGCAGAAAATTCCAAATTCAATAAATGCTTCTTGCCATTCATTTGAAGAATCTCCGGAAAAAGCAGGAGTGCCATCGAAAAGCGTATCGTTCGCCGAGTAATAACCACTCACTGATAATTCTCCACCAAATTGTGCGTACAAAGAATCGTAAATGACATTATACCATGTAGCTCCGTGATCGTGTGAAAATTCAACATATCCTCCATCGCGACCCGCAGTTGTGTTGATCTTATATCTGAAATACAGCTGACTTCCCGCGCCCACATATCCATACGGCAAAAGAATCTCAAAAGAAGAAATATTATTAACGGGATAAGCGTTTACCGTATCGGTCACTATCACATTCGGATTTGAATACGCTTCAGTGAAAATTGTTTTATCAGGCGCACCAATTTGCCAAATGTTTTGATTTGATGTGTCAATCGTTAATTGCAACTCATTTGTTTGATCGAAATTCGTGATGGCGAAATAAGGAAGTTGAGCAAAGACGTTCGCAGAGAAAATGAGTGTGATGAGAAAGAGTATAGCTGCTTTCATAAGAATATTATTTCCCCTTAAAGCTAATGAAAATCCCCCCGAGTGATCGGGGGGATAAACTTCCTAACTATGGCTACAAAGTGTCGGAAGTTTTGCTGCTTGCATTCCCTGCTATTGCAGGGTGAGTTTTTCTATGCCTGGCTCTTTTTATGATCTGCTAAAAATTTTTCTAATCCAATGTCCGTTAACGGATGCTTCAACAATCCCATAATCGAATCCAGCGGACACGTGCAAACATCAGCTCCGGCTTCAGCACACTTTACAATGTGTAGCGGGTTACGAATAGAAGCAGCAAGTACTTCAGTCTTGTAACCGTAGTTACCGTAGATGTGAACGATTTGTTCGATCAGTTGAACACCATCCCAGTTTCCATCATCAATTCTTCCAATAAAAGGTGAAACGAAATTTGCTCCTGCCTTCGCTGCAAGAATTGCCTGCCCTGCTGAAAACACCAATGTGCAATTTGTTTTAATGTTATTGTCACTGCACCACTTCAACGCTTTGATTCCATCTTTAATCATCGGCACCTTCACCACAATAGCAGGATGAAGAGTTGTAAGCTTCTTCGCTTCCTTCACGATTCCATCGAAATCGGTTGAGATCACTTCTGCACTCACATTCTTTCCCACCATTTCGCAAATCGTCACATAGTGCTTCATGATATTCTCTTCACCCTTAATTCCCTCTTTCGCCATTAATGATGGGTTTGTTGTAACCCCATCGAGAATGCCGAGATCGTGCGCTTCCTGGATTTGTTTAAGGTTTGCCGTGTCGATGAAAAACTTCATTAGTTCGTTTCACAGTTTACAGTTGGCAATTCGCTAAATGAAAACTGCCGTTGATGAAAAAAAAGAGGGCAAGTTACTTCTATCGCACCGCTACAACCATCTACCCTTGCTGCCTTCCGACCCTGGGGGAGTTCAACAGGAGCTGGTCGTAGAAGGCTTGCCCGCTGCAAATGTAAACTGCCCTGTGTCTCTTTGATTTGATGTCCTGAAAAAATAGTTTTTAACAGAATTTATTCTTCCCTTGTGCAAAAGAATTTTGAGGATTTTGCTTGCCTAAATGGATTCTCTTTGTAGAGGAATTTTCGAAGGACAATTTAGTAAGCTGCTTATTATCAATTACTTGAGAAAGCAGGCTATATGAGAACCAAAGGATAACCAGTACTTAAGAAACTGAACTTCCTCATTCCAAACCTTTGAAATTGAAGCGTTAACTTTGGGTCATAAAATTGAAAACATGAGCGATCAATCTAAGGGAATGATGATGTTTTTGCTTGGTGCCGTAACGGGCGTAGCCATCGGGTACTTTCTGGCTTCCGACAATAAGGAAGAGATCATCAGCAACATCAAGGACAAGGTAAACAAAGTCAAAGATGATTTGGAAGGTCAGATTGAAAAAGGCAAGAAGCTGGTAAATGATATCAAGCAGAAGGCAAATGACTTGATGGAAAGTACTGACATCTGATTTTCATTTCACGAATTGAATTTCCTTTAAACAATTCTTCATCTGTGGAAAAAGATTTCTCAACGTGGTGGAAAGAAGTGCGTGAAGACGTGAGCGCCTACTTGCAGGCACGCGGCGATCTCACAAAGATTCAGGCTTACGAGAAAATTGGGAAAGTAACCGGTGTGATGATTTCCTTCATCGTTATCGGAATACTCCTTGGCTTTGTGATTTTATTTATCCTGCTGATGATTGGAAGCTGGATTGCTGCGTTGACCGATTCAACAGCCATAGGAATTTCATCAGTGGCAGTGATGATGATTGCGATTTTAGTTTTCCTTTTTCTCAAAAGAAAAACAGTGCTTGAGAAGCCAGTAACACAGAGTGTGATCGAGGCATTGTATGATGAAGAAGATTTTGTGAATCACAAAAATGAATTCGAAGCCAATGGCGAAGAAGACAAAATCATTTGATCTTATTTCCATGCAGCGTGAAAAACTTCGCTTGATGAAGGAATGTGCTGACTACGAGAAAAAATTGCTCGGACATTTAGACACTCTACGTGAGCATCCTGTTCAAATGGCAATAAGCTCCGTTCTCCCTTTTAGTGGCATTGCCAAAAATGGAGTGATGCAAGGTCTTGAGTTGATCAACGATACAATTCTTCCGGTTGTCCTTGGTGCAACCTTTAAAAAAGGAAGAGATAGCTGGACGAAAAATATTTTTCAGGTTAGCCAGGCACTTTTAATCTCCGTTGCCTTCAGGTTTTTTAAGAAGATGATGAATAAAAGAAAAGAAGCAAAAGCAAAAGCCGCCGAAGAAGAATCAATTAATGCTGAAGCCTGATGCAACAATCATTTTTCCTTCAGCACTTTCTTAGTGAGAATATCCTGCACAACCATCCGCGCATAGTTCGGCGCTTCCAACTCAATTGAAGAAGGATCCGTGGTTTTTGTCTGAGCGGCCCAAATCAAATTTCCTGAAGCAACATCATACAAATTCGATTCAAGAAAATAGGAAGTGGTGGTAGTATAGTAACCTGAACTGTACACTGTCGAATAGGCATACGAGTAGTAACCGTAGTAAGGATAACCATACACCGGTGCCGCTATCGAAATGCTTGTTCCTTCCACATACTCCTCTGATTTTTGTTTATCAAGCAACGCCACAGTCATTATCGCATCAAAATTATTTGCCGTCACACGCTCCCTGATTTTCTTCTGCAGGGTTGCTGTATCAATTCCATATTGACTCATCTGCCCCATTTGACCTGCAAAAGGAAAAGTGTTGAACGTTGCATCTGCACGAATTCCTTTCGATCTAAACTCAGAGGAAAGAGCATCTTCAACCGTTGCGCGGTTAGAAGTGTTTGGGGTAATCACCACGATTCCAATCTTCTTGTATTCCCTTGGTGGCGCATCTTTTTGATTCCATGACACGACCATACTTGTAGTACTACATGCAGCAAGAAACATTAGTACAGAAATCCATTTCAATTTTTTCATCCGGTTTGACTTTTCTAAAACTTAGGGGTTCACTTTAATAATTAGTTCACTCACTCCTTCTTATCACCTCCACCTGCAATTGAATCACGCATGCCGGTATCTGCCTGAATATTTTTCATCTTGTAATAATCCATGATTCCAAGATTTCCGGATTTGAATGCTTCAGCCATTGCTGTTGGAACTTGTGCTTCTGCTTCAATCACCTTTGCACGCATCTCCTGGGCTTTCGCTATCATTTCCTGCTCGAGTGCAACTGCCATGGCTCTGCGTTCTTCCGCTTTTGCCTGCGCGATATTCTTATCCGCGTTCGCTTGATCCATTTGCAACTGTGCACCGATATTTTTTCCAACATCGATATCTGCAATATCAATCGAAAGAATTTCGAATGCCGTTCCTGCATCGAGTCCTTTTGCCAATACCACTTTTGAAATTGAATCCGGATTCTCCAAAATGGCTTTATGGTCTTCTGCTGAACCTATACAGGTAACAATTCCTTCACCCACACGGGCCAGTACCGTTTCCTCTCCGGCGCCACCGACAAGTTTGTTGATATTAGTGCGAATGGTTACACGCGCGCGCGTGACAAGCTGAATCCCATTCTTCGCCACCGCAGTTACAGGCGGCGTATCAATCACTTTTGGATTCACAGTCATCTGCACCGCTTCAAAAACTTCGCGACCGGCTAGATTGATCGCCGTTGCTGTCTTCCAATCAAGTGGAATATTCGCTTTGTCAGCAGAAATCATTGCCCGTATCACCTGGTTCACATTTCCTCCAGCGAGATAGTGAGTCTCGATATCATTCGCAGTCACTTTCAATCCTGCCTTTGTCGAATTGATCAATCCGTTCACCACTAATCCCGGCGGCACTTTCCTTATACGCATTGCTACTAATTGACCGATGCCTACCGGTGCACCTGCCACCCAAGCCGTGACCCACAAACCGAGAGGTACGATGTAGAGAAACAGAAAAATAAAAATGATGACAAGAACTGCCACTACTGCCAAAAAAACTGTGTTATCCATTTTGATTGATTTTTTCTTTTACGAAAACTTTATTCAACGTTACACGAATCACTTCAATAGGCCTACCGGCAATAACCCATTCTCCCAGCGTTTGCACTTCATAGGTTTCATCATGGAAGAGTCCTTTGCCAATCGGTGCAATCTTTGACATCGCCGTGCCCTCATCACCCACTTTAATCTTCGACTCATCAATTTCATTCACCTTGGCTTCATTGCGAGTACGGAGTGTTAGTCCTTTCAATAATCCGCTTTTGAATCCATATACAATTGAGAGAACAGTGAAAACAGCAGTTACAAAAAGCGTGATCGTTCCTCCTAGAACACCGAACGTAGAATAAGAAAGGATTACTCCCGTAACCATGGTAAGCGATCCTACTACAGCAAAAACAGTAGTGCCCGGAATGAGAAAAATTTCAAGGAATAATAGCAGCCAGCCTGCAAAGAGTATAAGAATGACGATCCACCAGCTCATTTGGGAATGGTTTGTCAAAGATAACAGCGTCAAATGTAAAATGTTTAAGCATCATCCGAATTCTGAATCAAATCATTCTTCAAAAACCGAAGACAGCTTATATAACTTAGCCGCGAATGAAGATCAAGCTCATTATCATTTCTAAGAATGATTTGAAAGCTGCGGAAGAATTATTTTCAGAATACACCAAGCGACTCAAGCATTACGCTTCACTTGAAGTTATTCGGCTGAAACCTTCCGGCTTAAAAGAAGAGTCTGAAATGATTATTTCAAAAGCTGAGAAAGGATATGAATTGATTTTGCTAGAGGAAACAGGAAAGGAATTCACCTCAACGCAATTTTCAGAATTCATAAACCGGAAAATGAATGCTTCAAAAAATATTTGTTTTGTGATTGGAAGTGCTTACGGATTCGATCATGAGCTGAAAAGGAAAGCAACACAACTGGTTTCTCTTTCAAAAATGACATTGCCGCATCAATTAGCCAAAGTGATTTTCATTGAACAACTTTACCGTGCATTTACCATCCTGAAAAATGAAAAATATCATCATTGAAGTTTTGAGTAGGAAAACACAATGACTTTCACTAAACCCAAACCATGATCGTAGTTTTCTCAATCATAGCAGTTACAGTATTGATGTCGATTGCAGCATTTAACGATGGCAATTTGATGAATCGTTGGCTGATGCGTCCCTATGATGTAAAAAACAACCGGCAATGGTACCGGTTCATTACTTCGGGATTCATACATGCCAATTGGCCGCATCTATTCATAAACATGCTTGTCTTCTATTCTTTCGCTATGGTTGTTTACCAGTATTACGACTACTATTTTGAAACAAGAGCGGTGTATTATTTCATCATGCTTTATTTGGGAGCCATGATCATTGCTGATTTGCCAACTTATTATAAATACAAAGATCAACCCTGGTATGCAAGTCTTGGTGCTTCTGGTGCGGTTTCCGGCGTTACGTTTGCCTCTGTGTTGATTGAACCGAGAAGCATGATTTACCTAATGGGTTTTGTGCCATTGCCAGCTATCGTTTGGGCAGTCGGTTATCTCGTCTATTCACAGTATATGTCAAAACGCGGAGGAGATAACATTAATCACAGCGCGCATTTTTATGGCGCAGTTTTCGGATTGGTTTACACTCTCGCTTTACGCCCGACATTTGCGATTGATTTTATTCAGAAACTAACTACCCGATAAAAAATTATGATTGATTTAAGAAGTGATACGGTGACTCGCCCGACCAAGGCAATGCGTGAAGCAATGCTGAATGCTCCCGTGGGTGATGATGTGTATGGTGAAGATCCAACGATTAATGCGTTAGAAGAAAAAGCTGCAAAGCTTTTTGGTATGGAAGCCGCACTTTATTGTCCCTCGGGAACAATGACCAACCAAATTTCTATCAAGACACACACACAACCCGGCGACGAAGTGATCATTGAGAAAACCAATCACGCTTACTTCTATGAAGCTGGAGGAATTGCATTTCATTCCGGTTGTTCGATGCGATTGATTAATGGTGATCGTGGCAGAATCCGGCCGATCGATATTCTCGACAACACCAATCCTGAAAATGTTCATAGCCCCTCAACGAAACTTGTTTCCATTGAGAACACGGCTAATCGCGGCGGCGGAAGTTATTATACGCTCGACGAAATGGCTGCTCTGGCCAAAACGGCTCATGATCTTGGTTTGAAAATTCATTTGGATGGAGCAAGAATTTTCAATGCATTGGTTGAATTGAATGTGACACCGGTTCAAGTCGGAAAACTCTTTGACTCTGTTTCATTTTGCCTTTCGAAGGGATTGGGTTGTCCTGTGGGTTCTTTAATTGTTTCCGATAAAGATTTCATTAAGCGCGCAAGAAAGTATCGGAAAATCTTTGGAGGCGGCATGCGACAGGCAGGATTTATTGCGGCTGCCGGTGTTTATGCGCTCGACAATCATGTTGAAAGACTGAAAGATGATCATCAACGCGCGAAAAAAATCGGAGAAGCCATTTCTAAAGCGGTCTATCTCGACTGGTTGATGCCGGTTGATACCAACATTGTTATCTTCCGTTTAAAGGAAAATTTTTCTGCCGAAAGTTTTGCTGCGAAATTGAAAGAGCAAGAAATTCTCTGCATTCCCATTGGAAAAAACCAGGTGCGAATGGTCACACATCTTGATATCGATGACTCGATGACGGAAAAAGTGATCGACGCAGTGTCGAACGTTTTCTAAATGATGAATGCAGTTGCAATCTCCATTCAGCTTTTAATTAGCGTTCAGGAAAATGGCGACTACGCTCCTTTCCTTCTTCAACTGGCTTCCATATCAGAAGAACAATTGTCTTCCGATTTGAAAAGTGTTGATGCAGGGAAAACTTTTTGGATTAATTGCTACAATGCGCTCACACAAATTTTAATTGAGAAGAAATCGCCTGATCTTTCTTCGCAAGCAGGTAGACTGGATTTCTTCAGCAGCAAGGAAATTGAGATTTCAGGACAAAAACTTTCGCTGAATGACATGGAGCACGGCATGTTGAGGCATTCTGCAGTGTGGTGGAGCAAAGGACATCTTCACAAATTATTTCCTGGTGGATTCGAGAAAAAATTCAGAGTGCCGCTTGATTACCGAATTCATTTTGCACTGAACTGTGGTGCCAATAGTTGTCCTCCTATTCGTTTTTATGAAACAGAAAAATTAAATGATCAGCTCAATGAGGCAATGAATGCTTTTCTCAATAGTGATGTCAAATACAATAAAGAAAGAAATGCAGTAACCATTTCACCGATCTTCGATTGGTACAGAACAGATTTCGGAGGAAAGAAAGGAATTTTGAATTTGCTTCACAAAGAAAATCTTATTCCTGCTAATAAAAATGTACAAGTCGAATTCGGAAACTATAATTGGACAACCTTGCTTCATAAGTTTGAGCAATGAAAGATAAAACGATCATTATTGCCATCGCTTCTATCGTTTTATTGATTTTGATCCATCTCCCCTTCCATCGATCCGATCCTGATTATTTTCTCTCAATAGGAAGAGATGCATTTACCGATGAAGGTTTGAATACAAGCCAGCTTCGCAATTTTATCAACCATGGTTATCTTTCTTTCAACGAGTGTGACAATCTTATCAAGAGTCCGCTGTTCAATCTGATTCTGTTTACCCCACTAAAATTCTTCGGCACACATTTAATCGTTGCGCGTGTAACAATTTTTCTGATTGTAATAATCTCGCTACTGGTTCTTTCCTCCAATATCTATTTCAGAAAGCTGTTGCCAATCCTTCTCATCACTACTCTTATCCAGTATTACGTTTTTCAATACAGCCATTTCAGCTTGAGTGAAATGCTTTCAATTGCCTTTATCGTAGTTGGAATCTTCTTTCTATTCAGGTTTGTAATTGACAGAAGATCGTTGCAATTATTTCTTGCTGCACTTGTTCTGAGTCTTGCGTACTATGCCAAGATTCAATTTGCTTATGTGATAGCATTGTTGCCCGGCGCGCTTATCGTTACACACATTTTCAAAATTTCCTACAGCAGTGTTTATGCGATTGCAAAATCCATTTTATGGCTTGTCCTTTTTTCCTTCATCTATTTTTTGAGCTGGTATCTACCTCATCGTGAAATTTTTGATTTCGTACTCAAGGATGAATCCTCACAAAAGTTCGCGACCGTTTCAAACATTCCGAGAACAGTTGCATTCAATATTATTCACGTTTTATTCAGCGCACAAGATTGGTGGTTCAATTTGCTTGTAGTTGCCTGCTTCGTGATGGGTATTTTCCTTTTCATAAAAAGTAGCAGTGAGTCATTCAAAGTTCTTTTTGTGATTACAAGTCTTTGGATGATTATCGAATGTCACAAGCTTGCGATGATTTATCTTCCTTCACGCTATATCGTGAGTTATTATTTCGCAGCAGGAATGATGAGCAGCGTGGTTTTAGCGGAAGCGGTGAAAAAAGAAGTCGTGAGAGTTGCCATTCAACGAATCGCCATGGTTTTAGTTTTATTATTTCTCGCTGGCAATCTTTATTATCTCAAAGAAATATTCCAGCGAAGAACTTTCCAGGTCGAAGCCATCAATAACTATTTCTCAGTGACGATTAAAAATCCATCACAACCTGTCCTTGGCGTTTGGTCAACAAATGCAACATGGGATTGCAAAGCAAGGTGTATTCCTGTCTGGAGAGATTTTATGAATGATAAGGATGTTTTCAATCAATTTCATCCGCAGGCAATTTTATCGGAGCCAAATGAGGATGAATCGAACCGCGCATTCATTTCGAGAGGAATTGATTTAAAAGCAGTGAGCGATTCGTCCAGGAGTTTTCAAATTGGGAAATGGGAAGTAATTGTTTACTGGATGAAATAATCAAGTGCGCTTTCCCAACTCAATTACCTGCACATCAAAAATTCTTTTTCCATCAATCTTCAATCGCACCATCGTCCGTACCTGGTGAAAACCGGATTTACCTGCAGCCCCGGGATTAATACAAAGGAGACTGTTAAGCTTAGAGTCACGAATAATTTTGAGAATGTGTGAATGACCGCATATGAAAAGATCAGGCTTGTGTTTTTCAATCTTCTCCTTAACGCCCGGCTCATAACGCGGCGGATAACCACCGATATGAATGATGAAGACTCTCACTTCCTCACAATCGAAAAAAATTTCTTCAGGAAATTCGTTGCGAATAGTGTTGCCATCAATATTTCCTGAAACTCCTCTTAGTTTTTTGACCAACTGAAGTTGTTCAGCAACATTTCTTCCCCAATCTCCTGCATGCCATACTTCATCACACCCTTTAATGAATTCAGGAATGGTCGGATCAAAATATCCATGGGTATCAGAAAGAATTGCAATCCGTTTCAATCAGGAAATTTTTGAATCGAGGAATTGAATAATTTCTTCATTCTGCTCAGGAGTAAACCACCTCATCTCTTTTTCCTTTCTAAACCAAGTCATCTGTCGCTTCGCATATTGAGCGGTGTGTTGCTTAATAAGACCGGCAATTTTTTCAAATGAAATTTTCTTTTCAAAAAATTCAAATGGCTCTGCATATCCAACGGTTTGGAGTGCATTCACGTGACGATGAGGGAAAAGTTTTTCTGCCTCCTGCATCAAACCGTCTTGCATCATGCCATCAACACGTTTTGAAATTCTTTCCTCCAACATTTTCTTGTCTGATTGCAATCCAATCTTAATCGGAATAAAGTCACGCGCTTTTGTTTCTTGATTTCTAAATGATGAATATGATTTCCCGGATGAAATACTCACGGTAAGTGCACGTATCAATCGCTGCGGATTATTCAAGTCAACTTTCTCATAGTAATCAGGATCATGCTGCTTCAATAATTTTTGAAGTGATTCAATCCCTTCTTCTGAAAATTTTTTCTTTAAATCTTCAAACACCTGTCTATCTGCAGGTGGAAAAGAATCAAATCCTTCAAGCACTGATTTGATGAACAGCCCTGAACCTCCGACCATCACCTGCACCGGCTGCTGAAGAAAAAGAGCAGGAAGAAATTCTATCGCTTCCTTTTCATATTGCCCCGCACTGTAATCATCATGAATCGAAAGATGGTTGATGAAATGATGTGGCACTTGTGAAAGCTGATCGATGTCAGGCTTTGCTGTACCGATATTCATTTCACGATAAAACTGTCGTGCATCAGCAGAAATAATATGGCAGCGAAAGTGTTTTGCAATTTCAAGCGAAAGCCGTGTTTTCCCGGTAGCGGTGGGCCCGGCAACAACAATCAAAAATTTATTCACGGAAAGTATTACGAGGAGAATAATCAGCGCATGTCTTCATCATCGAAGTCATCGCCGCCTTCACTGAAATCTTCGGGATTAAAATCATCACCACCGGCAAAATCATCATCCACACTATCGCCTTCATCTTCTTCTTCCATAGCGTCACCTTCCATCAGATCATGTTTGTCAGAATCATCTGCTGCTTCTGCTTCTTCAGCATCTTCATCTTCCTCTGCTTCCATAACCACTGCGGGTACTTCTTCTTCCTCCTCTTCTTCTGCCCGACTTCTCACTTCTACTTCATCATCGTCATCCTGCACGATTGGAACTACATGCTTTGTAAAATGAACGCTGGCATCTTCCTTTTTAAATGGTGATGCACCCTGTGAGCGAACGCATACGGGATAATTAGTCCTGAAATCTTCTTTTCCCCCAACAGAAAGCAACTCAATTAGAAAAATAAATTCCTGCTGCCCCTGGTATTCGTAAATAAAATGTTGATGCGGATCATTAAGGTACGAAACGATTGCCGGAGTTCCCGGGGCCATTTTAGCTTTGGCTTTCTTCGCTTCTTTCGATTCTTTCTGCTCAGAGGGGTAAATGTTTTTCCCCTTCTGCCAATTGTCATTGCTCATGTAGAAAAGACCTTTACCTGTCGCCGGCAAATCGTAAGATGAGTGAATGACCGCTTCCAAATCGATTAGTGAATGAGCGGGCTTAATATCAATGTCACGAAAGACCGTATCGTCTTCTTCATACATTATTCGAAACTTAAGCACTGACATGCGTTTACGGTTTAAGAAATTTTTCTACAACTGATTTCGATGGCAAATAAAATTAATTCATTCAAAATTACCTTCACAATCTTGTGTTAATTTTTTGAACTGGTTCCCATCCGAGTTCACTTGCCTTTTCAATCATAAAGTTATACGCTTCTTCAAAATTATTTGCAATTATTCCATCTAATATCGCTTCACGAATTGCATCCTTAATAATTCCAATTCCTTTTCCCGGCGGCTTTGCAAACACTTGCATGATTTGCTCTCCTGAAATCGGTGGCTGCCAATTGCGAATGCGATCCTTCTCCTCAACTTCTTTCAACTTTTCTCTTACGAGGTGAAAGTTTTCAAGATATCGCTTTACTTTTTTTTCATTCTTCGAAGTGATATCCGACTCGCAAAGAATCATCAGCGAATCTATATCATTACCTGCATCAAAGAGCAACCTTCGGATTGCAGAGTCTGTCACTTCTTCTTTACTCAACACAATCGGTCGCAAGTGAAGCAACACCATCTTCTGGACAAATTTCATTTTCTCATTCAACGGAAGATGAAGCTTTCTGAATATCCGCTCCGTCTTCCTGGCCCCTACCACTTCATGACCGTGGAATGTCCATCCTTTCCCTTTTTCGAATCTTTTCGTTTCAGGTTTCGAAATGTCATGAAGAATTGCCGCCCATCTCAACCATAGGTCGCCACTTTTCTTCGCCACATTATCGAGAACCTGAAGTGTGTGATAGAAATTATCCTTATGACCCTTCCCTTCCAGATTTTCTACTCCATAAAGTTTTTCAAACTCCGGAAAAATAATGTTCAATAAACCTGATTTGAATAGAAGATCAAAACCGATCGAAGGTTGCGGCGACATTACAATTTTGTTGAGTTCATCCGTGATACGTTCCGGTGAAATAATTTTTATCCTGTTTTTGTTTCTTACAATCGATTGCCATGTTTCTGTTTCGATCCTGAAATTTAATTGCGTTGCAAATCGAATCGCGCGCATGATGCGAAGCGGATCATCAGAAAAAGTCATGTCAGGAGCAAGTGGAGTTCGGAGGATTCTCTGTTCCAAATCCTTCATCCCGTGAAATGCATCGAGAAGAACTCCATAATCCCGCTCATTAACACTAATCGCTAATGCATTGATTGTAAAATCGCGACGGCTTAAATCATCTTCAAGTGATCCATCTTCCACAATCGGTTTGCGGGATTCAGCGCGATATGATTCTTTTCTTGCACCAACAAATTCCAATTTAAAATCTTCATGCTTTATTAGAGCGGTTCCGAAATTCTTGTAAACACTTAAAGACGTTTTTTCAATAAATCGATTGGCAACATTTTCAGCAAGCTTAATTCCGCTTCCTACTACTGTAAAGTCGATATCCTTTGATGCTCTTTTTAAGAGCTTATCACGAACGTATCCGCCCACCAGGTAAGCTTCAACTTTCAACTCTTTGGCACTTTCAGACACTACGGCAATAATTTTTTCTTCCAACTCATTAAGTTGGATAGGAACAAACTGTTTCTCAAGGGAGAATAACTTTTTCATGCCGTTACAGTAAAAACAATAGCCCAGAGAAAATCCCTGAGCTATCATATTTTATGAATCAAGACGTTTAGGTCGATTCATTGTAGCGAGGGGGAGGCTTGAACTCCCGACCTCGGCATTATGAGTGCCGCGCTCTAGCCAGCTGAGCTACCTCGCCGAAAGGATTTTCCGGCGCAAATATAATTTGACTGAAGCATAATGAAATGTGTCAACGAATACAATGACTTGCAGTTAAGCACTACCGTGCCTCGTTTTTATGTAATTCGATTACTTTTGATTGCGTCTATGTAGAAAATGATACACCAAAGAAAAATAGTCTTATTCCTGCTTCTTCTGATACCTGTTCAGTTTCTTTCTGCACAGAAATCAGATATAGGGATTTCTATTGGTCCTACATTGTTTTTTGGAGACTTGGGTGGCGCTAATGCGATCGGACGGCCACTGTTTTTTGATCTAGAACGTTCGTTAATTAAGCCAGTGTTCTCCGGCTTTTATCATTACCAGGCTAGTGAAAGATGGGGATTCAAGGGAATGGTGTCATACACTTCCATTGCCGGTGATGATAAACTTCTTCAGCCACGCGGTGTCTATTCGGTGGAATGGTTTCGCTGGTATCGCAATTTGAATTTTCATTCTACTCTTTGGGATGTTCAAGTACATGCGGAATACTATTTTTTGCGATATAAGGTTGGTTCATTAAGAGATCGTTGGGGACCTTACGTAATGCTTGGAATAGGAATGTTTCATTTCAATCCTAAGACTGAATATAATGGAACCACTGTCGAGTTACGACCTCTTCATACGGAGGGCCAAGGATTTCCCGGATCAGACAATAAAGAATACTCACTGTTTCAACCTTGTATACCTGCAGGTGTAGGAATTCGATACAATGTAACCAGTGATTTTGCAATTGGCTTTGAATACAATGACATCTCCACTCTTACAGATTATATTGATGACGTAAGCACCAGTTATGTCTCGCAATCAGATTTCAATAGTTATTTTTCAAATGATCCCACCACAGCCGCTATGGCTTATGATCTTTCAGTTCGAAGTGATGAAATTGATCCTGATGGTCTTTATGCTCACGTAACGGCTCCCGGACAACAACGAGGTGATCACACTGATAAAGACGAATACATTTTTGTCCAATTCTCACTCCACTGGACGCTGAATCAACATCGCATTCGTCCGAAAAATCAAATGAAGTGTATGAAGTGGGGCGGAGATACCGGAGAATTCAAGAAGAGAAAACCAGTGAAGTAAGATTCATCGCCGAAAGCATTCTTCAATCCTCTGCTTCCTTGAAATACATTTTTGGATATTCAAAGAATCGAATGGTTCCGGGTTTGTCTCCAACATTTTTCCATGAAGAAACATCAAAATCAATTGCAAGCACAGCACACGTTGGCAAATTTTCGATTGAACCATTAGTGAGTGAATTCGCAAGCCACGTGAATCCCGGATTGTGACCAAATATCATTACGGTTTTGTACTCATCATCGAGATTCTTTATGTAATCAGTTAGCTCTTCCAGCTCCGCCAGATATACTTCAGTTACCCGAAGAATCTTTTCTTTTTTGTAATCGATCTTTCCGGCAAATTCACGAGCCGTTGTAAGCGCCCGATTCGCAGTGCTTGAAATCATCAAATCAACTTTCAGTTTCTTGTCGCGAAAAATTTTCGCCATATAAGGAGCATCACGTTCTCCTCGTTTCGACAATGGTCGATCATGATCTTCCACTTCTGAATCTTTCCAACTCGATTTTGCATGACGAACAAGTACAAGGTGCTTCATCCGAAAAAAATTTGATCAATAACCGGAAGTATTTTGCAATTGTTGCGTGGCCGGACTCATCCCTAAGTAATTGAAGTAATACCAGAATGAAAATGCGTAAGCAAGAACGGAAATGATGATACCATACATGAAAATCGTATAGCTAATTCGCACCATTCGATATTTCTTCCCTAATACTTTTCCCAGGAAATACAGATCCTTGATCATGCTTCCATACAAGTACTCTCTGTCCTTCATCATCTCATTAAAGCCCCAATTGAAATCTTCCAAACTCATGTTGTAGAAGTTTCCGAAGAATAAAAGATTGGCTCTTTTCTTCTCAATGTCTTCACGCGTAAATTTTCCTTCATTCACTTTTGGTCTTGTTGAAAGAATCGCGAAAATGATGGAGGCAAGACAAACCAGCATCAGTATCAGTGTTGGCATCCTCAGGTACGTATTCATATCGAGTTTGCTGATCAGGTTTGCAATTGCAAACGAGAGAATGATGCCGTTGATGGACAGAAGAAAGTTGGCTTTATCATCTGCCATCTTTGAGAGATTCATATGATTGCCTACCGTCACACGAAACATTGTTTCGATTCCACGCTCCGGTCGCTTGTCTTTCTCCGCCTTTTCTATCTCCTTGTCTTGCTTCTTCTGTCCCTTTTTATTTTCCTCGCTTAACAATGCATCCAGCTTATCCCGAAGTTCAATTACATGAAGATTTTTTCGCTTATCGAAATTGATGTGCGCATAAGGCGTGTGATATTTATGCGCAGTGAGAAAATCAATTTCGGATTGATACCACTCCATATCCGATAAAGATTTCCCTGAAAGCATTTCCATCTCTCTTCTGAGAAACTGTGCCTTCTCAAAATATTTTTTACTCGCAATGCCTGACAGGTCCGCATCACACAGCACAAATTCTAACATGTTTTTTGGCTGCTGTGGGTATTTTGTTGCTGCAATACAGCCTACGATTTTTTCAATTTTTTCTTCCGGATAAAGATTTTCGCGGAGAAACTCCGTTGCAATTTTTTTACTGGATTCCTCATGTCCCTCATTGATTTCAACAAAGCCCGTGTCATGAAACCAAGCTGCAAGAACTATAATCTCAGTATCCTCTTTTGAAAGTTCACTCCCCTCAGCGATCTCGAGCGAGGTTTCGACAACATTAACTGTATGATTGTAGTTGTGGTAGATATGATTGGGAGCCAGCTTTTCACGCATCAGGCTAAAGACATATTCCGATGCTTTTTGGACAATGGGGGATTGTTTTTTCATTCTTCAGGGAGAAATCGAACTGCAAAATAATGGTTTCCTTTCTCATCATTGAAGAAACGAATGACCATCATTTTTCTTATAACCGCCTCTAATCTGTTAGAACAAATCTCATTACCGGTCTCGTGGGCGATCGTCGGGCAACTTCTTTAAATCCAGCTTTCTTAAATGAAGAATAGAAGCCTACATGAGCGAATACGACGGGATAATCTTGAGATTTTACATAAATTGGATATGCCTCAAGAATTTTAACGCCCTCGTTTTTACAATAGCTGATTACATATTTTATAAATGGAACTGATAGACCTTGCCTTCTGAATTCTTTTGCTACGAAAAAACAGGTAATCGACCATACAGGTTGATTATCCACTTCTTTTAGCACTCGTGAATTTTCAAGAACAGGGAAACTTTCTCTCGGTCCAAAGGAACACCAGCCGACTACTTCCTTATTTAAATACATCAACACACCACTTAGCATTTCTTGTTTTACGAGCTGTTTCATTTTCCTTTTATTTCCAGCCCCTTTATTTTTCTCGTACTCGCTTCTTTTCAATCGCCAATACATACACCAACAGCCGCCGCAGGCCCCTCGAGGTCCAAACAATTCTTCCAGGCCTTCCCAATTATTTTCATTCAGCGCTTGAAATGAAATCTTTTTGAAAATCTCTTTTTTCTCCTCTGATGGTAACCGATTACTCATAGCTGAAAATTCTGCAGAACACCCGACAGAACTTGTTGTTTTCGACCAAGGTAATTATTACCTCGACTAAGGTCATGGTTCAGTTGGATTTTGGTGTTTAGATTTGTCGCCACAAAAAAATATTTTCCGAATGAAAAAATTTACCGCGACCCTTCTCCTGATCACTTCATCACTGGTCATGGCGAGTGCGCAGAAACAACTACCATCAAACTGGTACTATACAACACTCGATAACGGACTTCAACTTTTGGTGATAGAGGACAACAGTGTTCCGCTTGTCACTATTGAAATCGCCGTACACAATGGTGCTTTCACTGAAGATTCAAATTTCAATGGACTCTCACATTTGTATGAGCACATGTTTTTTAAAGCAAACAAGGATATTCCTTCACAGGAAGCCTACCTAACCCGTCTAAGCGAGTTGGGAATCACACTTGGCCCAAGTGCGAATGGAACTACCGGTGATGAAAGAGTGAATTACTACATCACGCTAAACAATTCGAAGCTGGATGACGGTTTAAAATTCATGAACAGTGCAATCCGGTATCCGCTTTTTCTTCCTGAAGAAATGAAAAAAGAAAACCCGGTTGTCGATGGAGAATTCCAGCGAAACGAATCGAGTCCGACATTTGGATTATTTCAGGATTGGAACAAAGCGATGTGGGGCAATCTTGTAACCCGTAAAAATGGTATTGGCATTCACGATGTAATTCTCACGGCCACGCCGGAGAAAATGCGTACAATTCAAAATAAATATTACTGGCCAAACAATTCCGTTCTTGCTATTGCAGGGGATGTAAAGCATGCTGAAGTGGAGCAAAAAGTAAAAGCCATCTATGGTGACTGGAAATCTGCAGGCTTTGATCCGATTCAAAAATGGCCGATTCCTGAATTCGCACCACTCACAACTTCTAAAACATTTATCACCACAAGTCCGAATGCAAGAGTACCAATTGCTCTCATTGGTTGGCAAGGACCTGATACAAGAAATGATGTAAAAGCAACGTACGCTGCAGACGTTTTCTCTTTTATTCTTTCACAGTCATCTTGTCAATTTCAGCAACAACTTGTTGACAGCGGACTCGCATATCAAGTTCAAACCGGGTATCAAACATGTAAATACGTAGGACCGATTAGTCTTGTGGTTGTTCCAAATCCTCAACACATCAAAGAGTGCATGAAAAAAGTGCAGGAGCAAATCAGTATGTGGAACAGTGATACTTACTTTACTGATGAGCAACTTGAAACAGCGAAGAGACAGCTTTCCATTTCACAACAATACCAGGAAGAAAACTCTTCTCAATACATTCATACGGTTACCTTCTGGTGGGCTTCAGCATCGATCGATTATTACACCACGTATTTAGACAATTTGAACAAAGTGACCCGGCAGGACATCAAGGATTACGTGAACAAATACATTATAGGTAAACCAAGCGCATCGGGATTGCTCCTTTCTCCTGACATGCAAAAAATGTTAGGGCTCACTGATTTTAACCAAGTGTATCAATAAATCTTCTGAAAAACATTGCAACATGAAAAAGCAATTCATCATAATCATTAGTTTGCTCGCTGCCTCAATTCTTCAAGTACAGGCACAAAGCACCATTAAAGAATTTACCGTTGACGGCTTGAAGGTTTATTTCCGTCCAACGTCAAAAAACGTGATCAGTGCCAGACTCTTTATTTCGGGAGGAACAGCGAACTATTCACTCGATCAACAGGGGATTGAATCTCTTGCCCTCTACACTGCCACAAACGGAGGAACCACAACGAAATCAAAAACTCAATTCAACACCGAATCGGAGCAAATTGGTACTTCGATTGGTTCATCATCTTCACTTGACTACAGTGAGATGAATTTATCCTGCCTGAAAATTTATTGGGACAAATCATGGAATTTATTTTCTGAAGCTGTGATGACCCCGGGATTTAATGCTGAGGACTTTGAAATTTTCAAACAGCAAATGATGGCGAATGCGCAGCAACGTGAAGCAGATCCCGATGCATATCTTGGACAATCATCGATGACTTTTGTCTTCAAAGGAAGAGGATATGAAAAACTTCCGGATGGGACCTCTTCTTCACTTAGCAAACTGAGCGCTGACATCACCAAGGCTTATTACAAGAGTACGATTGATAAGGCGCATTGTTTTCTGGTGGTGGTCGGAAATGTTACTCAGGATGATTTGATGGCAAAAGTGAAAGCTACGCTTGCCAAATTACCGGCAGGAGCTGCACCCAAAATGAATAGCCAGGTTAAGATCACCCAAGGTGCTGAAAACATTGTCGAAAGAGATATCGCTACGAATTACCTGATAGGAATGATGTCAGCTCCATTGCTAACTTCTACTGATGGAATTCCAATGATGATTGCCTCTGATCTTCTCGACGATAAAATGTTTGTTGAGATACGTACCCGTCGTGGTCTTTCCTATGCACCACATGCAAACATTAACACATCTGCATTCACTTCACCGTATACTTCAGTCTATGCTTCTACTGATTCACCAAAGAAAGTTATCCAGGTGATAGTGGATCTGCTGAATAACCTGAAGGAAAATGGTTTCACCGAAAGTGAATTGAAAAACAAAAAAGAAGAGTTCCTAACCACGTATTACATGGGTCTTGAAACTTCAGCGCAACAATCCCTTGCAATTGGAAGATGGGCTGCCCGCGGTAATGTAAGCATCTATGAAGATTTCACGAAGCGTGTTAATGCTACCACGCTTAAAGATTTAAACCGTGTGGTAGATCAAAACACTAACGCCATCGTGTGGACTTACCTTGGACATAAAGCAGACGTTCAACCTGCGGATTTCATTCAGACGACAGAGTTTAAGAATAAACCTTATTAGGTCTTATAAAAAATCAAAAGCCGCTCATTGTCTGAGCGGCTTTTTTATTTTCTCAACAATTGATCAAACAGGCTTGATCTCTACACGCCGGTTTTGTTGACGTCCATCAGGAGTATTGTTATCGGCCACCGGATTTTCCTGACCATATCCATTTGTGTATAGGTTGTCTGCAGATACTCCTTTCTTCACTAAGTAATCCGCAACCGCTTCAGCGCGTTTCTCAGACAAAGCCAAATTACTTTCTGCTTTGCCAACATTATCTGTATATCCGTCAATCGTCCATTTTGTATTTGGATAGTGATTCATTAGTTCCGCCATCGCATCCAGGAGCTTCATGCTACCGGAAGTCAAAACTGCTTTACCGGTTTTAAACTCGATTGACTTTGCACTTACATTCACTTTCTCAATATCTGCTTGTGCGACCGGCTCGCTCTTTCTGGTTCCGGGAGCTTTTACTACTGCACCTGCATCGCCATTTAAAAAATCAGTAAAAAATAGTCTGGCTTTCTGATCGTGGATAAGCATGAAAACAGGAGACATTCCCTGCTCAATACTGTAATTAATTTTTTGCTCAGCCTGACGATAGAAGCTTTGATCAAACTTTCCATAAACCACCGTGTGGGTTCCGTTTTCCCTTAGCAAATACAGCGGGGGAACAATTGTGTTATTCTTAACCATGATTTCTCCTTCATAGCATGAGGAGTTTCCATCAGAGTTTTGTACAGCCGCGACCACTTTTTGCATGCCGTCAGTCACAGGTTGCGCACCGTTCTGCTTAAATTTTCCTGTGTAGTCATTGTAGCAGGAGGCTTGACCGAAACTCATACTCATTGTTACAGCAACAAATAGAATTGAGAGTACAACAGATTTGGTATTCATAGATGATTTTTTTTGGGGATTGTATTTCGCAAAAGTGAGAAAATTCCTGAATAAATAATATGTCAGCGGTTAACGTAGTCTCTCCATTTTTGAATGACACTCATCATATCATCCGGCAATTCAGAATCGAAAAGCATTTCTTTTTTTGTTACCGGATGAATAAATCCAAGGGACTTTGCATGTAATGCCTGACGCGGAAGCATTTGAAAACAGTTTTCAACGAACTGTTTGTATTTAGTGTAAACAGTTCCTTTGACAATCTTATCGCCTCCATATGTTTCATCGTTAAAGAGAGGATGACCAATGAATTTCATGTGCGCACGTATCTGATGTGTTCGACCGGTTTCAAGTTTACATTCAACGAACGTCACATAACTGAATCGCTCCAAAACTTTGAAATGAGTGATTGCTTCTTTTCCATGATCGCCTTCCGGAAAAACATCCATGACCTTTCGATTTTTCTGGCTTCTTCCAATATTTCCTGTAATCGTTCCCTCCTTCTCTTTAAAATCTCCCCAAACCAATGCCACGTAGGATCGTTTAATCGTGTGATCTGAAAATTGCTTTCCTAAAAAATTTAACGCATGATCATTTTTTGCAATGACCAGAAGTCCGCTGGTGTTTTTATCAATGCGATGAACGAGACCAGGACGAAATTCATTCTTTGGAGCGGCAGGCAACTGTTGTAAATGATATAACAGCCCATTCACCAGCGTACCGGTATAGTTCCCGGCACCGGGATGTACGACCAGTCCCGCAGGCTTGTTCACGATCACGAGATCATCATCTTCATAGACAATTTTGATCGGAATATTTTCCGGCTGAACTTCGAACTCCATCTTCGGCTCAGGCAACATGATCACAATTTCATCCAGCGGCCGAACCTTGTAATTTGACTTTACTGCTTTCTCATTAACCAAAATCATTTCTTCTTCTGCGGCCGTCTGAATTTTATTTCGGGAAACCTCTTTGATTTTAGTGAGAAGGAATTTATCAATGCGGATTGGTTCCTGACCTTTATCAACTTTGAAACGGAAATGCTCAAAGAGTTCTTCATCTTCATTCAATGAAGAGTCCGGATTATTTAATTTCTCAGAAGACACGTGGTGAAATTCGGAAGAAAAATTCACGACTGAAATAGAACACTCCTTCGTAGGATCACATTGAGATGATCACTTAATCATTACACCTCGTTTTCCAAGAAGCGGTACCTCAGTGAAGTTATCCTTGATAATACTTTCTGTAACGAAGACATATCGTTTATCGAACATCGTCCCATGATGCCAAAAGCTAACCCAAAATTCATTGTTGATACCGAAAAGCTTTTTATCAATGTATTCGACTTGTACGTAATCATTCCCCTGTATCCTTTCAAAGAATTGCCGAAGCGTGGAAGTCTTTACATTTTTTCCCTCTATACTTCCATATCCTTTTGAGCTGATCAAAACTCCATCGATAGCATCCGGCTTCATATTCACGAGATAAACACGCCATTCCTCTTCTCCTGTGCCATCTGGTGTTGGAACAACGGCAAGGGCAATATCCTCTACCTTTTCAAATGGAATATCCTTAATCATTAAAGCTTCAATTTACTACTCACGTATTAACTCCCACTGAAACAATTCTCCAAAGTGATTCAGCAATTTTTCCTTCACTTCTTCAGCATCAACTTCTCTGCCCAATTCCTTCTGCATTGAAGTCACACTTTTATTTGTGATACCACAAGGAATAATGAAGTTGAAATAATTCAAATCAGTGTTCACATTGAAGGCAAAACCGTGCATGGTAACCCAACGGCTGCAACGAACACCGATTGCACAGATTTTTCTTGCTCGTGAGGGAGACTGCGGCTCGAGCCATACACCTGTTTCACCAGTTGATCTTCCTGCTTTTATTCCATAATCATTCAGTGTTCGGATTACTGCTTCTTCAAGAAACCGAAGATATTTTCCAATGTCAGTGAAGAAATAATCTAAATCAAGAATAGGGTAACCAACGACTTGTCCCGGTCCATGATAAGTAATGTCGCCGCCCCGATTGATTTTGAAAAATGAAATGTGTTTTTCATTCATCGCATCCTGGTTGATGAGCAGGTTCTTCATTGAACCACTTTTTCCAAGTGTGTAAACATGCGGATGCTCAACAAAGAGCAAGTGATGCTTCTGTTTAAAATCATCTGAAGGATGATCGCGTTGCTCAAGCTTTCGCTGAATGACTTCCTGGAAAAGTTTTTCCTGGTAATCCCATGCGGTCTTGTAATCCATTTTTCCAAGATCACGGAAATAAACTTTTTCCTTGACTTCAATTTCGGGTTCTGTTACTGTAGTTTCAATCATAGGGCATTGATCGGCACGTATAAACGAAAATGTTGCCAATTAAGTTTGAAAGTAAAAAGTTCCGCATGAATGTTTAAACATTCGAACACTCAATGTCAACAATCCGGTTAATAATCACCAATCTCTTTTAGATTTTTTTGCGGGTGAGGGTTTCTTCTCCAGGTTCTGAATGGTTTTATTTTCAAGCTCAGAAAGATGATTTAGCAGTTTTCTCTTTTCCTCTTCGGTAAGCGGACGTGTTTCCGGCATGCTGGTTTGATTGGACTGAGTTGAGTTAGTAGACTTTTTATTCGTTCCTCCGCCGTTTAATTGAATTGCTAAAGCGAGATTATAGCGAGCATCTTCATCCTTCGGATTAATTCGCAATGATTGCTTAAAAGAATTGATTGCAGATGAATAATCCTTTGCTGCCAAAAAGGTATTTCCCAAATTATAATAGGCCTGCTCCTTCCATGAATCAGTTGTTGACTGCTCAATGAAAGATTGGAATTGTCTCGCAGCCTCATCATATTTTTTTTGCTGAAAAAGCGCATTTGCCAAATTGAATTTTGCCTGAAGAAATTTTCTTCCGCCATCCAATGCGATTGCCTGCTCATAAGCTTTCTGGGCCTGCGAAAATTGATCCTTGTTATAGTACTTGTTTCCATCTTCATACAACGACTCTGCAGATTGACTTTTTACGATGCTGATTTGCAACGCCAGGAAAAGGACAAGAAAAATTCCTGCTACCACCACCCGCTTTTTTGAAATCAGAAATTCCATCTTCCCTTTTTATTTCGAATGAATAACTCAATAATTAAAAGCAACAATGCGGGGAAAAGAAAATATTGAAACTGTGAACTGTACCCTGAAAGAATTCTTTGATTGTACTCGTTTGCACCTATGGCAGCAATTTGTTTCAACAGGATTGATGCGATGCCACCAATACCTCCCTGGGCATCCAAATAATTACCACCCGCTTTCGTAGCGATTTCAGTAAGAAGTTTTGGATTCAGTTTCGTGATTACAATTTGTCCTTTTGAATCTTTTTTAGGAATCACTGATCCATCTGATGCTGCAATGGGTATATCACTTCCTTCCGTTGTGCCCACACCAACAGTAAAGATCACCGTGCTGAATTTGGTCGCGAGATCCAAGGCATCTTCGATTTGTGCATCCTGATCTTCTCCATCTGTTATTAGAATCACTGCCCGATAATGATTTTGGTTTTCCGGTAGTGAACGGATCGATTCACGAATTGCATTTCCAAGATCAGAACCTTGATCAGGAATTGTTTTGTTGTTGATCGAATTCAAAATCATTTCTACAGCAGAATGGTCCGGAGTTAATGGCACCATCGTAATCGCAGTTTCCGCAAACGCAACAAGGGAGACACGGTTATCCGCTGATCCACTCAAAATTTCGGAAGCAATTTGCTTTGCCTGTTCAAGCCTGTTTGGCGAAACATCCTGCGACATCATACTATTGGAAACATCAATCGCAAGGGCAATATCAACTCCATGACGTTTTATTTCAGATGCAGAAGATGGTAATTGCAAATTGCTTAAGCCAAGTGTGATGAACCCTAATGCTGCAGCAAGCATGATAAATTTTGTGACAGGACGGAGTTTAGAAATCCCGACAAAAATCTTTTCAGCAATTGAAGCATTCGCCCATTTCAATAAAACTTTCTTTTGCCAACCTGTAAATCTTCTGAAAATCCAAACAACTACCGGAATCAGCAGAATCAACAGGAGATAATATGGTTGGTCGATCCTCATTAGCTGATGGATTTATAAGTTGTGTAACGCAGAAGCACTTCTAAGAAAATAGCGATGAGGGCAATTACTGCGAATGGGAAAAATGCTTCTGCATTTTGATTGAAAGATGCCACATCCACTTTTGTTTTTTCCAATCCATCAATCACTTTGTAAATGGACGCCAAATTCTTTTCATCCATTGCATGATAATATTTTCCATCGGTCACCATCGCTATCTGCTGTAGCAAAACTTCTGCTGTGGGACCAAACTGAGGAAGTGTGCTTGATTGCTGCTGGTCAATTGAGTGCTCGTACGGTTCCATTCCAATTGTGTAAACCCGAATTCCTGCAGCCGCGGCAAGCTGAGCCGCATCAATTGGATTTACATCTCCTGCATTGTTTTCTCCATCTGTCATCAGGATTATCACACGACTGTTGCTCTTGCTTTCCTGCAATCGGTTTGTTGCAGTGCCGATTCCTAATCCGATGGCAGTGCCAGTTTCAAACGTTCCTCCCTCTATTCCCGAAACGATTGTCTTGAGCGCATCGTGATCAATAGTAACCGGCGAAGCAGCGTACGCTTGCGAAGAGAACACAACCAATCCAATTCGATCGTTCGGGCGATTATCTATAAAATGCTTTGCAACATTTTTTGCTGCTTCCAGTCTGTTCGGAACAAAATCGCGGGCAAACATGCTTCCCGAGATATCTAGCACCAACATAATGTCAATGCCTTCGCTGCGAATCATTTTTTTTGAAACCACCAGTTGCGGACGAGCAAGAGCAAGAATCAAAAATGCACAACCTATAAGACGAAGAACAAAGAGCAAATGGCGGGAAATTGCTTTCAGGTTTTGCTTGATACTTCGAAAGGGTGCCGTCGTGCTCACTCTCACTGCCACCTGCTGACGGGTGTGTTGCCACAAATACCAAAGTGCAAGCGGCGGAATGATTCCGAGCAAATAGAGGTATTGAGGATGTGCAAAAACGTAAGGTAGCATTATCCAGTTGTTTCGATTTTTTCTAAAACCAATTCAGGTTTTGTCTTCTCTACAAATTCAATGATTGTATCCATTACACGCTGATGATCGGCATCTTCAGGTTTTAGTTTCGCAAACTTGACGAGGTCGGCTAACAACAAATCACGTTTCAATTGATCAAGCAATGGAGTATTGGTCAATTTCTTCTTCAGCGCTTTCAGCATTTCGATCGTTGTAATTTCTAATGCGGGCACTTTCAATACAGCTTCAACATATTCCCGAAGAATGTAGGTGAGGCGCAAATAGTATTTGTCCAATTCTCCTTTTTGCCACAGTTGTTCATGATCCAACTCTTCCAGTTTCTCCTTTGTGATTTGATATGGTGGTTTAACTGGAATAACTTTTTTTCTTTTCGATTTTCTTTTTCGTCGCTGAAGAATCCACCAATAATAAAATGAACCGGCGCCAAGAACAATAAATGCTGCACCGATATACCACATCAAAGGATTATTACTTTCAGAAGCGATGATCGGCTTGATCGGCTTGGGACCTTGTGAAGCATCTACATTCACACCAGATACATAAACAGGGAGAGGATCAGAAAGTGCACTATCCCGTTTTCCGGAAGAAGTTTTGTAAAAAGCAACCATCGGAGGAATGCGCAACCAACCTGTATCGAAAGTGGTAATAAGATACTTCTTCTGTTCGGTGAGAAATGTCTCCTGCTCAATGGAATCATTTGCAACCTGACGAATAATTTCAAACTGAGTTCCTAGCCTTCTTGCAACATCACTAAACGCTGTATGCAAAGTATAAGGATGTGAAACAGTTACCGTGAATCCAATGTAGTCTCCGATGGAATATCCTGCGGAATCAAGTTGAACAGAAATGGACACAGGAGTTTGAGCAGTTGCTGTTTCAGAATTAAAAATCTGAAAACTCAGAATAGCCATTGCATATGTGAGAATCCATTTCACTTCAAAAAATCTACGCCCGTTTCATCCTTCGTTCGAAAAATGACATCAAAATCTGTGTGTAATTACTTGCAGTGGAAATGTTCAACGCCTCCGCACCACTATGAATAAAAGCTCTTTCAAAATATTCTTTTCGTTGCTCGAAATATTTAGCATGAGCAAGTCTTACGCGACGATCGGATGTGTCAACAAAAATAGATTCACCTGATTCTGCGTCTTCCAGTCGCAATAATCCACTGTCGGGTAAATCTCTTTCGCGTTCATCGTAAATATGAATACCTGTAACATCATGTTTCCGGGCAATCATTCGCAATTCAGTTTCGTAATCGGAAGCAATGAAATCTGAAATCACAAACACAACACTCCTCTTTTTCATTACGTGATCTAAAAACAAAAGCGCTTGTGCAAGATCGGTTCTCGTGGAGGTTGGAGCAATATCAACCAACTCACGAATGATTCGTAATGATTGTGAACGGCCTTTTTTCGGTGGAAGATATTTCTCAATCCTGTCGGTGAAAAAAATTGCTCCGGCTTTATCATTGTTTTGAATGGCGGAAAAGGAAAGCAACGCTCCAATCTCTGCGATCAAATCCGTTTTTAGTTGATAGTGCGAACCAAAAAATCCGGAACGGCTTGCGTCAACCAGAAGAATGATATTCAGTTCCCGATCTTCTTCAAACTCTTTCACGAAAGCTGCATTCATTCTGGCTGTCACATTCCAATCAATCGAACGAATGTCATCTCCCCATTGATACTCGCGCACTTCAGCAAATGCAATTCCCTGCCCTTTAAAAGCGGAATGATACTCACCGGAGAAAAGCTGACTGCACAAGCCGCGAGTCTTGATCTCAATCTTTCGAACTTTCTTCAGCAAGTCACTTGTTTCCATTTTTTACGGCACTTCCACGGTTCTTAAAATTTCGCTAATGATCTGATCAGTCGTCATGCTTTCTGCTTCTGCTTCAAACGTGAGCCCGATACGATGGCGCATCACATCGACGCAAACCGCTCGCACGTCATCCGGAGTAACAAATCCACGATGTTGCATGAATGCATTTCCTTTCGCCGCTAATGCGAGATTGATGCTTCCGCGCGGCGAGCTTCCATGAGAAATCAGATTCTTCAATTTTTCCAGTTTGAATTGCGCAGGATTTCTTGTAGCGAAAACAATATCGAGTATGTACTGCTCCACTTTTTCATCGAGGTAAAGTGTACGCATCAACTTCCTTGCCTGCAAAATCTCTTTTGGATGAATTACAGGATTTACTTTCTCAATTTCATCAGCTACCTGCTGTCGCAAGATTTTTCGTTCTTCATCTACTTCAGGATAGGTTATGATCACTTTAAACATAAAGCGATCTACCTGTGCTTCGGGAAGCGGATACGTTCCCTCCTGCTCAATCGGGTTTTGTGTGGCGAGAACAAGAAATGGTTCTTCCAATGTGTACGTGTTGTCACCGATGGTCACCAAGCGTTCCTGCATCGCCTGCAACAATGCACTCTGCACTTTTGCTGATGCACGATTGATCTCATCAGCTAAAATCAAATTCGCGAAGATGGGACCACGACGAACGGTGAATTCATTTTTCTGCTGGTTGTAAATCATTGTTCCTACCAGATCTGCAGGAAGAAGATCAGGCGTGAATTGAATGCGGCTAAACTTAGTATCGATTGCGTCTGAAAGCGTTTTTATTGCAAGCGTTTTTGCAAGTCCCGGCATTCCTTCCAGCAAAATATGACCATTGCAGAGCAGCGCGAGAATCAAACGCTCCACCATTGCTTCTTGTCCGATAATTACTTTGTTTATCTCTTTGGTGAGCGCGTCTATAAATGAACTCTCACGAAGTACTTGTTCATTGAGCGCTTCAACCTTTGCAGTACCATCTTTGGCCATATGAAACTGATAGCATTTACGATGCCGAAGTTAGGAGGATTTCAAATTAAGGATGGGAGATGCTATGCAGGTAATCAACACTCTTCATTACGTTAAATCCATCTTCTCGTTTTTAGAAAATATTCTTTGTAAGAATGATGCCTCATTACAAAGCTAACCGCTTCCAATAATTTTTATCTTTGATTAATATCACTTCACTCCCGAAAACATATCGTGAATGAACGTCTGTAAAATATCTTTCTTCACTCTTACGTTTCTTCTTTTCATTCATCAAGTGATTGCCCAGGTTTGTCCTCTTTGTCCTGACACAACAAGTTCTTTAGGAGATAATTTGGTTACGAATGGCGATTTCACAGAGAATGTACCGCTCGATAATTACGTTGCTTCACCCGGTTATGTCCTTCCAACATGGATTCAAGGGACGTCCATGTATTTTGACCAATACACCATTTCAGACACGCCTTCTCTTTACAATGCAAAATGGTGTGGAGTGGATCATACAAATGGCTCTACCTATTTCCTGATGTGCGATGGTGCTTCCGGAAATAAAACTTCAGCATGGGGAGAGACGATTGATATCAGTTCTTTTGCGCCCAATACTGATTTTGTCTTCTGCGTATGGATCAGCAATTCGATTTGTCCCGAATATCCATACTATGACGATCCAACACTTTTATTAAGAGTAAATCACGAAGCAGTATGTAATGGAATCTTGATGGAAGAAGATCCGGATGAATGGACTTTGATATCGGGCATTTGGAATTCCGGTAACAATCCACCTTCATCAGTGGTCATTGAAGTGGTAACGGAATCAATGGTAGCCGTAGGAAATGATTTTTCGATTGATGACATTTCATTTCGTGCTTGCGGCACATGCACTGCTGCAAACATTTCTGCAGGTGATGATCTGCACATTTGCCCGGGTAACACCATTCAATTATCCATCAACAATGCAACCTCTGCACAGTGGACACCGAATGTTGGGCTTTCAGATTCCAACTCTGTCAATCCACTTGCTTTTCCTGAAAGCACAATGACCTATTACCTGACAGCAATTGATAGCAGCGGTTGCCAGGGAATGGATACGATTACAATTGCGGTAAGTAATGCGGAAGCAGGACCTGACGTAATCATTTGTAAAGGTGATTCCAGTCAACTATCAGCTACAGGAGGATCTGATTATTCCTGGCTGCCAACGACAGGACTTTCAAACGCAAACATTAGCAATCCTGAAGCTTTTCCATCCGTCACAACAACTTATACGGTGACAGTAACAGATTCATTCGGTTGTGTTTTATCTGATGATCTCATGGTGACGGTTGCGGTTCCTATTCCTCCGTCAATTTTTATTCAGGGAAATATTTTGATCTGCAGCTGGCCTAATGGGGTGCAATGGTACTTGAATGGAAATCCAATTCCCGGTGCGCAAAACGATACATTATTTGCAACTGAATCCGGAGTTTATTCTGTGTCCGCAGTAGATAGCAATGGTTGTCTCGCATTTTCCGGCCCAACAGAATATTTGTATATAGGCATCAATTCCATTTCAGCTGATGATGACTTCATCGTTTTCCCAAATCCTGCACCCGGAATTTTCTATCTGCAAGTTCCTTCCTGCAACGCAACATCATTAAGACTTACTCTTTACGATTACTTCGGAAAGAAATTAATGAGTTCATTTTTGCAGGAACAAGACCCACACACTTTCAAACTTGATATTTCGGAGTTACCACAAGGAATTTATCTCGGTGCTTTTGAAATAAATGGTCAGAAGAAATTTCAAAAGTTGATTTATCAAAATTGAAAATTTTAGTCCCCCTCTAATTAACAAGCCGACTAACCTACCCTTTTTTCAATCTGATAATTATTTCGATCGTGCGAAGTGCGTGAAACGAGCTCGGCAAGAAAGCCTGCAGAAAAGAGTTGAACACCGATGATCATGATCACAAGCCCGATATAAAAAATCGGGCGATCGGTCATGTGGTAGTGCTGGTAAGCGAATTTTTGAATGGCGAGAATTACGGAAATAACAAAACCGATAAAGAAAGATAATAAACCCAGTGTTCCGAATAAATGCATCGGGCGTTTTCCGAATCGTGTAACAAACGTGAGCGTGAGCAAATCAAGAAAGCCGCGAATAAATCTCTCTAGTCCAAACTTGGTTGTTCCGTATTTACGCGGAAAATGTTGAACTTCTTTTTCAGTGATTCGGGAAAAGCCCCCCCACTTGGCGATTACCGGAATATAGCGATGCATTTCACCATACACTTCGACATTCTTCACTACATCATTTTTGTATGCCTTCAATCCGCAATTGAAATCATGCAACTCAATTCCACTAATCGATCTCGTGACACGATTGAAAAGTCTTGACGGAATAGTTTTGGAAATGGGATCGTGCCGCTTCTTCTTCCATCCGCTCACTAAATCAAACCCATCCTGCGAAATCATTTTGTATAACGCAGGAATTTCATCGGGGCTGTCCTGAAGGTCGGCATCCATCGTAATTACCACATCACCTTTTGCTTCTTTGAATCCCTCGTTTAATGCAGCACTCTTTCCAAAATTTCTTCTGAATTTGATTCCCCGGATTCGTGCATTCTCAGCACTCAGCTGTTCAATGATGCTCCAGGATTTATCCCTGCTGCCATCATCAATAAAAATGATCTCATAATCCAAAGAATTGGCAGATGCCACACGTTGAATCCAATCCGTGAGCTCCGGAAGTGATTCTTCCTCATTCAATAGTGGAATTACAAGAGAAAGCTGCATGCTTGTTTACGCCCGGGGCGACTGCAGATTTGGATTCTCTTTCTTGAAAATAGCTGCAACAATGAGTGATAATATAGCACCGAAGAATGCGGTCACAACAATGATCCAGACTGCCTGCATCAGCGGCGTGGTAAACATCTTTGTATACTTCATGGCCATTTGAATCTGTTCATCGCTCATGCCTTTGTCAATCATTTTCTGCTCTGAATATTTCAGGACCTCTGCCATCATATCAGGAGCGATCACCTGTGTCATCAACAGATTGGTGATCACACTGATGCCTGCGAGCAGCATGCAAAAAACAAATCCCACACTGAATGCCTGACCAAAAGTGATGTAACCTCCGAGATCTTTATTCTTCCTTTCCCTCACTACGGCAATCAATCCGACAAGCATTAATACAAGTCCCACCCATTGCACCCATGACTCGAGGTAAAGGTGTGCAGCGTAAACGATGACTCCCCAAATGAATCCGATGAGTCCGAAGATGATGGCATATTTCAATGCGGTGTTGAATGCGGATTTTGTCTTTTCCATGATTAAAATTTTTGGAGTTGGTTATGATTGAAGATCGCCACCGGTTTTCCGGTAAGCGTACGATTAAGAAATGGTGTATTGGAAGATTTTGAAAAAATATTTTCCTGTTTCAATTCCCATTTTACCTCTGTATCAAAGATAGTGAAATTGGCTTCGGTGCTTTCTGAAATTGAAGGCAAAGCAAGTCCCATAATTTTTCTTGGAGCAATCGAAATCTTTTCTGCTATTTCTTCCGGTTTCATCATACCCGCCATTGCTTCGTTTGCCAAAGCAAAACATGTTTGCAGATTGATAATGCCTGCTGCAGCATATTCAAATTCCACTGATTTCAATTCTTCGTTCTGCGGCTGGTGGGCGGAGCAGATTACATCTATAGTTCCATCACTCAGTCCGGCCTTCAGGGCTTCAGAATCTTCTTTCGTTCTCAATGGGGGAAAGATTTTATAGCTGCTCTGATAATCGCCCAGCGCTGAATCATCGAGAATTAAATGAATCGGATTTACTCCTGCTGTTACCGGAATTCCTTTCTTTTTCGCTTCGCGAATTCGATCAACAGCTTCCTTCGTTGAAATACAACTGAAGTGAACTCTCGATCCTGTGTATTCGGCTAATTCAATATCACGCACAACCATCAAATCTTCGGCGAGAGAAGGAATACCATTCATGCCAAGATGAACACTCGACGCGCCTTCATTCATTTGTCCGCCTGGTGCAATGGTTTCATCATGCGGATGGCTGATGATGACACCGTTTATCTTTTTCACATAAAGCAATCCACGCATCATCAATCCTGCAACCATGATTGTTTTCGGTGCATCAGAAAAAGCGACAGCACCGGCTTTATGCATGTCATAGATTTCTGCGAGCTCTTTTCCTTCAGAATTTTTTGTAACCGCTCCCACCGGAAAAATATCGACAATGCTTCCTCTCGATTTGTTGATCACATATTCCACTTCCGCTTTGGAATCCACTACAGGATTTGTATCGGGAAAAACGGCTACTCCTGTAAATCCGCCGGCTGCAGCTGCACGAATACCTGATGAAATATCTTCCTTGTATTCATAGCCGGGATCGCAGAAGAACGACATCATATCAAACCAACCGGGAGAAATGAATTTTCCATCCGCATCAAACACCTCAGCATCTTTCGCATCTATGCGATGCTTGATAGTTTGAATGAGTCCACCATCAACTAAAATGTCTTTGGTTTGAAGATGAAAAGGTGATTGAGGGTCGAGAATTGTAGCGGCGCGAATCAGCAGAGGCATCTATTTCCGGAGTTTAGTCAGCGCGTTTCGCGGCGAAGATAGTAGAAAGTTTGCCGCGCAGGTAGAAGGAATCCTTATCGCCAGAGCTTGAGGAGCGCGATCTCAGTTCCCAGAAATAAGAGTGCAAGAATCACGGCAATCTTCCACAAAGGCAATCCCTGCTGCTGACCGGTGATGAAGGCGCCCAGATCACGATCAGTATTGGTGAACACTTTGGCTTTTAGTGGTTCAGAAACTTTTTGCAATTCATCATTCGATAAAAAAGTCAGATCGGACTCGTTGCGGTTATAATTCATCGCAAACCATGCGCGAGGCTGACCTCCATTCTCACCCAATTCATAAAATCCTGCCTGCTTGATGTTGTTATCAAGGAAAATATTCATGCTGTTGCCGATTCTTCTTTGTGCAGGAATGAACTCAGATGTTGGTCCTTTGAGTTGAAGCATTTGCTCATTTGCGGTAGAGTCCACATTCACTGAAGCCATATTCTGTTCCCCGATTGCGTAAGCATTAGCAGGCGCATAAGCGCGAACAACAGCTATGTTGTACATCAAGGGAGCGAAGATTGGACTAAGGGGAAGATCAGAAGCGTCCTTATTTAACGGGACGGTACTGACATAAAGCAATCCTTTACCGGTTGAATATTTTGTAAGCAATGATGATCCATCGTTGCAGGTTAACAACGGCTCTGCACTTGTGAGAGATTTTCTTCCTGAAGCAAAACCTGAAGTCACTTTAGGTAACGTAATGTTTTCACTGACGCGTTGAAATACATCACTGAAAACCGGATCGTGTGTGTTGACGGTGGTAACTTGTTTTGAAACAGTCTCATAATTTCCGAGTGCATCTGCTTTCATCATTCCAAGAAATGAATTGTATGAAACCAGGTCAGAAGTTGCATCAGGAAAAACGCAGACGCTTCCGCCATTTTCCAAAAATGTTTTCAGTTGCGAGGATAATCCCGAGCTAAGTTGCTTCACTCCATTGATGATCACAAGCTGTTGCTTCATGATGTCATCGTACTTCAATTGGTTGAAAGCAACATTCTGCAACCGAAAGAAATCATTCTTCCCGAACAAAGCATTCAAAAACGGATTCTCTGAATTTTCATTGATCACCATCACGGCTTCATTTTCTGAAACCAAATACGTGAGGTAGTAAACATCATCAAACGTGATGGGATGATCGATCAATGAGAGCTCTGCCCGGTTCCAGCCTTTCTCCGTGATGTTGTATCGAATGGTATTTGTTGTAACACCATTTGCATCAATCGAAAAATCACTGATGGCTTTTATTTCATTATTCGTTTTTAGTGTGAGCCGGCCATTTTCAATTCCGTTTGGTGAATGATTCATCAAGCGAACAAACAGCAATGAAGTTTGACCTGCGACTTGTACCGGAGATTGGAACCAGCACGTGTCTATGTAAACATTTCCCGCTTCACGCGAATGCAAGGGAACGAAACTCAAATTAAGAATAGTGTCTTTCTGAACATTATTGAAATCAGAAAATGATTTTTGAAAATCAGAAATTACATAGGAGAATCTTGGGCCCGACCCTTTTGCCAATGCTTCCTTTTGCCTGTTGATGATCTCTGACATATACCTTGTTGAAGGAGACAACTGAACTTCTTTTATCTCGTTCAGCATTTCCTGTTTATCGACGAGCCGTTGCTGCCTTCCTTCAAAATCATTTGTGAGCAATTGAAAAAGATCATCTTCATTTTCTGCGGCTACAATTTCTGCGGCTTTCCTCTTTGCAATTTCAAGCAATGGCACATCGCTTTGTGTTTGTCCCATGCTGAAAGAATTATCGATGAAGATGCTAACTGTTTTTTTTCCGGCAGTTTCTGTTGCAACACCGCGTTTGATGTACGGTTGTGCAAATGCAAAAACCAAAAAGGTGATGGCAAGAATTCTGCAAAGCAGGACGAGCAGATGTTTCAATTGCGATCTGGAATCCGTTTTCTCTTTTACCTCTCTTAAAAATTTCGTGTTCGAGAAATAGACCGTCTTATATCTTCTGAAATTGAACAGATGAATGATGATGGGAATAGCGATAGCCCCAAGAGCAAATAAGAAGGATGGATATAGAAATGACATTACGAATCCTGAACTTTCGAATTGCAGCCCGCAGTTTTAGTCACGCCGTCTGGTTCGAAAAGTTGCGCGAAATAACGAAGAAAAGAAAAAGGAATTGCTTCGATTTAGTCAAACACGCAGAGTGCATCGATCACCCGTTTCATATCGGTATCAAAAATTTCCACCAAGACCGATAGTGAAACCCAATGGAAACACAAGCTTGTGCTGATTGGAATTGTCGTACGAAACAATCTCATGCATGGAAACCGCCGGGGCCATCCGCAGCATAAATTTTTGCGACCGACTTACGTAGCGATACCCGACAGCAATCCATGGCCAAGCATTTGGCTCTTTTTCAACTTCGCTGAAAATGTCAGGACCAAAAGCCAGGATTACTCCTGCAGCAGCATCGAACTTGTGATTTTTACCGTAAAGAAATTCAACTCCCACCGGAAGATCAGGACTAAAGCCAATATGCATAGCCCCATCTCCAAATAAATCCCATGACACCGAGGAAAGATAAAATCCGAAGCCAAGCCTTGCCCTTAAACTCGCGCGGTCTTTGTGCCAGAATTCACGTTCATAGTTAAATGCGAATGCGCTCCCTTCTCCACTCAAGGAGACGTAGAATGAATTCTTGCGCTCGCGGATTGTATCCTGCGCGTAGCTTGAATGAATAGAAAGAAAGGTTATCCAAATCGGGAGAAGGGAGATGAATATTCTTTTCATGACTGCAGGTTTTGTATTGTTTCTGAAAACAAAACTCTGATCATGTCGACCGCATTCCGAATTGGTAACCGCGAGGAATTATTGTGAAATGCAGAATTTGCTTCTCTATACTTCCTTCACAAGAAGTACGAGGATATTTGTTGCGTTAATTGCAATCAACATGAAACATTGGCAGCAATCCGTAAAATCAAGAGGCCGGAAGGTTCGTTATTCATAAAAGATGCTGAATATTTGTTCAATGGAAATGATCATGTCTTCAGCTAAGAAGGATAATTTTTAGAACAAACCATCGTTCTTCGCAAAAACATCGAATGACTACAACTACTCCTTCAACACATTCGCATTCATCTATTCACATTTGGTCTGCATTGATCAGCGCATTTGTTGTCTCGATGTTTTTCTTCTACATCGATGAAGGATATTATGATTTCCGTTGGATGAAAAGTACAGGAAACTGGATCGTGTTTGTAGTGTATATCGGGATGCTGTTCCCGCTACCTTACGTTTTGAGTCGTTTTCTGTTTAAACATGAAACAGGATGGAAAAAATTATTCATTGACAACCTTATTGCCATACCACTCATCTCAGCAATCTTCCTTACGTTGTTTTTTTCTTTTTCTTGATACATAACTTTTCATTGTACTGACATTACCATAAAGTAAAATGCAGGTTCAATCAAAAGCTTGATCCGGTGTATCTAACTCTTAAATTTTGGCTCAGAGATTAGATTCAGAGCGAGTCCGGAATTCGCAATAACCGCAAAAGAAAATCCCTCTTCCTATACATGGATCTCCCCGGAATGGGTTTGATCGACTCTATGGTGCTAACATGCAATAGAAAGAGGGAAAGCGTCATCTCCTTCCCTCCAGAGGAGATGAACTACCAATGAATGGCGCGAAAGTAAAGGCAGGAACAAAACACGATGGACGGTGACGTACAATTTTGAATAATATAAAGTGGGATCATAACAAACAGACTCGCGGCAGAAATGTACCCATGCTGAACGAATCTTTTCCTTGTTGCTTAGTGATTTTATAAATCGGTTAAGGACAACAATGAAACAGGGAAAGTGAAAACAGTAATTTCAATTCTTCTAAGTGTGATCAATCAGATTTTGCCACGAGGTAATCGTGTGAATGATCTTCACTACTTACTCTTACTAAGTAGACTCCGTTATTAAAGTCAAAGGGAACCTTTGTAGTAGCAGGCGGATTTTTTGTTCGCATCAATTCCTTTCCTGAAACATCATAAATGATAATCTCAGTCATTTCATGATTCGAAGATTCGATCACCAGGTAATCTGTTACAGGATTCGGAAAGACTTTTATTAAGTACGCATCCGAAAGTTCATCCACTGCAACATTTTGCACAAGCACCGAATCAGAACTGTAACTGCAACCAAAAATGTCAGTTGCCACCACATTATAATATCCGTCCTCTTGAGGCTGACAATAATCGTTGGTAGAACCGTTAATCATATTTCCATTGAAATACCATTGAAAGAAATCACCACCCGTGGTCAATATCGTTGCTCCATCATAACTAACGTGGGGAACATTTGATGGGTCAATCAACCGAAGCACACTAAAATCACTGTTGTCGGATCCGGCAGCCAAAAGTTGTCCATTGTCTAATTCAAGAATGTCACCTGTATAGCGGAACGAATTGTATCCACTTATGTCCCGATAGCCATTGTTTCCAAAATCAGTTTTCACACTTCCATCAGCATTGAGTGCAACTATAAACGGACGTGCACCGGTTACTCCAAAAACTAAAATCTCATCATTACTAATTACACGTATTCCCCTCACTTCTGAAGTATAGGGATCTATGATGTCATAAGTAACATGACCATTGTTGCCAAATGCTGGATCTAAATCACCCGTCGTGGTTAATCGGATCACTACCAATCCATATTGAGACTCCATGGAGGAAGCTATAATCTGCTTGTCATCACTCTGCAGATCGGTAAAAGAATTATTCGTTACCGCGATATTATCTATGTAAAGCCCATCCGTACCGTATGCAGCATTCAATGCACCATCAGAGTCAATGGCTGAAGAAGTCATATAAAAATGATATGGATAAGAAGACAATGAACTGAACGCAAAAGTAATTTTCTCATTATCCAGCAAATGTCCTCGTACAGCACCGTAACCGGAGACACTCGGCGAGTATCTCACAATTCCATCGCCATCAAAATTTGGATCTAATGCTCCATCAGAAGTAAAGCGTATCGCCCCATAGCCATTTACGCCGCCATTAATATTCCCGGTACTTAGTCCTATGCAAAGTATTCGGCCATCCGGATACATTTCTACTGAGTAAAAACTCCCTGAAGAAATATCATCAAACCGCTGCGGAATAAATCCATCTTCATTGAAAGAAGAATCTGGCAGACCGTTCGCGAGATATCGACTTACAAAAGGAATTTGTCCCGAACCTGCATTAGAACTTGCTTCCTGTCCTGCACAGACAATTTTACCATCAGTCTGCTGCTCCACGATATCATAGGGAGTGTTTCTTAAATCAAATGAATGAAACATCTGTCCGTCATCGGAAAAGGAGAGATCAGGTGAACCGCAGATATCAAATTTTGCAAGTGCTGTATAGATATCATATCCACTACCGTTGCTAAAACCTCCCATAAGAAATTTTCCATCCGAAAGCTCAAGCAATCGATACGCATGTTCATAATTGATGAAGTTAAATGCGGTAGTTCCATTCGTTCCAAAGAGGGAATCAGCAACGAGATTCTGAGAAAAACATTTGGAGGAAATAATGAGCGCAAAAAGGATTAGTCGAGGGAATTTCATAGGGGTGGTTTTAAAATCAAGAATAATTTCGAAAACCTCTCTGGGTAATCGTTCTAACAAATATAATTTTTTTGCAATGATACCAGTGAGTGTGTAGTCTATTATTTCTTGTAGTACTTCATCTATTTCTTGTAGTACTTCATCGCTTCCGGCATGTATTCTTTGATGGCATCGATGCGATGTTGATCGCTGGGATGAGTGCTCATAAATTCTGGGGGTGCACCACCACCCGATTGTTGCTTCATTCTTTCCCATAATCCAATCGCTGCATGAGGATCATAACCAGCTGCCGCCATTAATACTAACCCGATTTTATCAGCTTCACTTTCTTGTGCACGTGAGAATGGAAGAAGTGCCCCATACTGTGCACCGAGCCCGTAAGCCTGCCCATATAAATTCCGTGTTTGTGATGGTTCATTCGCCAGCGCCACATCCAATGCCTGCCCGCCTAATTCAGCAATCAGTCCCTGACTCATTCTTTCATTTCCATGTTGAGCAATGGCATGACCTACTTCATGACCTAACACCACTGCAAGCCCGGCCTCATCCTGTGTAATGGGCAATAACCCTGTATAGACTGCAATTTTACCTCCTGGCAAACACCATGCATTCACTTCCTTACTCTCGAGCAGATGATACTCCCATTGAAATCCAGCGATAGCCTCTGACTTATTTAATTGTTTCAGCACTGCTATTGCTGCATTCGAAATATTTTTCCCCACTTTCTCAACCAGCTGTGCATCCGGAGTTCCTGTAATCACTTTTTTCTCCTTTAGCGTCTGTTGGTACTGTGACACCGCCATTGAATTCACTTCCGAAGAGGAAAGTAAATGCACTTGCTTTCGATTAGTAATCGGAACCTTGCTGCATGAGAATAGAAGGGAGGCACAGGCGATCAGTACAAGCAGTCTGTTTTTCATTGTATAGAAGATTTTTTTGAAAAAGAAATTTTGTTTTCGGTTCCATTGAATAATCGCTGAATGTTTTTTCTATGCGTGTAAATAATTATGGCCGGGGCGGCAATGGCAAAAAATATTACGGGTAACTGATTTCGTCTCTCATCAAAAATAAAAATGGAAATCATAAAAATCAATGAAGCAATCATCGAGCCGAGTGAAACATAACGGGTGAGGAGAAAGATGAAGGCGAAGCCAACCACGGCACTCAATGCTGCCAGGGGAAAAATTACAAGCACAACACCAAACAAAGTAGCCACTCCCTTACCCCCTTTAAATCGTAAATAGACCGGATAGATGTGACCAATCGCAGCAGTCAATCCCAAAGCTGTTTGATATAAAATCAATGTTGATGAGTTCGTGCTATCAATAAATTTTGAAAGCAATACGCCCCCACCTCCCTTCGCAATATCCAGAAGTAAAACAATTATTCCGGCAACAGGTCCAAGCACGCGGAAAGTATTAGTTGCGCCAGCATTACCACTCCCTTCTTTTCGAATATCTTTTCCGAAAAAAAATTTACCTATCCAAACTGAAAACGGAATTGCTCCCATCAAATAAGCAGCAATGAAGAGAATGATTATTTGAATCGTCACGATTCAAAGATAAAACTCAATCAATAGGATATTAAGCAGAATAAATCTATCGAAGGAGAGTCACACTTCCACTCTTAAAGTAAGTTTCGTTGCGACCTTCGACCTTGTAAGCAACTTCATATACGTAGGTACCAACTTCCTCCTGTTTACCCATGAAGGTTCCATCCCACCCTTGTGTATTATCGCTGAAGATTACATTGCCCCATCGATTTACAACCCTGAAGGTCTCAATAGAAACCAACGTACCCGAAACAGGAAGGAATACATCGTTTAGTCCATCCCCATTAGGAGTAAAACCTGAAGGGAAGATCACGTAATCAGTTGGCAAAATTTTTACCGTCATCGAATCTTCGCTAATGCAACCGCTGGTGGTTTCAGTCACTTTGATTTTATAAGATGTAGTGTAATAAGGAAAAACTTCAGTGGTGGCAGCGAAGCTATCGACCACATGATAACCCGGTGTCCACTCATACATGAAGTAACCGTTTCTGTTTACCGCAGCGTTTAACACAGCACGTGATCCTAATTCAATGGAAGTATCACTTCCAGCTTCAACGACTAACTCCGGAAGCGATATGATCTTATCACCCATATTTAGAATACAGTTGTGCGCATCAGCTACATGAACGCTATGTGTACCGGCATGTTGTCCATAAAGAGACGAACCAGTAAACGAAGAATTATTATCCCACTCATAACTGTAAGGCGTTGTTCCGCCATTTACAAATAATTCTATAGCACCATCGGTTGCAAGTGTGCAACTCGACGGTTGTGTTTGCAAATGGCCAACAAGTGAATCCGGTTGAGTAAGTGTGAGCGTATCTAATTCCGTGCAACCATTTGCATCGGTAACAACCAACGGATAACTTCCAACAACTAAATTATTTATTGAAGAAGAAGTTTCTCCGGTGTTCATCCACAAATACTGATAAGGAGGCTCACCTTGTGAAACACTTGTAACAATAGAACCATCACTAAATCCATAGCAAGAGGGGTCATTGTACGAAGCATTGAATAACATTTGCGGCGGACTTGAAATAGTAATCGTGGTATCCGCCAAACATCCTGCTGTATCTGTAACAATGATAGAATAATCTCCTGCCGGAAGACCTGTTGCGGTGCTATTCGTTTGTGATGAAGGTGACCAATAATAGGTATAACTATTTGCACCACCCGCGGCAACAATGGTTGCTGTTCCATTAGCTAGTCCGAAACAGGTTGCATCCGTGTGTGTTGCCTCAACGGTGAGTAATGTGGGTTGATCAACTACAATCGTGTCATATTGAACACAAGAATTTGCATCCATAATTGTCACATAATAAGTACCGGCACAAAGTGCTGTATCAAATGAAGTAGTTTGTCCATTACTCCAATTGTAGGTGTAAGGGACAAGTCCATTCGCCGGAACAATGAAAGCAGATCCATTGCAATAACCGAAACAGCTTGGATTCGATTTTGTTGTGTTTACTACTACGGGATTTACAAACGCTAATTGAAATGTGTCAGTCACTGCGCATCCCACGCTGTCAGTTACCGTAACACTATAGCTACCGGATGATAATCCGTTCACTGAAGAAGTACTATCACCGCTCGATATCCAAAGAAAGCTGACAGGACCTTGTGCACTATCTGTCGACAATGTAATTGCTCCGTCATCATCTGCACATGTTGGATTCGTAATATTGCCAATCACATCCATCGGGCACTGAGCACAAGTTGCTGTACAAAGATTCAGTGGAGCACCGGGGCAGGTTGAATTCGACCACGCTCCTGCACTGCCATCACCAATTGGAGTCACGTCTACACTTAAGCTTTGGTTGCTGCATCCTAATGCTACTTGTACCGAAAAACAAAATGTCCACGCATAGGTAGTGCAATTGTCACCGTAATTATTTCCGGGATTGCCATCAAGTACAAACATCGGATTTCCAAGAGGTGTCTCGTAAGAAAAGCATGGACCGTATGTAATTCCTGTTGTAACAGATGTGCTGCTTGTGTAAAAATCCCAGTAACCCTGACCATCGCATGAATTTGGCGTGCTCAGCGGTGTGATTGTGGAAGCATCCCAACCAGGTCCGAGATCGATATCAAGAGTGTGAAACCAATTTGAATTACACTGACTGTAATCAGTCATTGTATAACAGAAGGTCACAACCGTTCCATTTGAATAATGTCCATTGATCGCAGCCGGTGTTACGGTGAAAGATTGGCTACCGATGCACTGAGTTGGCAAACCATTACACTGTGCCCACAACAATTTGGCGAAGACTAATAAACAGCCTGTAACAATAATCTTTTTCACGGGTGGGTTAATTTCAAACGCGATATAAAGCTACGTTGAAAGAAAAGCGACCCGCCTTGTTATGTTCTGGATTGCACGATATTGTGTGTAGAATTTACCCTGCTGAAAAAAGTTTGAATCTTGTCAACATTTCGGCAACCTCACGAGAAGAAATTGCTCGTTCCGCACTTAAAATTTAGGGGTAGACATTTGATAAAAAGGGGTAGCCACAATGGGTAAAAAGACCTCATCAACTGCGAAGAAATCGACAATGTCTAAGAATTTCTTCGCAACAAAAATGGACGGAACAACGGGGATTATTTGAAGAAAGCAAAAACCAAACTCCTAACGAACAACCAAAAGAAGCATGGAAAAAAGAGTGATAGAAAAATTAATCAAAGAGAGGACAGGTTTGTCGCTGATCAGTATTCAGAGTTATCCCAAACCTGAATTTCTAATTCCCATTGCTTACTGTAGCTGTCGTTCTGCAATTCGAATACAACTTCAAGCTCATTATAGTCAGAAGAAAATCCCCCATTCACGCTTGACGTTTTGAATGAGGTAGTGTAGGTTTCTTCATCTTTTGTTTTATGATCGGTCGAAGAAGAAAACATACAGCAGGAATTATTGCATGATTTAAATTGAGAAACGTAATCGTCATATTTTGCCTTGGCGCTGCTGAAACTTTCTGATTTATAAATTTTTTCTGACCACAAACTGGGTTTATTCAAATCCAAAATTCCGGAAGACAATTCTGCTTCATCAGACGCACCACTCAATTTTACAGTAGAAGCCCAGAACGTAAGCAGGTAGGAATCTTCGTCTTTCGCGCCTTTCACTGAAGAGTATTCGTCTGGAAAACTTTTAATCACTGTTCTTAACAGGGAACAAACATCATCATACGTTTCTACAGAGTAAGATGTGCTGCTGCTGCCATCACCATTGGGCTTCGAAGCTTCGCCGGCCGTAGTTGTGGATGAGCTACTGCTTGCACTGCTAACAAAATTATTATTCTCAAAATAACCATCCATTTTTTTGTCATCCGTGCCCTGGTAGTATCCTCTGCCATCCAACTTACCATCTTTGAAGTATCCTGTATAAAACGAACCATCCTTCCAGTCATATCTTCCATAACCTGTGCGGTTACCATTGCTCCATTCTCCCATGTATATGTCATCACTGTCCCACAGATAAGCACCTACTCCGTAGTTGCAATTACCCAGAATGCATCCGGTCTCAATAAAATTATTCTTCTCACTTAACGTACCGTCATGAAAATATCCGATGAGTGTTGTTTTCGCATCATCATTTCCAAGATACACACCTTTACCTTCCAGTTTTCCATCTTTGAAATAACCGTAGTAATAAGAACCATCTTTCCAATCATAAACACCAAGACCCGTTCTTCCTCCGTCAACCCATTGACCGGTATATTCATCGCCACTATCCCATACATAAGTTCCTAAACCACTTGTACAGTTACCAGAAACACATTGGGCTTTTAGGTTTGAAATAGCAAGTGATACAAGCAGTACTGCCCCGAGAAAAATTGATTTCATCATGTTATATGAATTTGAGGTTGAATTTAAAGATTGAGTCGTGAATATGAATAAGGCTTTTGCAAGTTATTAACTATACTATCGATGAATTCTAATTGTCGCTTGGTTCTTCAATCAACTATTACCTACTGTGATTTGGGCAACCAGCATCCATTCGAAATGTTCTTAACGTTAATATGAAATTGATTGTTGCCTGTATTTACTGAAATTGTTTGATCTGCAAGAAATGCAAACCTGATTCATTAACTCAAAACGAAGGGCCTTCATTTTTACTTTTGCCAAATCTAGCATCCTTCACATTGTCAGCATATTGCCTGTTCAGGCTTCATGATCAGACGAACATAATATGAATGAAATAGAAACAAAGCAATTACATCACACGGAAATGCTTTGTGCATTAGGAGGGAAATACTGTTTTATTAATGCGCTGAGAAAATTACCATCCTAATTAACACCAAACCTCATCACGGATTGCGCTTAAGATCATTTTGAAAAATGATGGACCATGAATTCTTTCCCATTGTGTGAGGAGGATTTTTGTCCTGTAACTTGTAGGGGCATTGAGCAATAATCTTGTCAGAATATTGCTTTATATCTGCTGCAACATTTTTATTACAGTTTGCACGAACTCTAATAAATTGATGACAGTGTGGGTTACCTCCCGGAACAGTATAGCACCAGGGCATTAAAATTCCTTTCGTAAAAGCGGAACTCGTTCCTTCTTCTATTTCATCAATAATAGTTGAAGAATTAACTTCGCACAACGACAACTGAACATAACTCGATGGCACTCCTACGAGATCACTTAGCGTCCCATAATCATCGTCCGTTACCAAATAAATTTTCGAATATGTGATGTCTTCGGCATTAGAAGTGCTGATAGACGATGGGCTATTCACAAGGAAAACTCCTGAGAAATACAACAACATTAAGGGTTGCATTGGTTTGGTTTTTTGGTTTGGTTAAAAAAGATCGCATTAAGCAGTAATTATCTTGCCACTTTTATTTTAAGTCCACATAGGAATCTTGCATACGAATACGGTTTGAAATTCTAATTCGCAGAAATACAATCGGGTTCTGATCGCTTAAGAAATAACATTATTCAAAAAATTATCTGAAGCTTTTAGAAGTTTTTCAAGATTTATCAATGAACCTGTTGCGGCATAATTACTGTAACAGATCTCATATTAAATCATAATGAACGATGACGAAGTATTATTTAAGAAATGGTGACATCGAACGCGGTCCGTTTTCTATAAAAGAACTTCGGAAAACCGACTTGAGCGATTTCGTTGAATTCAAAAACAATGAGGATAATTCATGGAAAACCATTGAAACACTTGAAGCATTATTGGTTCAGGAAAGTCAATCAAACAAAGTGTGGGAAACTGAATTGGTGATTGATGGCGTAAGACATCACATATCAGTAAATCCTGATCAGAATAGTATGAATAAAACCGTCCCTCAAAAATTTGAAATCAGAATCGACAATGCTTTTTACGGGAATATCACCTGCAGCATCGAAGGGTGGAAAATGGATGTCGAACATCCTGAGGCAATCATTTCTGAAATCGGAAATGTAATTACTGAATACTACGAATAAATATCCGCTGATGAACACTTGTCACTCTACAAGTGTAAGGACAACTTATTTACTTTCGCAGCATGAATCAAACACCTTCCCTCCTAAAACATATTTGGCTTGCTGATGATGATGAAGATGACCGCACCTTTTTTCAGGATGCGTTGAAAGAAATTAATGTTGCCACCGAATTGAGCTTTAGTAATGATGGTGTGGAATTGATGAATGTCCTAAACCATACAGTTGAGGCACCACCGCCCCCGCATGTGATTTTTCTCGATCTGAATATGCCTCGAAAAAATGGATTTGAATGCCTGAAAGAAATACGAAGCAAACCCAAACTCAAGGCAATTCCCATTGTTATTTTTTCAACTACTGCCAATGATGCTGATATTACGAAATCATATCATTATGGTGCAAATTTCTATTTGTGCAAACCCCGAACGTTTCCACATCTTAAGATGGCTCTTGAGAAGGTTTTGAAAGATGATTTGTGGAAATACCAAACTCAAACTCCCCGAGAAAATTTTTTTGTAACAGTTTAGAGGTTGCAGGTGTTCCATGCAAAAAAAAACACGACATGCTTCCGTAAAAATTGTTTTCGGAGTTGGAATCTCACTGCTGATACTTCTCTCTCTCCTCTCCTTTATCCGAATCGTTGATTTGATTGATGCATTCAACTGGGTTAATCACAGCGAGAGAGTAAAAATTGAGTTGGAAAGAATTGCTTTTGCTCTCAGCAATGCGGAATCCGGTCAGCGTGGATTTAAGATGACTGATGATTCTTCATTTCTTGAACCGGTGTTTCCTGTTCGGGTAACAGTAAATAAGCAACTCGATAGCGTGATGTCGCTGACCCGCGACAATCAATTTCAACAGCAAAATGGAGAAGTACTGCGCCGGCTAATCAACGCTCGCCTTGATTATCTTTTTGTAAGGCTGGCGGATACCACTGATACGCATTTCCCTCTGGAAAAATGGCGCCCCGGAAAACTGTTGATGGATAGTCTGCTTCAGCAGATCGATAAAATGGAGAAGGAGGAAGACCGCTTACTGATGATTCGAACGACAACTTTAGAAAATGAATCCTATTTAACTCCACTGATAACTATTTTTTTGATGGCAGGAGCGATCATCATGGTCATTATTGCTTATCTTAAGATTGCCTCCGACCTCAGGGCTTCGGATCAGTTGAAAAAACAATTAGAAGAGAACAGGACGGAACTGATCCGCACGAACGACTTACTCATTAAAAATAATAGCGATCTCGAAAAATCCAATAAGGAACTCGAGACATTTAACTATATCTCCAGTCACGATCTTCAGGAACCACTACGTAAAATTCAAAACTTCTCTTCACGAATTATTACTGACGGACCCGAAAACATATCAGAGACCAATAGAAAATATTTTGTAAAAATCAGTAACTCGGCTGAGCGAATGGAGCTACTGATACAAGATTTGCTCGCTTATTCGCGCGCCAGAACTACCGATTTAAAATTTGAGGTTGTGGATGTTAAAGAAATCCTCAATGAGGTAATAAGTGAATTCAGTGAGATTGTTCTTGAGGAAAAAGCAACCATTGAAGTTTTAGAAACAAGTGAAGCGAGAATAATTCCCTTTCAGTTTCGCCAGCTTATGCAAAACCTTGTTAGCAATGCACTCAAATTTGCAAAGGATGAAGAACCTTCACGAATCACCATTTCATGCAAAAAGGTGAAAGCAGAAGACGTCCGGGAGACAACTCTTCAGAAAGGTAAAGCATATTCTCACCTTTGCATCACTGATAACGGGATTGGGTTTGAACAGCAGTACCAGGACCTCATCTTTGAAGTATTTCAGCGTCTGCAAAGCAAACAAGGTGTGGCAGGAACAGGTATTGGATTAGCTATTGTTAAAAAGATTGCAGAAAATCACAACGCCGTTATTACTGTGAAGAGTGAATTAAACCACGGCGCTACTTTCAATATTTATTTTCCATTCTCGTAACAGTTCTCTAAGAACTTCTGTTGAAAATTATTGTAGGATAATTTTTTTCATCTGTGAGTAGCCTTCTTCATCGGTGACCCTCACAAAATAGATTCCTGAGGAATGACTACTGATGTCAATCCCAGTTTGAGATTTTGGAATGGAAGAGGAATAAATCTTCTCTCCCATTGCGTTGAAAATATCAAGTCTCGATTCCCTATCCGGATTGTGATTAGTCAAAACAAATTTTCCGTTGGTCGGATTTGGAAAGATTGAAAAATTTAATCCATGAATTTCACTTGCCGTTGTTACAACATCAGGTGTAATCCGGCTATAGTAAACATCTTCTTCTCCATTTAAAGTATTTGCCCACGCAAGGTGCGCGCTCGTGTTATCTGAGACCATATCGAAGTAATCTCCCATTTTATTTTGATTTGGGTAACCTACATGCGGATTGAACAAATCAGATAACTGTTCATTGACTGACCACGTATCACCGTGATCAAGTGAATAGGAATAATAAAGTGCTGATGAATCGGCGAAAGTTGAACCACCGCGTGTATCAAGCCAAACAGCATCAATCCTTCCATTCGGTGCTACTGACATGCAACCAAACCATTGAGTGTTTGTTTGCGAAGCATCATCATTAACCCGCATTGGTGAACTCCATGTTGACCCTCCATCAGTGCTTCTTGAAAACATTACATCACCGGGATCGTTGATTGATGATCGTGCTACCGATGCCAGCACATAAACATTCCCTTGCCCTTCTCCATCAGAACGATCCACATCAATGTTTGCCTGACCAAGTAATCCTTCAGGGTTTACATCACCACTGAAACCAATGTTCCCATCAATATAAACCTGCACGGCATCCCACGAGAAAGGTTCATCAGGCACCTGTACATCTATTGATTTTGCAACAACCAGATTATTCGTGTTACCGCCTCCTACAATATAGAGTTCACCATCTTTCCCGACAGCCATGGTTCCCCAATAAGGATCACCTTCAGCAGTTGTGCAATCTTCAAAGGTTGCATCGTCATCGGTCGATCGCGTAAAGTTGTCAGGATAACAAGAGCTGTAAGCACTTGTCCAGAAGGAATAAATATTTCCTCCTCCGATTCCCGAAGTACGATCGATTGCCATCCATTGCTTATCGCCGCCGTGCGCTTCAGTTCCATCATCCCATGAGGCACCCCCATCTTCACTTTTAAAAACTTTACACTGGTAGATAATGTTATTTACAAGCGTCAAGCTGTTGTAATAAAAATTTCCTGCGGTATCAAAATCGAGCACGGGATCTGAACGAAAAATTCCCGCTTCAATTTTTCCGGGAAACGTCCATGTTTGTCCTCCATCGGAAGTGTAACTCCATCCTGCCTGGCGAAAGTTGCTGCTGATATTATCGAACTGCCGCCAACCGATTACAACCTGGTCCTTATTTTTCGGATTCACTGCAATATTTGGTTCGTTACCCGCATCTCCTAGAATATTTTGTTGATCGGAATCCACGTTCACCTGCATCGTGAAGATGCTCGTGTTTCGAATGGTTGAGCTTGTGCTTTTGTAGGGAGCTGAAGTTTTTTTATTGTTGAATTCATTTGGCAAGTAATCATCTCCTTTAGTTTCCAGGGGCATTACCTGATTCTGTGCAGAAGAAAATGATGAGTAAACAAGAGAAAGGCAGACAACAACTATTTGCAAATAACTTTTCATAATGGTGAAATCATTTAATTAGTTCTTCGATTTTTTAGCGCACAAGAGTGACATTTCCTGATAACTCTTGAGAAAAATTCTGCGCCGATCTGATCCCCGAGTAGTTCACATACCAAACATAGACTCCAACACCTGCAGATTTTCCTTTGTAGGATCCATCCCAACCGGCGTCAACATCATTTGTCTCATAAATCAATTCTCCCCAGCGATTATACACCCTGAACTCATAATCTGTAACAGGGCAAGTGACCAATGCATGAAAGAGATCATTATGAGAATTTCCATCGGGAGAAAATGCATTCGGATAATGAACACAGGAAGAACAATCAAAATATTCTGCAATCAGAGTATCGCTCGTACTGAAACATGCATTGTAAACGGTTACTGAATAATTTCCTGATTCACGAACAATGAAAATACTGTTCGTGCTTCCATCCTGCCACAAGTATTGTGAATTTTCGAACGCTGCATTTAATACTAATGAGTCTCCATCACACAAGGTTGAATCTTTCCCCAGATACACAACCGGAATTTGATCCACTGTGACAGGGAATTCCGTCGCATCACTAATACAACCGTGCGCATCCGTTGCTACAACGCTGTAAGTGGAGTTTGAAGCCGGAGAAATTGAAATTGGATTTCCACTTATACTTCCATCCCATACGTACGTGTAAGGAGGAGTACCTCCAACTGCAATCGCATGCAGTTCTCCATTAGAACCAATACAGATAATTGTTTCTCCGGGTGGCATAATGGTAACCGGCGCAGGTTGAGTCAGCGTTATCACTGTATCGTAAACACATTGATGTGCGTCTGTAACTGTCAACGTATAATTTCCTCCGGAAAGATTGATCGCAGTTAAACTGTTTCCTCCAACCGGGGACCATGCATAACTGTATCCGGGAGTTCCTCCTGAAATCGAAACTGAAATGGCACCATCTCCGTCACCAAAGCATGTTGGTTCTGTAAAACCATTCACAGAAAAGGTCACATCATCCGGTTGGTGAAGGGTTACCGCTGCAGTATCAAAACATCCCAATGCATCAGTAATCGTTATCGTATAGACACCACCACAAAGATTAGTTGCTGTGCTATTTGTCGTGCCGTTGTTCCAGAGATAAGTATAAGGAGAAGTGCCACCCGTTCCACCTGCGACGATGACTCCATCACAAATATTTCCGCATTGTAAATCTGTATGTGAGATAATCGAAGCTGTTACCCCACCCGGCCCCTGGATTAATATCACCTGTGCTGTGTCGCTGCATCCTGATGAGTCTGTTATGGTGATCGTATAGGTTCCTGAAGAAAGTCCGCCGAATGCTCCCGTTGATTGCTCTTGTCCCCCATTGATTGAAAATGTGTAAGGAAGCGTTCCTGAAGTACCTGAAACGAAAATGGCTCCGCTGTTCGCGCTGCATATTGGTTGATGAATGGAATCAACGGTTGCGATGGGACCTGGTGCCACAAAAACAATGGTTGATGAATCGGCAATATTGCCACATAAATCTGTAACGTAACCTGAATTTCCCGTCAAGCTGAAATAATAAGTTCCACCAGTAACTAAAGGAGGATTAATGTCAATGGTAAAAGTTTTTTCCTGGGTTCCTCCGTTATCACACGAGAAACCTGATTCATTCGATAAGGTAAATGGTCCACCCGGACCTGAAAGAGAAAAGTCAGCATCTTCAATCGTGTTACACAAAATGTTTTCAGAAAAATTAAATGTGATTGTTGTTGCGTTGCACGAAACCGGTTCAAGTGTTGAGAGCTTTGGTTTTACAGAATCATAAATAGTGGCCGTTGCAGTTGAAAAATCAATCGTGTATCCGCCGTTCGACACACTCCAATTGTTCACATTGAGCGTGTATATCTCACCTGCATTCACAGGTAGCAAATAATTAAATGCATTCGTTGGTCCCGGACCATTCGAGTTTCCAACACCATCCACAGAAATACCTGTATAACCATATTGCGAAGAGTTGCAACTAACCTGCAATGCATCATCCGTTGGAATATCCTGGCATGAAGCGTTTGTCAAATTATAGAGTGACCAATCATAATCGGCAGTGGGATCCACCGGCGTAATGGCGAATGCAAGATCTCCCGAGGTCACAACGGTGAAAACAAACCATGTGCTATTGTACTCTCCAGGTACAAGGCACGTACTAGGATTATCTTCATCCGGATAATTTCCGGTGCCTAATGTGGAACTTTCAGTTGTCCAAATGGGGCCACAAATAGGAATAGCCCCCAGACAATCCTGTTCAGTAGGGAGCTGAGCGAATGAAGCCCTGTTGCTGAAGAAAAGAATTGCGAAAAAGAATAGACCGAATCTCGATAAGGCGTATAAATATTTCATCGGCGAGTGAATGGAGTTTAAAAGTACGTAAACACAGGAAAAGCTTTTCTCATCCTACGTTTGCTATCAACAAGTAACAGCACTCAATTAAATCCTTTTCTAATTTAGCATTGCAGCTTCTCTCCTCTTAAATTTGTTGCTTCGTCACTTCTAATCATTCTTCATGAAAAACCTTTTTACTCTTCTTCTTTTTACTCTTCCTGTTCTCAGTTATTCGCAGCCCGTGATTTTGTGGCAGAAAACCTTTGGAGGAACGGGTTCTGATGAGGCTTCCATCATCCGTGCCACCAATGATGGGGGTTATATTGTAACCGGACTTTCCTATTCTTCTGATGGAGATATTTCTAACCACCACGGAGCAAGTGATCATTGGGTGATCAAACTTGATGCAAACGGAAATTTGATTTGGAATAATTCCTTCGGGGGAGCCGGCGATGATAAGGGTTATGATATTCTGCAAACTTCAGATGGTGGTTATGCCATTACCGGTTACACAGCTTCATCGGATGGTGATGTCACCACGAATCATGGCTTAACAGATTACTGGGTGGTGAAAATGGATGATACAGGCCAATTGCAATGGCAGAAATCATACGGCGGTAGCAGCGCTGAAAATTCTTATGCTATTATTCAAACCATCGACGGAGGTTTTGCTGTAACAGGATTATCAAACACGACAGACGGATCCGGGGATGTAACTGATAACAATGGGAGCTTCGATTATTGGTTCACCAAACTTGATGAAACGGGCACATTGCAATGGCAGAAATCCTTAGGCGGAAGTGCGACCGAGCAGGCATTCGGAATTGTTCAGAATGATGATAGCAGTTTCGTGATTTGTGGTTACAGTTCATCACCGAATGATGGCATGGTCACAGGCAATCATGGTAGCAATGATTATTGGATTGTGAAACTTGACAAAACAGGAGAACTTTTTTGGCAACGCTCGTATGGCGGTACAGGATCCGATCGTGGATTTGGAATCAGTAAAACGAGTGATGGCGGTTACATTGTGAATGGAGTTTCTCCTTCAACTGATGGAGATGTAACCGGTAATCATGGAGGCAATGATTATTGGGTATTGAAGCTAGACTCAGAAGGTTTATTGCAATGGCAACATTCTTACGGCGGCAGCGATGATGATTTTGGAAGGATCGCATTTGAATTGCCTGATGGCGGTTATCTTCTCGGCGGAAGAACCAATTCACCAAATGACGGCGACGTAAAAGACAATAATGGTCAATATGATTACTGGTTACTGAAAGTTGATTCAGCAGGATCGATCATCTGGAAAAATTGTTTTGGCGGATCAGCGAATGAAGGAGCGCCTGCTCCCGTAGTTCCTTTCATGAATGTGATTGAAACCGATACCGGACATTTCACTATGGCTGGCTCCTCTTTTTCCACCGATGGAGATGTGATCGGAAATGTTTCCATAGATGCAAATGATGACAACTACTGGATTGTGAATTTTGTTGACACTGCAATTGCTACTTCAATAGTGAATAATGAATGGCACTCATTAGCAGACTTCAATGTTTATCCCGATCCTGTTTCTGATCATCTCACTATTTCATTTCCTTCTTTGCAAACTGAAGTCACGCTTTCACTTTACAATATGAACGGTCAATTGCTACTTAGAAAAAACGAAAAGCTGAAAAGCAGCATTGAAGTTCCGTTCCATGAATATGGCCGCGGAATGTATTTGCTGATAATGACAGATGAAAATGGAAATGTGCAGGAGAAGAAAATTGTTAAGCAATAAACAACAAGATTGCCCCATACATTTATGTTATAGTGAGCCTTCGAAACCTTAAACAACTTTCGCCGGGACAATTATTATCTCTTACTCAATCACCAGGGGCGCAATACCTGGTTGCTGATGCTGAGAAAATACTCAGTGAATGCTACGCCGGGTTCGCAGACATTTCAAACGAAACGCCGGTAACTTCCTCAACAACATTCAATGCTTTTTCAATTACTAAAACAGTAACTGCTGCCACAGCGCTAAAGCTTGTTGAGCAAAATAAAATTTCACTTTCTGATTTGGTGAACGATATTCTGAATGAATTTCATTTTGAATATCCATTTACCGTTCAGCAACTCCTCTCCCATCAGGCTGGCTTCACCGACCCGATTCCGATTTCATGGATTCATCTAATGAAAGAAGAATCATCATTTGATGAAAAACAATTCATCATCAATCTCCTTTCAAAACATTCAAAACAAAAATTTAAACCAGGAACGAAATTCAAGTATTCAAGCATGGGTTATTTAGCGCTTTCGCTTTTGATTGAAAAAGTTTCTGGTAACCAGTATAAAGATTTTGTGAGCAAAAATGTTCTTCCTTCTCTTGGCAATGACGCCGCTCTCAATTTTGAAAGTGACGAAGCAAAGCATGCAACAGGCTATCATCCGAGATATTCTTTTTCAAATTTGCTTTTGAGTTTTTTTCTCGACAAGAAAAAATTTGTTCGCGGTAATTATGGTTTGTGGATAGCTTTCAATAATTTTTATGTAAATGGAAAAGCTTATGGCGGATTAATTGGTAATGTTCGCGGACTTGCTGCTTATCTTCAATCATATCTTTCAGAAAAAATGTTTCAGCATCGCGAAATACAAGAACTGATGTTTAAGGAACAAATGGGTGGAATGGGATTGGCATGGTTCACAGGAAAACTGAATGGCAATAAATATGTTTGCCACGCCGGCGGTGGCGGAGGATATTATTGCGAGATCAGAATTTATCCGGAGCTCAAACTCGCAACTACTCTATTACGTAACAAAGGCAGCTTCGGTGATTTGCGATTGCTGGACAAAATTGACGCAAGAACAATTTTCTAAAATAAATCACAGCGAATCCTTCGCAGAATAATTAATCGAGAATTGAGGAACGGTTGAAGTAATGCTGCTGTCAGGTGAAGCCGTATGAATCATCAACCGATCGGCGGAAACTTTTTCACTCATGAGAAAATCATACACCGATTTATTTCTCTCTTCTACCAGTTGCATCTCTTGCGCATCGAGGTTTGCCTTCCCTACAATCTGTATGCATTTATCCTGCACGGAAGTGAGTGCCACATGTGAACCGATTTTTTTATCTACATAAATATTAAATAGCGAATCCTTATTTGAAACTGCATAAATCTTGCTTTTCATCTCTGCAGTTGCAGAATCTGTTACCCGATAACCGAGATATTCCTTCTTCACATTAAATAATGCAGCATTCTCAATTTCTTCCTGTCGATTCACCAATTGAACCAGTTCCACTTTCATTTCCGGTTTACTCTGCAACACACTTGAAATAGTTTTCAGCGGTTTTACTTGCTTGTCCGTGAGTGAGTGTTGGAGGTAATCAAAATACACCACCTGGTAGTCGGCCTCATCTCCACCAAATGCTTTTGCTAAAAGACGATAGGGAGAAGTCACTGCTTTCAGCAAAATATTTTCGAGCACTTGCCAAATCACTTTTCCCCACTTGTATTTTGGATCGCTGAGATCGCCCTCTACCGGTACATCAAGATCAATGTTCCCATGAAGATCAGTAAGCAATCCAACGGCGAGCTTAATTGGAACGTCATATAAGGGATGCGCCCCCTTCGATCCCACTTTTATCTGTTTAATCTGAAGATTATTTGAGCTCTTCAGTTTGAAATCGTGAATGGTGGTTTTGTTTTCATAGAAAATGTCTCCATTGAGAAATGGTGTCGCTACATAAAACTTTGAGTAGGGATTGACATCAGAAAGCTTCAGATTTGAAATGTTGTAATTGATGTGCATGTTCCTGAGATCGGCTGTGCTGATGTTTACGTATCCATCTAATTTTCCAGTGCGATTTAATTCAGCTTGCAGGGCAAGATGAATGGTATCTTGAGCGGAGCTGACATTCTCGGCAGAAACGACCAGCGAATCCAGATCGTACTGGAATTTGTCTTCAAGAGTGTAATCAGTGTAAACTACATGACCATCTTCAATAGAAAGCTTATCTGCCGCGTAACTCTGAACCAAATAACTTTCAGTAATGGACCGAATGTAATCCGCCATCATCTTGAAAACATTTGAATATTCTTCCGGTGCTACGCCTTCAGGCACCTCTGCGGTTGAATCCGTGCTGTAGGAAGTCATGATGCGATCAACATTGTAACCATCATCATACATCGCAAACTTTATATACGGACGAACCACACTGATCTCTTTGAATTTGTAAACACCAGCAGCCGTGTTCAAAGAATCCATGTTGATCATCACATGGTCAATCGCAGCTAACTTTTCTCCGATTGTGTCAATGACCGAAAACGCATCCAACGATAATTTTCCTTTTGCTCCAATCTCTTCCGCTTTATTCAGGTTACCGGCAAGAGCAAGAGAAGAACTGAGAAGTCCGTTCAGAGAATCGACATAGAGATAGTCATTTAAATAAGGAAGAAGAAATGAAATGCTGACTTTATCAAGTGTGAGTAATGAAAAATACTTCATTGATTCAATGTTCATTTTCCAATCAGCATTGATGCTTCCACCGGAAGCGGGGCTGCAGTCCAGCTTGAAATTGTAATTGGGAGAATTATAAGAAATACCAGGGCATGAAACATTTGTTTTGAGTAGAGTAATTTCAGAAAGCGGTTCTGAATTCACGTAATGAAGAGTCGCATTTTTTATTTGCAGTGTACGCAGCCACCATTGTGTTTCTTCTGAAGCAGTATCAGCGGTTGCATCGGAGGATGCAATAAAGCGATTGTACAAATCATCATAATTGAAATGATCACCGGTTTGAATCAGAGTGATTGCAAGACTATCAATGAGAACACGTGAGACATCATATTTACCAGAAATCAATTTCGGCAACACCACTCCTGTTTGAATTTTTTTCGAGTAGAGAAATAGATTCTTCTGATCCGTTTCATACACTTTCAATTTGCCCACACTCACGCTTCCGGAAAAGATATTGATGAATAAACTTCCAATCTCAATTTTTCTTCCGGTCCACTCAAGGCTATTCTTCTCGATCAGGTACCTGGTGAGGGGAGAAATGAAAGTGAAAACAAGCACAATAATGGCAATAATGAATACACTGAGTATGATCAGAATTTTTTTCATTATTCCGGGAGCTATTATTGGAGAGGGTTGGCTTATCAAATGTCCGATTGATTCTTGACTTGTGCAAAGCACTCAAACAAAATTTCGCAATCTTTGTAGCAACATCAAACCTGAAATCATCCCATGGCTGACAAGAAAAAGAAAGGCAGCTTCTTCGGAAAATTTTTCTTCTATCTTTTTCTTCTGCTGATTGTCGCCGCAGTAACCTTCTACTTCATCGCAGGATATACCTATAGTGAAGGCAATCGCGCCGGTGTATTGATCAAGCTATCAAAACGTGGCTATGTTTTCAAAACGTATGAAGGTGAACTGAACCAGGGCGCAGCTGGGAATGTTCCCAACACCGCGCAATTCAATTCACTCTGGGAATTCTCAGTGAAAGACCAGGCTGTGGCAGATAAGCTTTCAACTATGGAAGGCAAAAAGGTTTCGTTGCACTATCACCAGGTGGTAAAGAATATGCCATGGGATGGTGAAACGGAATATTTCGTTGATGATGCAGAAGAAATCAATGAGTGACAATGCTCATTGCGGTATTTTCCTCTTCCAATGAAGTTTTGAAAAAAAGATGATTTCCTATTCAAAACCAAATAGAGAAATCAAAGTTTATTATTGAAAGAACAACCAATCATTTCTCTTCCAAAAAATTCACGATTTCGTAGTCATGTTCGCAGAAAAATTCATGAGTAAACTTCATCCTTCCTGTCGATTCCGCTAACTTCCTGCAACTTTGCTATTGCCAATTAAGAACCTATTTAATCTCAGTTAAAAGAAGATTGAATAGACCCTGCAGAGAAACAATTCAAATAGTTTTGTCGTCTATCTATTCAGTGTATACATATAAAAATGATTATGAAAAAGATTCTATCCATTATCGCACTCTTTTTTGCTCTACACTCATATGGTCAAAATCCGATTCCAAATCCTGGTTTTGAGGAATGGAATCCATTTGACAATTATGAAGAGCCGCAAGGTTGGGGATCCACAAACTCCGTTACCGGAGATTTTGTAGTAAAACCCGTTCAACAAGATACAGTGTCCATCGAAGGATTGTCTGCTAAGCTGGTCACCAAATCAGGCAATAATCTTAGCCTTCCCGGAGTTTTGTGCTCCAACGGCTATTACAATACTAGCATAGCGGGATGCAGCGGAGGTTTCCCAATCAGCGAGTCTTATGTTTATTTCACTGGATATGGAATGTATAATCCTAAAAATGGTGACACCGGAATTATTTATGTTCGTTTAACAAAGTGGAATCCACAAACCAACCACAGAGTTACTATTGGTAGTGCTGAAGTAAACTTCTCAAAAACAAATCCTGTCTTCGATTATTTCTCTGTTCCTCTCATATATACATCGGCTGATGTTCCTGACACTGCATTGATTGAGATCAGATCAACCAAAAAGATAAAAGAGATTCCAAAAGGCAGCAAACTGCGGGTTGATAATTTGGAGTTCGCAGGATTCACTGCTATTGAAAATCCTGAAATTGTACCGATGGAAGTATATCCTAATCCAGCAAATGAAAATGTGTCAATACACCTTGCACCAACATCGGAGAGGCTCTACATCTCGATATTTGATTTTGCGGGAAGAATGGTTATTCAGCATTACATGCCGGCTAATGAAATCCGCATCTCAACTGAGTTGTTGCCCGACGGATTATATTATTTAAATGTTACGGATTCAAATCAAAAAAAGATTGCCGGCAGCACTTTGCAAGTTCAACATTGAAAATAATAATCTGACTGTGGTAAGAGTCCGATGCCCTACTCATGATACCGGCATGGAGTGTATTGTTTAATTGAACTTAAAACCAGATTTCAGATTTACTTAATGAAAAAGACTTTTCCGGACATCTTAATTCTTAAAAAAAGAACTAACACAACATCATCATTGTAAGCTGCAAAGAAAGCCGCATTTTTCCCGAGGCTGCACTTAAAACAACAATGCGGTTACCGATGGCGGCAAACTGAAATCACCTGTTTAAAAACCAAACGGTAACTGGCTTGACAATCATTTTACCTCCGTTAAGCTAAAAAAACCTGCTGCTGAGAACTTAACAAGCAGATAAATTTTACATTACTCTAGCTTTGTCACAAAGCACCACAATCAATGAAAGAGGGGGACCCAGTTTCTTTCGTCCGTTCAGTTAGTGACGGTGAATTTAACGACAACACAGAAATAAACAATGGAAGGTTCAATGCATTTTCAATTCGCGGAACCTTTGAACGGTGGGGTGAATCTTATTTGCAAATTGAAGACAAAAAGATTCCGCTTACCGTAGCCATTGTTAGAAATGACGATCTTTTATACTTAGTACCGCCAGATCACTTGCAGTTAGGACACGATTGAATCCTTTGCTTTACTGAGAAAGAAAAACATACTGAGTTTTTTTTACCAAGATTCCACTGAGTTTCGCTTCACTCACACCTGGAACGGCGGCCTAACCCCATGAAGCATTAAGTTTTCCGTACGAAGTAAACCGAATCTGGTCCTTGCTCTTCTTCGTCTTCACCCCTCTTCCTTCTTTGAACAGAGCATAATTATCCGGCACGGATCAACGCACCAAACTCTGCACCTGCTCCAACAGCCAAGCGGTGATTGTCTTCATCGGGCACAACCGCACGCGCATCATTGGAGAGAAACCAACTCCGCTGTTAAAGAAGAAGAGATGTGCAAAGACATTTACAAACTTGATACAAAGTGAAGATGACATAATGTGTTCCGCTATCTTTGATTATTAAATTCACACAGCACAATGACGAATGAATTTATTACTCTGCTTGCGAACCTTGCACTTACACTTTCCTTTATTGTAGCACTCATATTTGGCATCGCCCAAGTTCGCGCCGCTGCACATGATCGACGGGAGCGACTCACGTTGGAGGCACTGCGCAATTTTCAAACGCGTGAATTTGCCGAACTCATCTCCTTTATAAATAACAATGAATTGCCTTCTACACGTGAAGGCATGCGTGCGTTGCCGGCGGAAGACCAAACTCGTCTTATTCAATTTGCACAGGAAATGGAATCACTGGGTATTCTCGTTGCAGAGCGATACATTAATGTTGACCTGGTAGATAAAACCCTTGGTTCATTTGTCGCAAGCAGCTGGGAGAAGTATAAGCCGATGTTTGAGGATATCCGCAGAACTTCACCTGATCCGTTCCTGGCTGAGTACTGGCAATGGCTGGCAGAGCAAATTGATGATCGAATGCAGAAAAGTCCACGTAAGCCTTTTTATCAAATTAAAAAGTAGTTACAATTTACAAAGCGAGTATAAGTATGTCCTTCTTATTTAATCAAACATACTAATGTACCAAAAAAGAGAAGCCGTATCTAACCAAAGTGATACGGCTTCTGCAGAAACCATGGTATGGATATATAGCATTCTTCTACGGTTTACCTGAGCAAGGGTTTCAATAAAACTTCAGATGCTTCAAAAGAGGAAAAAATCATTCAAGGAAAAGTGGGATAAAAAACTTAAGCAGTTTAATCATAATTGACACCATGGTCACTCATTAGTTACCCCTCTTCCATCTTCTCTTTTTAAGAAGCTAACCTTTGTAGTTTTTTATTGAAGGAAGAAATTGAATAGGCGCAGAAAGGATGTTTGACTTTCTGTTTGAAGCAAAAAATACTAAGCAGTCGTCATGAACAAAGTATTATTACTCTAGGTTGAAGATGATCACCCAGAACATTGAAGAAACAAAGGCACTTATAAAAAAGGGATTTATTGTGTCAAAATCATCCTCGATGATTGAGAACTATTACGTTTTTTTAGTCGTGCGTTGACCATTTGTGATGACAAACCAGGCGAAGCATGCAAAGCTTGCCAGCGAATCCAAAGTGCGTAAGGTGTGGAAGCCATCCCACTTATCACGAATATTTGCCCAATCTGTAGGTACACTTTCTGTTGACCAAATTTTTATGTCATTGTCGATAGGAACCAGAATGAACAGTGTGATCAGCAAAACCAAAATAATTAATCCCAGAGCAATTACACCCATATAAAATCCGGTTGATTTCTTTTCGGCATAAAACCACAATGAGAGAAACATAAATAAGATGGTTAAGGGCAATATGAACCGCATCGGAAACGCCACATTGGAAATAATCACTTGCCCTATATGAATAAACTCTTCTGCACTGAAGTCAGCGATGGAACGTGTGAGAGTAAACCATGTTCCCCAAAATACTCCAGTGGTAAGCATGAGGAGAAATAACGCGAGGAAATAAATGAATTTGTATTTCATGAAGGGGTAATATCAAAAGTATAAAGCAACTAAATAGTAAGGGTAAAAAAAGTTTCACTGACTAAGGGAATTGGATTCTTTTCACCTCATTTGAGGAAGACAAGCAACTATTGTAGATTTTTTTCTCACGCACCTTACAAGAAGGGATGCAGTTCCTTTTTCAAAAATTTCACTATTAATTTCAGTTTATCACTGCGTGTTTCACGAATGGCCTTTAAAATTTCAGAGGGAGAAACATTGAGTTTCTCTGACCAATAATTCACCGCGTAATCCTCTAAAGGATTCACATGAATTTCATCATAAAAGTCCTTGATATAATTATGTAGCAACATCGATATTCATTTTATATTTCAGTATCCAAACGCTGTACCATTACCCGAATGCCGTTTCGATGAATGACTGAAAAATTTTAACGAAGAATGTCAGATAAGGTTTGGGTGTCATGAAATGAAATGGACTGACTGAAATTAATCAGGCACCTCATCTACGTGTGCTTTACATCGATTACGCACCCTTTGTACAAAGTTCTGTGAGGTGATGCAGGCATGTTCTCTCAAGCCAACGCATATAATCCTAACCGATGACAAATGAAACCGTAACACATCATTGAAGGCAGGAGCAGCTAAGGTCTGGGTTCGATTATTGAAGTGGAAAATACCACGCATTGAAATGTAATAACTTTGACGCACCCTTCTTACAAATTATCCGTAAGGATGGTAATTCGACTCTATGAAAAAACTATTCGCTATCGTGGGAATTTTTATTTCCCTCACCTCTCTTGCACAAAATCCTGTTCCGAATCCTGGTTTTGAAGATTGGGTTGACTATGGAAACTATGAAGATCCATCAGGATGGGGTAGCAACAATTATCTCTCAGCTGACTTTGGAGTCAAGCCTGTAGAATCAGATATTGTTTCCGTCGAGGGATTGTCCGCTAAAATGGTAACCAAGGTTGGACAGAACCTCAGTGTGCCCGGTTTCCTGTGCTCAAACGGTGTATTTGATGTAAACACGTTGAGTTGCCTTAACGGTTTTCCTGTTACTGAAGCATACTCCTACTTTAATGGATATGCAATGTATAATCCAGCCGATGCAGATCTTGCCGGTATCACAGCCTATCTTTGGATGTGGAGTGGACCAACGAAGGTGATGCTTGCTGTAGCGGATTTAACCTTCACTGATACAAATTCCGATTTTGAATATTTCTCCGCTCCTTTTAATTACACTAATTCAGGAACTCCGGACTCCGCTTTGATAGAAGTGAGGTCAAGCATCTATGGGGGACAAAATCCTCCTGCCGGAAGTAAATTGAGAGTAGACAATTTTGAGCTTACTAATTTTACTGCCGTCGAGAACTTAAAAAATATTGTGGTAAGCATTTACCCTAATCCTGCCACCGAAATGCTTTCACTTCATATTCCTCCCACCTCAGAAAAGCTTTTCATCATTGTATTCGATTTTGCAGGAAGAGTTATGACACAAGCTTACTTGCCGGCTAATGAATATCAGTTCTCAGTTAAAGATTTTACTGCGGGAATATATTACTTGCAGGTAAGTGAGGGGACTGGAAAAAAAGTTGCAGGCACCACTTTCGAAGTACAACACTGATGCATTATTCTCATCTTTCTTTTAGATCATTGATAAGGCCGTATTGATATTTATTTCTCCCAATCCAAAAGTATTTTGGCAAATGAGAAGCAGAATTTCACTTCGTTTTTACCACTCCTCGATAAGTCTCCCGCGGATGAACTGATATCAATTAGTCAGGCCCTTTTTCAAAGAAATTCATCTGAAGTAGTTCTACATTTACTTTTGAAGACTCGCGAAAAGGCTTCAAAAGAAAACCCGCATCATCCAGAGGCGGATTTCGTATTTCACTGCTTAAGATCTGACAAAATTTTCGTTGCTCGCGCCTCGTTTGGCACAAGTGTTAGTTAAAACCATAGCAGAGCCACACTTGTGCTCATCAATATCATGAAAAATTATGAGGGAAAAAGAGATTGAGAAAATCACCAAGAAAATTCTCAACCTTCGGTTCCTTTATTTTGTTATCTCCAATTTTTTCACGTAAGCCTCCTCTTCAGTTTTCATCTCACAGAAATAAGTTCCCGCAGCCAATTGTTTCGCATCAATAGTAAAGGAGTGATGGCCCTGCGCCATTGTTCCAAAATTCAAATTGCGCACCATGTTTCCATGTGCATCATAAATATTGAACTGAACATTTCTGTTTTGAGAAAGATCATATTCAATAGTAGTTACAGTAGTAAAAGGATTCGGATAATTCTGAAAGTGGATAGCTGTTTCGTCGCTTGCTGTTTCCAGAATTTCTTTTTGACCTGCACTGTTATATTTTATCGTTATGTAGTCAAAGTCGGATGAAGTAGTTGTGGTGCCTGCAACATAAACATTTCCATTCGCATCAACAGCAACAGCATTTCCTATGTCATCACTATGAGCCGGACCGTCGAATGTTCTTGCCCATTGCTTTACGCCTGCAGTAGAATATTTAACCGTAGCAATATCCCACGTGAAATTGGGTCCGATACTTTGTCCTGTTACATACGCATTTCCTGATGCATCCACAGCAAGTAACGTTGCCCAATCATTGCCCGCAACTTTTCCATTGTAACGTGCAGTCCATTGCTGTTGTCCTGATGCATTGTATTTGAGGGTGACATAGTCATAATAATAGGGCAATTTCTGATCATAGCCGGTCACATACACATTTCCTGAATTATCCAATGCGATCGCTACTGCAACATCACCCTGGTCTGCATCGCCTCCATAGGTAGCTTGCCACTGCTCTACTCCGTTAGTGTTGTATTTAAGGGTGATATAGTCTACATCAATACCTCCCAATCGTGTAGATCCTGTTATATAAGAATTACCCGCAGGGTCAACAGCAATTCCAGTAGCTCCGTCGCCTTCGCTAATTGCACCATTGAAACGCGCGACCCACTGTTCCGCTCCCGAGCTATTGTATTTAATGGTTGCAATATCTCCCTCGCCATCGGGATCGCTTCCGGCAAAGTCAGTACCTGTTACATATACATTACCATTCGCATCAAGACCAAGACCAACAGCAGCATCGCCTCCATTACCCGGGCCATTATGAGTTGCTGACCACTGCAACACACCAGCAGAGTTGTATTTGAGCGTGAGGTAATCAGGAGCTGAATAACCAAGATTCTTTACCGTTACATAACCGGCTACATACACATTTCCTGAAGCATCAACTTTAATTGCATTACCTGCATCTTCCCTAATAATATTTCCATCGTAACGTGCTACCCATTGCTGAACTCCATTAGAGTTGTACTTCACTGTTGCCACATCGTTGTCCAAACCATAACTTGGATATGCATCACTGATTCCGGTTACATACACGTTAGCATTTGCATCAACAAAGATTGCACGCGGCTTATCATCACCACTTCCCGGACCATTGTAGCGTCGTTGCCATTGTTGGATACCGGAAGAATTATATTTCGTAGTGACATAGTCAGCACCATGATTGTTAATGAATAAGTAACCGGTTACGTACACATTGCCATTGTTATCGGTCGCTACTGTAGTAGCAGCGTCATCACCAATAGCATTTCCCGTTTTAGTTGCTACCCATTGCTGTGCATAAGAGGAAAATGTGAAGTTGATCGAAATGAATATGAAAGTCAAAATCCTGTTCATCGCTGAAGAAATTTAATGTTGAGAAAAATATTTTTGATTCATAGAGAAACGCTCAAAGTGCATGCCTTGTAAGGGAGAATAACTGCGGCAAAAATTTTTAATGATTGACTATGACTGAAGGTGGGAAAGGAATTGATGGGAATAATATTTGAAAGACGTCTGTGAAAGAAGAAGTCATGAAGCGCTTTTATATCGTTGAGGGATATTATGAATCGGGACCATTTACAATCGATCAACTTATTGATAGGAGTATTCAAAGGGACACGGTGCTACGTAATGAAAGAACCGGAGTCCGGTTATTTGCGCGATACATTCCTGAAGTATATAATAAAATAAAATCTCGGGATGAGGTGAAGAATGTAGAACCTCTTTCTCAAAGATTCACAATGAAAATTGTTTCAGCGCTCAAACAAATCGGAAAAAAAATAACCCAAAGGGCGCTTTAGACAATACGAAAGCCGCCTCTACTGTGAGGCGGCTTTCCTGTTTCACTGCTTAAGAGCTAACGAATCTTCGTTGCTCAACTCTTTCTCTTTATATGTTATTCACTGAATGCAAATCCCACATTGAACACCAGATGGCTGTCAGCCGGCAAATCAGTGGTCTTAAATCCATACATGTATTTAATACCAACATTGAATGAAGGACCATTCGGTGTATGAATTAAAACACCTACTTCAGGTGCGAGAGTAAAAGGCCATGCATCCCGTTCAAATCGATACACTCCGAAATCAGCATCTGCAAGGTTGTATTGTACTCCGGCACCTAAACCGAAATAGGGATTCGCATGATGATTGTCAGGTGACGCAAAATAATCTACTACGGCCATCATCGGGAAACTGTTGAAGTATCTCCATTGATAACCTGTCGCAGAAATTGTTTGATAGTCGTAGGTTCCATAGGGCATCTCCTGGTAGAAAGTATTCCAGCCAAAGTTTACTCCATAACCAACATTCGGAGTTGACAAGTGACGGTATTCAAAAGCGAAACCACGCCAACTGTATTTCGAAATAAAGTCTCCGGTTTTACCAAGACCGAGACCCATAGAGTAACTCAGCGTGGTAATGTTCTGTTGTGCAGAAGCACGATTACTTATGATGAGCGCTGCAAGAAGAAAGCAGACGAGAATTATTTTTTTCATATAGAATTAGATTGTTAGGTGGTTGAATCAATGTTTCAAATACGGTGATTGAATAAATGCCTGGTTCACGTTTTGAGTCACACGGGTAGCTACAGAAGAAGTATTTCCTGTAAGCAATCCATTTATAATAAACGACCATTCAACAGGCAGTTGACTGCTGGGCGTTAAATCACGCTTGTCCACCATGCTTACGAATAAAGATCCGGTAGTGTAGCTGCTAACAGAGGGAGGATAATAACCGGGATAATACCAACCCCAGTATCCACCTCCCCACCATCCCCAGTAACCCCAGTAATCGTAGTAATAGATCAATGTGGTTGTCGAGAATGTTACAGGAAGAATCCACACATCAGGATTGGCTGAAGTATCAACCTCTGACCAACCATAGCTCGAAAGATTTTGTCTAATCGCTGCCAGGATTTGTGAGTTCACCGGTTCAGTTACAAAATCAGGTTTTCCGTTTCCATCAGGATCACTGAGATTGTCACCGGTAATAACAGGGACATTATCCGGGATTGAAAAAGTGTGGGACGAGGAAAAATCATAATCAGGATTATAGTCGCTAACCACTAGGTCATACTGCTGAGTGCTCGTGGGTGAATTTGGATAACACCCCGCAAGCAGCGCTATAACTGACACGGCAAAAAGAACTTTTTTCATAAATGTTTGTGGTTTTTATTTTAAGATGATGTAATTAAAGGGTTGGTTGCTACAAGTTTTGCAGTGTAAGTGAACTTTAATATCACACTGCTTTGTGCAACACTGTCAGGAATTAGTGCCTTTCTAACTCACCAATGAATGGAATCTGTGAATTAATCTGTGTGCGAACTGCACTCTCAAGGTAAGCCTCCAACTGGAAGAATTGCGCCGCCTTAAGTGGAGGAATCACTTTTTTCATTTTAGCATAATACTGTTGATAGAGTTTGTTCTGAGCTTCGTTCAGTTTGAAAACATCTGTCATCAACTGGTTGGCTTTCTCATCAGTAAGCGTTGTGTAATTGTTTGCATAATCCTGTAAAAGGTTGATGCGCTTGGCGCCAATCTGTTTTCGTGCAGTTTCGTAGTCGTTGTAAATCTTCCAGAATGCCGAATCCTGTCCGGCAGGAAGTTTCATGTACTTCTGTACGAGATCACGTTTGCTCATTCCATACATTGACTGAATCATGCCAATATCATCCTGAGACAACTGAGAAAATGCGAATGAACTTGTAAGACTAAAAAGCAATAGAAATAAGAAGGACTTTTTCATTAGTATGGGATTTTAAATGGGGTTATTTAATCAGCGCCAAAGATAAATACAAAAGATGTGGCATTGAATTTTCCTGTATGACCGACGTCATAAGAATTCGGTATCACACACTACCTGCAATGAATTTAATTGGTATCTCGTATCCCAACTACAGCTTTGAAATACGAATGACGCCCTTCAAGTCTTCATCTTTATAAAGAAAGAGATGATACAATCCGGAAGGCAAATTCTTAACATCGATTTGTAGTAGACCAACATCCTGCTTGAAAGATTTTTTTATTCTTGTTTCCCCCATTACAGTTTGTAATTCATATCGGTTGACACCATCTTTCTCATTCAATTGCACATTCAGTGTTTCAACAACAGGATTTGGGAAAACTTCTATCTCGCTCTGCAATATGGATGGAACAACTGTAGCGAGGGAATCACATTCAATGGGTGGTAAGGGTGACTGACAATATCCAAAGCCAGGATTTGGATTTAGGTATTCCGGTTGTTTGTTTTCAGAGAAACAAATCAGGTCATAAGAATTATCTGTCACCACAAAGTGAGAAGCGTAGGTTAGACCATAACTGCTTCCCACTCCTTCTATCCATTCTTCGAATGCATAGTGAAAAACATCAGTGAGCTGCAAACGCCGATGGTATTCTGAACCAATCATCACTGAGTCAACACTTGTGATGATGTGAGGAATAAAATCGGTTGCACCGGGTGAAAGGAGTTGCGAGTAAATGGTGTCACCAATATTTTCATTGTTAAAATCATAAACCAATCTTGCATTGGTATCAAGGCAGGAATATTCGCTCACGATATAAACTTTCTTGTCGGTCTCATAAAGTCCGCCCAGGAAGACTGTTGGATAAATGGTATCGAAATCAGAACCGGGTGCATGATGACTTGTAAAGAAAAGTTTTTTGTAAGTGATGTTGTTGATCACGGTGTCTTCTCCGGTCATGTGGATTTGATAATCATCATACCAACCGGGAGGAAAGAAATAAAAGCAACGTGTCACTTGCCATGTAGCATCATTGGCAGGAAATGGGAAATAGGATTGTGCTTTAAGCAGCGAACCTGAAATGGACAATAAAAAAATGAGAAAGTAAATTTTTGTTTTCATGGTATTGTGTTTAAAAATGGCAATTACAAAGTTCCGCTAAAAGCAAACATGAGCATCATCACAATCACAATTACGTCAACCATAAAATTGTCTTCGTCGATTTATTAATCTCTTACACTATCTTTTCAGATCAATAATGAAAATGACATTCGGTTATCTTTAACGCGTGAAAGCAACCATACCCTCGCTTCTTCTCGCATGTTTCTTCCTTTTATTTATTGAGAAAAGTTATTCGCAAAAAGATCAGAAGGATACCATTCCTTGCCCCGTCAAAGACTTCAAGGATATTTTGCGTGGAAAGGATACTTTAAAAATTAAAGCGACGAAGAATAATTATTTACTGATAACGCCGGTAGTTGGCTCTTCTCCGGCTACAGGCTTCATTCTTGGCATAGCGGGTCAATATACTTTTAAGGGGCCAAAACCCGAGGATAAATATTCTATCGTTAATGCAAATGCACAGTACACAACGAAGAACCAGCTATTGATCCAGGCAAAAAATAATTTGCTTCTGTTTAATAATCGTCTTTACTGCTCCGGCGATTGGCGGGTATTTATTTATTCGCAACCCACGTACGGCTTGGGAACCGGCGTGCTGAATGCACAGGAAGGCGGAGGAATTATTCTCGCCGATGAGTTTCTCGAACCCGATTCTTTGGCCCAGCCAATGAAGTTCAACTATTATAAATTTCACCAGACTGCCGCTTACAATTTCAAAGGACTTTTTTATTTCGGAGGAGGGATCCATTTCGACATTTACAATAGTATCAAAGATGAGGATCTGAATCTTGCGGCCGGCGACACCACCTATCATTACAGCTATAGCACTGAACATAATTTTAATCCTGAGAAATACACGCTCAATGGAATAAGTGCAAGCGCCATCATTGATACCCGGGACAATCAACTAAATGCTTATACCGGATGGTTTTTGAATTTGAACTTCAGGTACAATCCTAAACTTTCATCCTCACAAAAGAACAGCACCATGCTCTTTGCTGAGATGCGCCATTTCGAAACCTTCAAGGTGAAGCGTCATCAGCATACGATAGGTTTTTGGGTATGGGCGAATTTGGTTACCGGCGGAGAAGTTCCTTACCTCACGCTGCCTGCAGTGGGATGGGATCAGCGCAGCCGAAGCGGAAGAGGTTATCCGCAGGGAATGTTTCGTGGAGATAAAATGATCTACGGTGAATTCGAATATCGTTTCCCGCTTATTTGCAATGGATTTCTCGGTGGCGTTGTGTTTGTAAATGCTGTTACGGCAAGTAACAAGGATGCAGACGAACCTCTCTTCCGCTACATCCGTCCCGCGTTCGGTGCAGGCTTGAGACTTCTGATGGATAAATCATCACGCACCAACCTCGTTATCGATTATGGAAAAGGAAAAAAATCGAACGGATTTTATTTGAACGGCGGAGAAACATTTTAATCTCATTGAATATCTCACATTCGATTGTGGGAATTGATGTTCGTCTTGTTCATTCGCATCATTCACTTTCTCTACTTTTAACTCACAATCGCAGATGTGCAACCACTACTCGACGTTCGTAATCTCACTACACAATTTACCTCCGAAGGAAAAACAATTACGGCCGTTGATGGAATCAGCTTTCAGTTGAGCCAGAGAGAAACAATTGGCATTGTTGGAGAATCCGGCTCAGGAAAATCAGTGACGTCTCTTTCAATCATGCGATTGATTTCTTCTCCCGGAAAAATTACAAGCGGAGAAATTTATTTCAGTAAAGAATCAGCTGCAGTAAACCTGCTTGCTCTTCCGGAAAATGAAATGCGCCACTATCGGGGAAAAGAAATGGCGATGATTTTCCAGGAACCCATGACTTCACTGAATCCTGTTTTCACTTGCGGAAACCAGGTAGATGAGGCAACAAGACTTCATCTCAATCTTAACAAGAAAGATGCAAAGGAGCTCACACTGAAATTATTTGAAGATGTAAAGCTGCCTGATCCCTTACGCATTTACCGTTCTTATCCGCATCAGCTTAGTGGCGGACAAAAGCAACGGGTAATGATTGCGATGGCGATGAGTTGCAATCCGTCGCTTCTCATCGCGGATGAGCCAACAACCGCACTCGATGTCACTGTGCAGGCACGCATTCTCGAATTAATGTCATCATTGAAACATCAACATGAGATGGCCATGCTCTTCATTACTCATGACCTTGGTGTGGTTGCAGAAATTGCCGATCGTGTACTGGTGATGTACAAAGGAAAAATTGTTGAGCAGGGAAGTGTTGAAGAAATTTTTCAGAATCCAAAACATCCATATACAAAAGGATTACTTGCTTGTCGTCCGCCATTGAATAAACGGTTGCGACGGTTGCCAATGATTTCTGATTTCATGAAGGAAGAAAACGGAACCATGACCGAGATCACAGCGAATATCCAGGATGTGATTCTGAGAAATGAAATTTCTTCAGATGAATCAAAGAATCGGTTAGAGAAATTGCAATCCCACGCTCCTATTCTCTCTGTAAAAAATCTTGAAGTTCATTTTCCGGTAAAGAAATCTTTTTGGGGAAGAGCAAAAAATTTCGTGAAAGCAGTCGATAATGTTTCATTCGATGTTCACGAGGGTGAAACACTTGGGCTGGTTGGCGAATCTGGCTGCGGAAAAACAACGCTCGGTCGTGCCATCCTTCGGCTCATTGAACCAACTGCAGGCGAAGTAACTTTTGAACAACACAATCTTGCGCAAATTGACCGGGAGGAATTGCGTCGCATGCGCAAGCACATGCAAATTATTTTTCAGGATCCTTATTCATCACTGAATCCCCGGCTTACCATCGGCTATGCGATCATGGAACCGATGAAGGTGCACAAGCTTTACACAAATGACAAAGAGAGAAAAGAAAAAACACTCGAGCTTTTGAACAAAGTGAATATGCCTGCGGATTCCTTCCACCGTTTTCCGCATGAGTTCAGTGGTGGTCAACGACAACGCATCTGCATCGCGCGTGCTTTGTCGCTGAATCCCCGGTTTATCGTTTGTGATGAAAGTGTTTCGTCACTGGATGTAAGTGTTCAGGCACAAGTGCTGAATCTGTTGCTTCAGTTACGTGAGGAATTTCAATTCACTTACATCTTCATTTCGCATGATCTTTCCGTGGTGAAATTTATGAGTGATCGCATTGCGGTAATGAGAGATGGAAAGATTGAAGAGACAGGTTCTGCTGATGAAATCTATAACCATCCTTCTTCTGCTTACACGCAAAAACTGATTGCAGCAATTCCTAAGGGAAATCAAAAAATGGATTATAAAAACTCCTGAAATTTTATCAACGCTCACAACACATGAAGAAAATATTGTGGCTCGTTTGGTTGATGTTGGCAGGTTTGCTGAATGTTCGCGCGCAGTATTGGGAACCATTGGGCGGCGGAGTTAGCGGTCAATTTGGTGCATCTGTTCGGAACCTTACAGTGGATACTTTTCATAACTACCTGTGGGTTTCAGAAACATTTGATATGGCCGGCGATATAGAAGCCCACAATCTTGCAATTTGGGATGGCACTAAGTGGAAAGCTCTTGAAGTAGAACCTGGACCTGTAGCTGCAACAGTAATGAAACATGATACGCTCGTTTATGCTTGCGGTGCAATTGGCAGTTTCGAAGTTGGGATGTATGTCGACACCGTATTTATTGGATATCTCGATAATCTCAGTGTCGATGTTGAATGCTTGTATGTATATGAGGATACTTTGTTAGCAGGTGGTTATTTCAGCGGTGGAATTAAATATTGGAATGGTAGTCACTGGAAAATTTTTCAGGGAGGTGTGAGCGGAGATTCTTACAGGGTGGAATCAATTGGAGAGTATAATGGGAAACTGGTAGTTGGTAGTCATTTTGGTTATGCGGGCGGTATCCCAGTCAATAATATTGCCACTTGGGATGGTTACCAATGGAGTCCAATTGGGACTGGTATTACTGGAAATTCTCCTGATATCAGGGCGATTCAAGAATTTAATGGAGAGCTTTATGTCGGAGGAGACTTTGAATATGCCGGATCGAAATTCGTTGATGGTTTAGCCAAGTGGACGGGAACTGAGTGGGATACTGCTGAAAAATATGGATGCGGAGATATTTATGACATATACTTGGATGATAGCATTCTTTATTTTGCTGGAACAAGTTTAGGGACCTTTGATTATTGTGTTGGGGATCGAATTGGAAGTTTTGATGGAGTAAATTGGAAGAATTTATTTTATGCCAATGGAAATTATGCCTTTGCTGTCACTGTCTTCAACGGGCAGGTCATTGGTGGAGGAAATGTAAAATATGGACTCAATGGCGATACCCTAAATTATGTCGCTAGATTTCTTGGGTATCCAGTTTCAACAGAACAACAACATCAGATCACTTCTTCCATTTTCCCCAATCCAACTTCTTCAACTATTCGCATTCAGCTTACCTTCTCTCATTCTACCGCTCTTTCCATTATCAATCTCCTCGGAGAAAAAATGAAAGAAGAAAAAGTGAGCGGTAGCGATTTAACAATTGATGTAAGTGAATTGCCTCCTGGGCTGTATTTCGTGAGGGCGAATGAAACTGCCGTGGGGAAGTTTGTAAAAGAGTGAGCTTTCATGAGGAGAATTTCCCTCAAAAAAATTTCATTCAGGTAAATAAGATTTTTAGCTTCATGGGGAGAAATTCATCTACTAAACAAAACCCAACCAATCATGAAGAAAAAATCCACGCTTGTAAAAAAACTTGCTTCGTACAGCGGGCTTGTTTCCGCCGTACTCCTGGCGGCAAAATCATCTGATGGGCAAATCCTCTATACGGACATTGATCCGGATGACGTAACCACTTCCACAGGTAGCACTACACTGGATCTGAACAATGATGGCACCACTGATTTTACTTTCAATGTCTTTCAATCCGGCGTGTTTGCCGTAGTGAGGGTAGTCGGCGAAGGCTCCAATTCCATCACCCGCGATGTATCACTGAATTATTATGCGGGATACTACTATGCAAATGCGCTAATGCTCGGCGATATAATTGATGCAGGACAATCATTCAAGAACCAGGAAATCCTTGGTTCGGCAAGTACTTCCAATGACTATGGCAATTTCCCAGGCATCACTGCATTTATGGGATTAAAGGTTGTGGTGAGTTCAAATACCTATTACGGTTGGGCAGCCGCTAAGGTGAATCCCATGTGCACAGAACTCACCTTATTTGATTATGCTATGGATACTGTTGCTGGTGAAGCAATAGCTGCAGGCGACAAATGCGGAAATTTTTCTGCACTTGTCAACACACAGATTTTTGCACCCGATCCTCCCGGTTTCTGCGAGGGAAGCAACACGGTTCTTTCTGTGGATTCACTGAATGCAGAATCTTTTCAATGGCTGCTTGATGGGAATGTGATAGACAGTGCTACTTCGAATTCTGTTGAAGTAGATACAGGAGGCAATTATTCTGTGGTCATTACTACGGATATTGGATGCGTCGATACTTCTAATGCTGTAACTGTCTCTGAATTTCCTTTACCAGATCCTCCAATAGTATCTCAAACTGAAAATACACTATCCACAGAGGAAGCCATCGCTTATCAATGGTATCACGAAGGCGACCTTATTGCCGGGGCGACTAACCAGGACTATGATCCCGACCAGGGTGGCGACTATATAGTTGTGATTACTGACGCGAATGGATGTACGAGCGAAAGCGCACCATTTACATTTATTCCTGTCGGAATTTCGAACACAGAAATGCTTTCCTTATCCGTGACGGAATCGAATAATATTATTTACGTTCAGTTGTTTGATGAAAAACTTGTAGGCGCAACGATGAAAATATTTAATTCCATCGGTGATGAAATGAATATGATCACGCTAACAAATCAGATGCAGCAATTCGACTTGAATCATTTGAGCAAAGGAATGTATGTGGTGGTGATCAAAAAAGAATTGCAAACTTTTTCATCAAAGGTTGTAGTGCAATAAGAATCGGTTAATCATTCTTAGCGCCATTATCAATCCAGCATTGCAGTGTTGAGAGTTCCTCATCGCTCAAAGAATCGTTTGGCGGCATGATCTTCAGCTCAAAGACTCTTAGTTGGAAGGTTCCGTTTTCAATTTTCGAGTAGAGCGTATCGTAAGAAATGAAATTTCCTGTGGGGAAACCGGTGACATGACAGCCATAAATGGCGCAATGTTCATTGATAATAGGAACCACACTTTTTGAGTAAGTAACTGTGGTACATGAATCAATTAAAGGAGCATCAGATTTTTCAAACAGACAGGATGAAAAAAATGATGCCCCGGTGAAAAAAAGCAGCTTAGCAATTTTATTTCCCCATAACAGCGAGCTGCTCAGAATAGACCTTATCACCCACTAAAAGTTTTACGAGGTAAATTCCTGAAACAAGGTTTTCCGTATTCACAGAAATATTTTCTTCCCCGGATGGCTGTTCTTCATCGAAAAGTATATTCAATCGCTGACCTATTGCATTGTACAATTCACCGCGAACATGCTGATTTGATTTTAGCGAATAAGAAAGTTGGAATGAAGACGTCGAAGGATTTGGAAATACATTTAAAAACTGTTCATCAACGCTTGCATTAAAGATTCCGGTGTTTGCTCCAATAACCACACTGTAATCTTCCACCTCACCATGATAACCGATCGGATCCGGCGGAACATTGCAAGGTGTGGGTAGAGTGTGGCCACCGAGGTTCGACATCTTTGCCGTCACCCTCATCCGAGTTTCGCCGAGTGATGAAGTTGTTGGAATCGTGAATGTAGCTGTATAGGTTCCCGCTGCATGATGGTCAACAGAAACAAGCGTTTCACCATTGTCATCGAGATCGCCGTTCAGGTTCAGATCAATCCAAACGCGAAGATTCATATCCGGACAAATGGAAGCATCAATCGTGTGCGTGATCGAAATCGTGTACGACTGTCCGCGAATGAGCGTAGTGCTTTGGTCCGTCAATTCATAATTGGAGTTTGAGCTTTCCAGGTCTTGCGACACACGGTCAATGGTATTCAACTTTACTTCGGTGATTCCCGGCGTCGTAGGTCCGTAAGGCACAACGGAAGGAGCGCACCAGCTTATTTGTGCTATTCCCTTTTCAATGAAAACAGAAATGATGAAAACGAAAACCAGTGTAGAAATTTTTTTCATGGGCAGAAAGAGTTTGCGTGATCAAATGTTGTGTGACCAAAAGTAGAAGCGCACTTTTCTCACTGCCGTTAAGACGTTCCCAATTATTCATAAAAAAAGTTAAAAACGAAATGCGCATTATATGACTCCTTCCAATTCATCTAACTTTGAAACATGGTGAAGCGACATCTCGGCTTTGTAATTTTTCTGCTTTCAGTAGGGCTGCTTGCATTGATTGCTTTGCAGGGATATTGGATTCGGAGCGTAATGAAGTTGAAGGAAGATCAGTTCGATGCTAATGTGAACAGAATCCTTGCTGACGTCTCCAACAGTGTAGAAAATCAACTTGTGTGCTTCGAATTATTTTCTAAGGTTCACTTTGCACACGGTCAAGGAATTTATCTCGTCAAGCAAACATGGGACAGCAGTGCAACCGGTGAATATTTTGTTCCTCCTGTTGTCGAAAATGGAAAAGTTCTAAACCTCGATACAATTGCAACTTATTTTCATTATGCATCGCAAACAGATACATTAATGCCATGGAAAAATTTGAAATTCTCTCATCCGGCATCGGCAGAGGTTTCTATGAAGTTCACGTTTGATGATGGCAGGAAAGCCCCTATGATTGATGAAGCACTTGTGGATTCGGGAATAACGAAAACATTAACTGCAAGTGAATTCCAGCATTTGACTTTCGACAGCAAGCCGCTGAAAGAAAAAATTGACACCACATTACTCGATTCCCTTTTGCATGAAAAACTTCTTGCGAAAAATATCTCCATTCCATTTAGCTATGGCATCATGCCAAAAGGCAAAGACTCACTCATTTTTGCACGACCAATAACTTCTGCTGAAAAACTTTATACAAGCAGTTTGCGAGCGGCATTATTTGAGAATGATCACTTCAATCCGCCCTATGAATTACGAATAGATTTTCCCGGAAAAATTCCTTTCATTGTTTCTACAATCACTCCTGTCCTCATTGTTTCTTTTGTGATTATTGTGATGCTTATCCTGGTTTTCTGGTTTGCAGTTTCCACTTTATTGAAGGAAAGCAAACTTACTTCCATGAAGAATGAGTTCATCAATAACATGACTCATGAATTCAAAACCCCCGTGTCAACCATTGCGCTTGCGATGGAAACAATTACCTCACCTGAAATCATGAATGACCGAAGTAAGCTTCGAAGCTTTCTTTCAGTAATGAAAGATGAGAGCAGACGGTTAGAATCCCATGTTGAGCGTGTCTTACAGATTGCAGCATTGGAGAAGAACGAATTAAAGCTGAAGATGAATGAGGTCAACATCAATGACCTTATTACAAACACCGTAAAGGACTTTGATCTTTACGCAAAAATCAAACGCGCTACGTTTGATCTTAATCTTGACGAAAACGAACCGGTGTTTACCGGAGATGAATCACATTTGCGCAACATGATATACAACCTCATTGATAATGCGCTGAAATATTCCAATGGTCGTGATCCGGAAATAAAAATTGCTACAAAAGAAGATGGGTCAGGACTTGAAATCATTGTTGAAGACAATGGGATCGGAATGAATCAAACTGAAGCAAAAAAAGTGTTTGATAAATTTTACCGCATTCCCACCGGATACGTTCATGATATAAAGGGATTCGGATTAGGATTGAGCTATGTGAAAACAATCGTGAATCTTCACAAAGGAAAAATTCATGTAAGCAGTGAGCCTGATGTCGGAAGTGTCTTCACTATTCAATTCCATAAAAACTGAAGCAGAGATGACACGGAATGATCCACAAATTTTATTGATGGAAGATGATGGCAACCTTGGTTACATTCTGAAGGAAGCGTTGGAGATAAAAGGGTTTAATGTCACGTTGTGTAAAGACGGAGCCCAGGGCCTTGCTGAATTCAGAGAAAGAAACTTTCATGCGTGCATTCTTGACGTGATGATGCCGCATGTAGATGGATTCAGTGTAGCAAAAGAAATCAGGAAGAACAATCATCTCACACCAATTATTTTTCTCACGGCGCGTAACATGCAATCGGATAAGCTGAAAGGTTTTCAACTTGGTGCTGATGATTACATTACTAAACCCTTCAGCTATGAGGAGCTCATTCTTCGGTTGAAAGCAATTCTGAAAAGAACTTCTTCCATTTATGATGAAGAAGGCAACATTGCATTTCAATTTGGCGGATTTATTTTTTACCCGCATGAAAGAAAGCTTCAGATAAAATCACGAACCTATCGCCTGAGCACAAAAGAATCAGATCTCCTCAAATTGCTTTGTGAAAACAAAAATCATTTGGTGAAGAGAGATATCGCACTGAAAACTGTCTGGGGCAATGATGATTACTTCACAGCACGTTCAATGGATGTTTATATCGCGAAGCTTCGAAAGCTGCTGAAAGAAGATATCAGTGTGGAATTGCAAAATGTGCATGGCAGCGGATTTAAATTGATTGGATAAAAACCGAAGCATCATTCCAAATGTTACTTCGGAATGATGCTTCAGTTAGCTTTCACTTATCCTTCTCTTTACAAGACCATTTATTGCAATGTCACTTGCCTACGATCGATTGTCGCTTTGTCTTTTACCAAAACCAATTCATAATCTCCGGGTGAGATAGCCCCGACATAAAGGGTCATTGCATCTGCATCTATCCAAAAACTATTCACCATTTCACCTTCGCCATTGTAAAGGAGCATCCGGCAATCATTCTCCGGATCAAGATTTTGAAGAGTGATGGAAATGGATTGATGAGCAAGATTCGGTGTTACCTCACCTATCGCACATTTTTTTACTACATTTTCTTGTTGTTTTCCGCCGCGGTTATCCTGTGAAAATGCTAAGGACGGTGCCATGAACAATAACGCTGTCATCATCATAGCAAAAGCAATTTTCTTTTTCATAACGAGCTATTTCGCAGGTAAAGTTTCAATGAAGCAACAGTACAGGCTATGAGAACAATCAGTCAGTCACATGATAAATGACAGGAAAAGAAATTGCAGAAAGCAATGCTCCGGAAAATTTCAGGAATTTTATGCTTTCTTTCCCAATAGAGTAATTATGAGACGAAAGGAATAAGATTTTGAAATGTCACTCAAGAAAAACATTCTGGTCATTAATGGAAGTGCCAGCGAAAATTCAGCAAACCAAAAGCTCATTGACAATGTCACTCGCTTAACGGAAGACATTTTTGATCTGATGATTTTTAATGATCTCAAGTTGCTTCCGCATTTCGATCCTGAACAATCAATAAACAACACACCGGAAATAATTTTAGAATTCAGAGAGAAAATAAATTCAGCAGATGGGATTTTAATCTGCACACCCGAATATGTTTTTAGCATTCCCAGTGGATTGAAAAATGCCATCGAATGGTGCGTTTCAACCACCGTATTTTCTGATAAGCCTACCGGAATTATTACTGCTGCGGCACATGGACAAAAAGGTCATGAAGAATTGCAACTGATCATGAAAACGGTGTTGGCCAGCTTCACGCCCGAAACAACTTTATTAATTCAGGGAGTGAAAGGGAAATTAAATGAGGAAGGAGAAATAATTGAGAGAAAGACGAAGGACGATTTTCTGAAATTTATTGATTCGTTTAAAGCGCTCTTGAAAGTGGATGCAGCAGTTGAATGAAATTTGATTGTGACAATTCACTCAATCCATCACCACAATTTTCTGCGAAGTGATCTCCTCTCCTACCAGAATCTTTAAATAATAAACTCCATTAGGAAACTCTCGCGTGTCAATCAATTCATAATGTTCACCAACATCAAGTTCATTTGATATCTCCCGCAATTTATTTCCCAGCACATCATACAATTCAATCTTCACTGTTGAAGGAGATGAGAGCGAATAATTCACAAACAGATTTTCCGATGCAGGATTGGGATAGACTGTTACGTTGTCCGCTGCTATGAATGAAGGTTGAACCCAATTTGGGATGGAGGCAGAATCACAAAACTCGAGCAACCAAAAATCTTCAAATCCAAAACCTTCTTGGGTCACATAGCCTGCCGGACCTGAGTGTGTGTTATTGGATATGAAATAACAACCGCCTTTGGCTTGCACTGCGTAACCACTCTCATCTTCTGTGCTGGTGAACATCGTTTTATCCCATTCTACTGTACCTGGGGAGTCTGTTTTCACCACCCATATCTGTTCTATGCCAAGATTATTTTCCGTTTTATTTCCGCTGATCTCAGAATAAGAAACACCGACTACAACATAACCGCCATCGTGCGTGAGAGAAATATTTCCGACTCGCGCTTCATTAAGCGTTCCTCCATAATCTCTATTCCAATGGATGTTGCCGTAAGCATCAAGTTTCACAATCCAGTAATCACTTGTTGAATTGGAATTATCCCAGTTGGGTTGTGTTTTGTCACCATTGATACCCGTTGTGGAAGTACCGGCGATCACGTATCCATCGTCAATGGTGTTTTCCATGGAATAAGGAATATCGTTTCCTATTCCGCCGAAATCTTTATCCCACTCTATGCTTCCAAGGGAATCCACTTTTATAATCCAGTAATCAATGCCTCCTTTGCTCTCTGATGTTTTATTTCCGCTAATACCTGAGAAGGACATGCCCGCCAATACATAGCCACCGTCATTCATACTCACATTTACGGAAGCAAGTTCATCATCGCCAACTCCGCCTAAATCTTTATCCCATTCTTTATTTCCCAATGAGTCCACTTTTACAATCCAATAATCGTAAGCGTTACCTGAAGCATCCCAGTTCGATTCTGTTTTATCTCCGCTTATGCCGGACACAGACGAGCCTCCCAAAATGTATCCGCCGTCTTTTGTCTGTCTCATAGAAGAAAAATATTCATTCTCACTTCCACCATAAGTTCTGTCCCACTGCTTGGTGCCGATTGAATCAATTTTTACAATCCAGAAATCATGAGAGAAGTTGGTGCTGTCCCGGTTCGCTTGCGTTTTGTCGCCGCTGATACCCGAACTTGAAATTCCACCAAGGATGTAACCTCCATCGCTGGTTAGCTGAAGAGAAAAAAGCTGGTCATCCGCTGTTCCTCCGAAATCTTTGTCCCAGTGTTTATTCCCGAATACATCAATTTTCACGATCCAATAATCATAACCTCCCCATGAGCTTTGGGTTTTGTTGCCACTTGCCGGAGAACTTGAAGATCCTCCAATTATGCAACCACCATCAGGTGTGGGTTGAATGGAGTGAATGTATTCCTGACCCGTGCCACCGAACTTATAATCCCAATTCTTGAAGATCGGGTTTTGAGCCTGAACAGTGCGCATCAGTAATAGTAATTGTAAGAGCAGAATGATTCTTTTCATCAGGACTTTTGCAACACTTTAAATCAATCAAGTGAGAGCAAAAGTATCATAATGCTTACCGCGAGATACAGCCCTTTTATATATGTAACTTGGATAAGCGGCAATAATCTCATTCTTTCATTTCCGTAAATTGATTTGTGATTTGTACACTCGTTCTCCTACCATCATTTTCACCAAATACATTCCCTCCGCTTTATCACTCAACTGAATTTCTTTTTGCAACAATCCTTGAGTGATCAAAACTTTTTCTTCATCTACAATTTGACCGAGGAGGTTGATGATTTGAATGGTTGCTTCTGATGTTTCTTCATCACCGATTGAAAGATCAATGGTGAATGCTCTCGTTGTTGGATTGGGATAGAGATTGAATGAAGAAATCAATTCATCCTCTTCACTCAGTTTACAGGATGAATACACAACTGTCTTTTTTGAAACAGCACTGCATCCCGGACCAGTTGAAATTCTCACTCTGTAATTACCCGGCTTTTTTGCTTTGAGTGTTTGATAGACTTGGCCAGCCATATCCACATTGTTGCGGTTCCATTGATAAGTGTAACCGATGCCGCTCGATGCTTGCAGCTTTACAAAACCTGTGTTGCAGATGTCGAGATTACCGAGTGGAGTAATGGTGGCGATGGGATTTACGCATGAAGTATCGGGAGTATATTCCCAGAAATCATTGAGTCCGGAACTTATTCCCGCATATCCTTTTTCTCCAATTGTAAAACCCACAGCGTCGCTTCTCGGACCACCTCCAAAATCAGAACGCTGAGTCCAAATATTTAAAGACGGATCGAATTCCCACCAATCGGTATAGACAATGGAATTAAAGTAATCTTCATAAACTCCTGTACCAACATATCCTTTTTCTCCTATAGAAAATCCTACAGCATTTGATCTCGCACCTCCGGGGAAGTCAGCCCTTTGAAGCCATGTATCAGTAACTGGATCGTACTCCCAAAAATCATCCCTACCGCCGCAGATGTCGCAATCAATACCTAACCCGACATAACCTTTAGAACCTATAGAGAATCCTACTGCATCCAGTCTTTTTGTTCCTCCAAAATCAGCTTTCTTTGTCCATGAATCATCAATGGGGTCATATTCCCATAAATCTTTGGTAAAAATTATGCAGCATTGATCTTTGATTCCTGTGGCAATGTATCCTTTGTTTCCGATTGAAAAACCTACCGCAACTCTCCTTGCAGCGCCTCCAAAATTTGATTTTTGAGTCCAGACGTTCGTTGCAGGATCATATTCCCAAAAATCTTTGGCAACATTTCCATCTCCATAACCTGTACCAATGTATCCTTTGTTTCCAATTGAAAAACCTGTGGCCCATTGTCGGGGTTCTGTTCCAACATCAGCCTTTTGAGTCCATGTATTGGTGAGAGGATTGTACTCCCAAAAATCTTTGTACGTATCGGGATAGTGTGTACCCGTGCCGATATATCCTTTATCGCCAATTGAGAATCCCACTGCTCCGAAGCGGCCACCACCCAGGAAATCTGCTTTCTGTGTCCATGTATCTTGCGCTTGAACATTAAATACAGTTGCCATTATTGCGATCAAAAATGTAATTGCTTTTTTCATCGTCTATAATTTATGGTGATTAGAAAAATTTATTGAATTGTATTACTCAAACAACTGCCCTGCACTTCCGTGAAGTGGAAGTACAAGGCAGCTTGAGCACCACTATTTCTGCAAATTGATTTGTGAAGAGTAAACGTTATCTCCCACCATCACTTTCACCAAATACATTCCCTCCGCTTCATCACTCAACTGAATTTCTTTTTGTAGCAAGCCTTGAGTGATTAAAACTTTTTCTTGATGTACAATTTGACCGAGGAGGTTGATGATTTGAATGGTGGCTTCTGAAGTTTCATCATCACCGATTGAAAGATCAATGGTGAATGCACCCGCGGTTGGATTGGGATAGAGATTGAATAAAGAAATGAATTCATCTTCTTCAACCAGTTTGCAGGAAGAATAAACAACCGTTTTCTTTGAAACTGCACTACATTCATCACCAGTTGAAATTCTCACTCTATAATTACCTGGTTTTTTTGCTTTGAGTGTTTGATAGACTTGACCAGCCATATCAACATTGTTGCGGTTCCATTGATAAGTGTACCCGATGCCACTCGACGCTTGTAGTTTTACAAAACCTGTTTCGCAGATGTCGAGATTGCCAAGAGGTGTAATGGTGGCGGTTAGATTAGCACATGGTTTAGATGCTACATATGTCAACGCATTTGCCATGATCAAAGCGCCATCCGAAGAAGAGACCCAAAAATCACTCCTGGCGTCGCTTGAAGGAGGATAGAATCCAAGATCCACCCTGTTTACCAGTGATGGACCCACATTGCTTCGTGCTGCAATTAAAAATAACCCGTCACTCCAGTCAGCAATTTGATAAGCGCCGGGCGCAAGAGAGGTCGAGGTGCTGCGATAGCTGCTGGTTCCTCCATCAAAGTTCGTGACCCCTTCCATGATAGGGTGAGAAGGTTCCCAAATAGTACCAAGTGTTTCCGTAGTGCCTTGAGTCTGCGCATCAGGAATCATTACCTGGTAATCCGTAGTGCTAAATTTCCCCTCGATCGGAACACTGGCTGTTGCAAACACTGCAGACACCACTCCACCACCTCCGTCAATGTAAGCGGCGAGATTATCACCTAATAATATTGGATCCGCCGCGCTTGCGTCTGTGTAAAGCAGGACAGCACTAAACTGCTTGAGATCTTCGACCGTCGGGGTTCCTGACCCGATGTCGAAAACCGATACAGAATTAAATTGTCCGGTTCCCATAATTTTCGCCTTAACGTCGCCGCTCCAGGATGGTAAACCCGGTGCACCGCAAATAAGCACCTTCGGCAATTGAGCAAAGGAGTTCATCGCTGCAAACATGAAGATGCACAAGGTGATTTGTTTGATTCGTGATTTGTTTTTCATTTTTTTTGTTTTTGAGGTTAGAAAAAAATCAGAAAAATGAAGATGATTGTCTTTAAAAGATAACAATGGATGAATGCTAGTACCTCTGCAACTCAATTTGCGCCCAATGCACTCGATCTCCCACCATCACTTTCACCAAATACATTCCCTCCGCTTCATCACTCAACTGAATTTCTTTTGCAGTAATCCTTGAGTGATCAAAACTTTTTCTTCCTGTACAATTTGACCGAGGAGATTGATGATTTGAATAATTGCCTCTGAAGGTTCTTCATCACTGATTGAAAGATCAATGGTGAATGCACCGGTGGTTGGATTGGGATAAATGTTGAATGAAGATTCATCAGCAAATTCCGCACACACGCGCAAAGACGTTGTAGTAAATTCCTGTTTCGCTGACCAATCAGATTTAACAGACGGATGTATTTCGCACAACTCTTTTGCCTGCCACACATATTTTGTTGAAGGCAGCAGACCACTAATTTTTTTGTAATTGTTCGGTGCAAAAATTGTCGTCCATTCTTGGCCACCGACAGTTTTATAACGTACCATGTACGCATAGGCATCCGGAACCGAATCCCATCCGAGCTTGGCGGAAGTAGATTTGATATTCGCGGTGTTGAGTCCCGTTACGACTTGACATGAAACGACTGTTCCCGTATCTCCTGCTACAATAGATTTATTCGGCGTTGCTTCGTAAGCAAAATCATGAACGGTATATGCATAGGCGCCATTAAGTGACAGTCGAATCCAACCATAGTATTGTTCTCCATCAAATTCAAACCGGACTCCCAAAAACTTTTCACTCTGATCGAGAAAGTTGCCAAAGTAAATGCTGCCAGAACTAGATGACGGAAATGGGCGACCCCACCACCGGAAAAGGTGACCCAGGTCTTGCTTATTAGCATCGTCCCAATCCAAATTGGTACCTATGTCAGCTCCACTATCCATTGCTTGTGGTAAATTGGACGAAACCGCAACTGAATTTCCGGATTTAGAGTGAATACCTATGGAAGAACCGTCCCAATATCGGTCGCTGTCGTAGCTATTGGTAGATCGGGCGTTAATGGTGAAATCGGTAATGCCGTCGTTGTTTAAATCAACTGAAAAGGCATCACCATAAAGCGATCCATATCCAGTATAGTCGGGATTGACATCCGTGTAAACAACTTGCGCATTGGCAGCGAAAGCCGTAGCAAGAGCACTGCTGGTTACAAGAGAATATCGCTTGATTTTTTCCGAAAGAGTGTGTTGTTTTTTCACGGGAGTTTATTTTCTGGTTTATGGAAATTCATTTCTGCAAATTGATTTGTGAAGAATGCACTTCATCTCCCACCATCACTTTCACCAAATACATTCCCTCCGCTTCATCACTTAACTGAATTTCTTTTTGCAACAATCCTTGAGTGATCAAAACTTTTTCTTCATCTACAATTTGACCGAGGAGGTTGATGATTTGAACGGTTGCTTCTGAAGTTTCTTCATCACCAGTTGAAAGATCAATAGTGAATGCACCGGTGGTTGGATTGGGATAGAGCCATAAGTTTAATATTGATTCATTCCATCCGGTCCATTCGGGTTTTTGTAGCCCATCTGGAGTATTCCCAAAAATCGTTGTAGCCTCCTGTCCCAATAAACCCTCTACTACCGATGCTGAAACCAACGGCGGCTTGGCGAGGGGCTCCCCCGAAATCCGCCTTCTTTGTCCAACTGTTAGAATCTGTATTGTATTCCCAGAAATCAGCGCAGTCAGTACCCTCATCCCTTCCCGTTCCAATATAGCCCCTGCTACCAATACTGAAACCGACAGCATTAATGCGTCCGATGCCCGCAAAACTGGCTTTCTGCGACCAAACATTTAGTTCCGGATCATATTCCCAGAATGGATGCTTTTGTACACTAGCAAAGTGCCCCGTACCTATATATCCTTTGTTGCCTATGCAGAAACCCACAGCTTGGGTGCAATGGCTACCAGCGAAATCAGCTTTCTTTATCCATTTGTCTGCCCCAGGATTATATTCCCAGAAATCGAATTTATAGTGAGAGCCCGGTCCGGAATTTCTTCCTAATCCCATGTACCCTTTCTTTCCAATGCTGAATCCAACTGCATCTCCTCGAGCACTGCCACCGAAATCTGCTTTCTGTGTCCAAGTGTTGTCATTCGAATCATATTCCCAGAAGTCCTTAGCGTAACCACCGCCGATAAATCCAGTAGCTACGTATCCCTTGGTTCCAATGCTAAAACCAACAGCTCCAAAACGAGGAGCTCCCCCAAAGTCAGCCATTTGAGCCCAAGTATCAGTTGATGGAGAGTATTCCCAGAAATCTTTAGACAAACCACTACTGGTAGTTCCTGTTCCTATATAACCTTTGTAACCGATACTGAATCCGACCGCATCAGATCGCTCGCTTCCTCCGAAATCCGCTTTCTGTGTCCATGTTCCTTGCGCGTGTAAGTTGATAGCAATGGCAATGATTGCCATTAAAAGCGTAATTGTTTTTTTCATTGGTTGTCATTTGGGGTGAGTAGAATAATTGTGAGATGAAGAGTTTGCATTAAGTACTCTTCAAGTCGAATCAAATCTCGTGAAGAAGAATGAGAAAGTCAATCCCCAATTTCGGTGATTTTGGATTCTAACCTTTACAAGTGATCTCGAATTGTGATAAGCGCGAAAGGAATAATTAGAATTGTTTCTGAGATTAAAAAAAAAGAGTGAAGCAAAAAAGATGAAGAAGCGCACTATATGACTGCGCACGACAAGCGAGTACAGGAAGCTATCACTCCTTTACTACTTTCTGTACATACATCAAATTCCCGTTGGTGATCCTCAAAAGATAAACTCCGGTGGAAAGTCCCGACACGTCAGTAATCGTAGTAGATACATTCACTTTTCCCGATAGCATAATCCTGCCTTCACTATTGATCAAATCAAAAGTGGCATTCGCATTTGTTTCATCACTTTCAAACCGCAACACATCATGAACAGGATTCGGAAAAATTCTGGGAGCGTGAGAAGATGGATCCACCGTGTAAATGTCCGTTGCCAACGGAGCGAAGACAAGGTGCTTGGCTTTGCCCTGATCATTCCAGTCGACATAGGTGACATGAAATAATCCATCATTGCCGAGAAGGATGGATTGGTATTCCCCTTCTGTCAGCGAAACATTTGTCCATGTAAGCAGCGTGATCGGTGCTTCGAACGATTCTCCCTCGTCCATTGAATAGCGGTAACGCAGGCTTGGTGCCCCGTTATCTTCATTATAAATTAAATTGACATAACCCGCATTATCAATCACACCCTCGCAATAAGCAGAACTGCTGCTGATATGCTGATAGGATCCCCACGTATTTCCTGTATCGAGTGAGTTCACGTAATAAACATCGGTGAGAAAATGCGGTTGATGTGCGATGATTCCAAGGTGACTGAAATTCGGGCTGCTGACAATTTTGGTGATGTTGAAATAGCTCGAGCCAAAAATCTGGACCGTATCAACCAAAGTCCATGTTAAACCGGAATCATTGCTCGAGGCATAATACACTACGCCAAGGTTATAATCCCCAAAGCTCACGAACAGCTTGTTGTTTTTGGTGAAGCCCAGGTCAGAGCCTACTGCCGTCCATCCGTTGCCCGGCAGCGTTTCGAAAATAGAACCATCCACCCATGTACTACCTCCGTCAAAGGATCGAAAGAATTGCACACGAGAAAAACTTGATTCATAGTGCGTGTAGCTAAGAAAAGTTAAGTCCTCCCCCAATGAGGTGATGGAAGGATAGTCAGCGAATATGGCATCGTCACTTGGAGTGCTTGTGAGCGTCCACGATAGTCCATCATCATCAGATGTGAAGAGCCAGAGGTGCGCAATAAATCCACCCTGCACTGGCAGATGCCGCATCACGACGAGATAAATTTTTCCTGCGCTGTCAACTGTAAGTACGGGATCAGGCGTAGCGTAAAAGTCTACATCGGCACCATAATTAAAAACGGAATCCCAGGTAACGCCATTATCCGTGCTTCGGAAAACCGTGGTGCGACTGTGAAAGTTGAGATCGTTGATCATTAGCGCGGTGATAAACGTGTTCGCAGGAGTTTGAATGGTTTGTAGCTCGGTTACAGGATCAGTATTGATGTCGTCGGGAACCTGAGCAGACATTCTCCCTGCACTAAGTATAAAAAACAAGAGGGAGGTGATATGAGTGAGTACAGGACGCTTCATATTCCACGCAAATTAATCAAGATACCTGTCAAAAAAACCGCTGAAGAAAATTCGGAATCACAAACAACTTGATCCTTATTGTTTGCGAGGTGTGAACACCACCGCAATAACAAACTTATTTGTTTATTTTCGATGCTATGTTTTTTCTCCAGGCTACTCTCAAAAGAACCCGGTATTTGAAACGAATTCTTTTAAGCTGCCCTGTCCCTTTTCTCACTATCCTTTTCACTTATCATTTTGCTGTTGCACAGATCAACACTGCCGGCACACTTGATTCCACATTCGGCATCAATGGATACAATACCTATGATTATAATGCCGACGGCGATTGGGCGATGGATGTTGCCTCACTGCCGGATACAAAAATTGTGATCGCCGGCGTCACACATTTTAGCAGTTACGATCCGCTTGCATGCCGCTTCAGGCATGATGGTACTTACGATCCAACATTTAATAATTCGGGATGCGTAAGCGAAGAACTTCCTCTTGAAGTGGTGGGTAACAGTCTTTTTCCTCTGCCCGATGGACGCTTGCTCGTTTCGGCTGTACTCAATCCCGATTCGCAATACGTGTTTTGTTACCTTCCGGATGGCACCCTCGATTCCTCTTTCGCAAATGACGGAAAGCTCACTATCGATTCAATACTTAGTTTTAATCCTGCACGATGTTTTGCTCTTCAGCCTGATGGAAAAATTCTTTATGGTGGCAGCAATCCCAATCCGAACTGGCAAACGTTCGTCCTTCGTTTTTTCGGTAATGGCACATGGGACACGTCATTCGGATCATCAGGATATGGTTATGTAAATTCCGCTAACAGCAACTATGATTTTAGAGGATTGACCGCAGAGGACAATGGAAAAATATTTGTGTTCACACAAAAGGTTGGCAGCACTACCGAGCGTGTTTACCGATTGAATGATGATGGGACGATCGATACGTCATTCCAGGATAACGGACATTACAAGCTCAATTCAGAAGGATTGATTCCCCCGAAAAGATTACCCGGTGGAAATTGGATACGCGCGGGCAACGCGGATCCTGCTGGTATCTATGTAACAAGAATGCTCCCTGATTTTGTTACCGACTCTTCTTTCGGCATCAATGGATTTCGCATTCATGATCTTCCCGACAAGACGGAGCAAATGGAGGATTTTACTTTACAGCCCGACGGAAGCATCATCGTTGCAGGAACAGTTGAAGATGCGTCATTCCTTTTCAATCTTATGCTGCTGAAATTAAAACCTGATGGTTCACCGGATACCGCCTTTGGCATAAATGGCTATGTAATCACTGATTTTGGTTTTCACTCTCTGGTGCAGAGGGTTGTTCTCGACGCAGACGAAAAAATTATTGTAACTGGCTTAGGTTACGATACCGCTCTCTATTTTATGTTTCTTGCACGCTATAATAATTCTATCAGCATTCCAACTTCCTCCTCCACGATTGAAGCTTCAGCTTTCACAACACAAGTTTTCCCGAATCCATTTTCAGATTTCTGTCGTTTTGAAATTCCTCCTGATGCTGACATCACCGGTAAGCAATTCGTTTTGCGAAATCAACTTGGGAGAATTGTTAAAAGCTTTCCATGCCCATCATCCTCTTTTGCATTGTACAGAAATAATTTACCCGCAGGTGTTTACAGCTATTCTATCAATGATGAACATGATATAATTTATTCAGGAATGGTGCTTATTTCTCCCTAACTCAAGTTGGAATTTTTTCTGATGAAAGTCCTGAAATTAATTTCAACTTCAACGTACTCCCCTCAGGAGTTTACTTCCTTAAATTTAAAATGAAAGGATCGACACTTACAGCGAGAGTGATTATCGAGTAATAACGTGCACTGTCAGTAACTCAAGCATGTTTATCCAATGAGTAATGCGGGTTTAACTCTACTTAGAGCTTGGTGATTTTCGTTTGCAGCATCTGAGAAGCTACACTTACCTTCAAAAGCTATCGCGAGACTCTGAGAGAAAGGCAAGGATATGACTTGCCAGCTGGGCCCCTGTGCCTCAATTTCACCAAATACATTCCCTCGCTTTCTTCGTTTTGCTATTGCGATTAGTGTGACGTTGATATATCCGATTATAATATTCCTACCTTTAGAACTCCTCTATTCTTTCACATAAATTGTTACCACCAATGAAAAAAATCTCTCTATTGCTTTTCATGCTGCTAAGCATTTTTGCTTCTGCGCAGCAAAATACGAAGCCCAATATCCTTCTTATTGTTTCCGATGATACCGGCTGGGGTGATCTGGGTCCTTATGGTGGCGGTACCGGCCGTGGCATGCCCACACCTAACATCGATGCGATGGCATCAAGAGGAATGACCTTCTTTACCTTCTACGCTCAACCCAGTTGCACGCCCGGTCGTGCTGCTATGCAAACGGGTCGCATCCCCAACAGAAGCGGTATGACTACTGTCGCATTCCAGGGCCAAGGCGGTGGATTGCCCGCAGCAGAATGGACACTGGCTTCCGTGTTAAAGCAAGGGGGCTACAAAACTTATTTCACAGGTAAGTGGCATCTCGGCGAAGCAGACTATGCTTTGCCTAACGCTCAAGGTTATGATGTAATGGAACATTGCTTCCTCTATCATTGCAATGCTTACACTTATGCTGACTCTACCTGGTTTCCGAACATGGATCCGAAACTACGTGACATGTTTGGGAAAGTGACAAAGGGTTCTATGTCGGGGAAGGCCGGTGAAAAGGCTCATGAAGATTTTAAAGTGAACGGTCAGTACGTCGACAATCCAAGTGGCGGCATTGTTGGAATTCCTTTCATGGATAAATATGTAGAGCAATCGGGCATTGCCTTTTTGGAAGATGCGAAGAAATCAGGTCAGCCATTTTTCATCAACATCAACTTTATGAAGGTGCATCAGCCGAACCTGCCTGCGCCGGAATACATTGGCAAGTCAATGGAGAAATCAAAATATTCTGATGCAGTCGTAGAACTCGACGCACGTATCGGCCATATCATGGACAAGCTGAAAGAACTTGGCCTTGATCAAAACACGCTCGTGTTTTATACCACTGACAATGGTGCATGGCAGGATGTTTATCCTGATGCAGGTTACACTCCGTTCCGCGGAACAAAAGGAACCGTTCGCGAGGGTGGCAATCGTGTTCCTGCTATTGCTATATGGCCGGGTAAGGTCGCACAGGGAGTAAAGAATTATGATGTTCTCGGTGGACTCGACCTCATGGCCACTTTTGCTTCTGTGGCAGGCGTAAAACTCCCAACCAATGACCGCGAGGGCAAGCCGATCATTTTTGATAGTTATGATATGACTCCTGTATTGACAGGTACAGGCCCTGACCCACGCACCAACTGGTTTTATTTTACCGAGAATGAACTCACTCCGGGTGCGGCACGCGTAGGAAATTATAAAGCGGTATTCAATCTGCGTGGTGATGATGGATCTTCCACTGGTGGCTTGGCCGTAGATGCCAACTTAGGATGGAAAGGCGCAGAGACTTATGTTGCTACGGTGCCGCAGGTTTTTGATCTGTGGGCTGATCCGCAGGAGCGTTATGATATCTTCATGAATAATTTCACCGAGAGAACGTGGACGATGGTTTCCATCTCTGCCGCAATTAAAGAACTGATGACTACCTATGTAAAGTATCCACCTCGTAAAATACAAAGCATGACTTACACAGGTCCGCTTACCATCAGCGAATATCAGCAGTTTGAATGGTTGCGTAATGCACTTGAAAAGGATGGAGTGAACCTGCCAATGCCAACAGGAAATTAGACGAACAGTAAAAGAAACAGTAAAGCAGCGATCATAAAATGCAAGCCACAGTGTTCCCAATCTGCGAAAGGGAGACACTGCGGGAAGGGAAGTCCATTTGATGATACTTATTGACCCAATCAAATACATCGCAATTACGATACTCTACCATTCCCGGTATTTCGTCTAAATAATTGCTGATTGCATTGAGGGAAGGATAACTTTATCACAAATGAAATTGGCTGCATTTGGATTGATGCTCTATGTGATGGCGCTGCTGCTTCAACCGGTGTATGTTCATTTCATCAATGGCTGCAATAGTTGCGCTGCCTCGAATGCATGTTCAAAAAAGAATCAACCACCCTGTCACGCGACGAACTCTTGCTCTTCATCAGCATCCTCGCATCAACCGGTAAATTACCGGCAGCCGCATTTCTCCATTACCTGTTCAAGCTGTAATCCGTTTTTAGTTTGTTCTGGCAGCGGCTTTATCTTTTCCGTGCCGATGAAGGAACATTCTATTGCCTCTCTGCAGAATGAAATGACTCTTTCTGCCAATGAAAGTTTCTCCTTTCTCTTTGTTCACGAATTATTACACCCTCCCGAGTATTCCTGATCTTGTTTACACTGAAATAATTTATTTCAAAAACAAAATCTTTAATCAATGAAAAAAATTGCAGCTGGTTTAATCGGAGCCATGCTATTGACGAGTAGCGTTGTCTATTCAAGTAACACGCTACCATCAAAGCATGCACGTTTGAAGAGCTCTATTTGCGCACAGTGTCCAAAAACACATTGTGACAAGAGTTCAAAGCAAGCGGTAAACTCCGAATGCGCCACAATTTGCCCTGCAAATTGTCCGCATCCGTGTAAGTAATCATAACCGGGTTACTGGCCCGCCATTTTTATGGCGGGCTTTTTTTTTGTTTTCCCTCAGTGGCAAACGAGCCCCTGGAGGGGGCAGGAAATTTATCTGAATCAAAAGTATTTCTACATCTATATACACCGGTTAGGAAATACTTTTATATTTCTCCATATTGCCATTTCAAACACCAAAAATCAATTCCTCACCCCATGAAGATCTTTTTCATCCTTTCCATTACCGGACTTTGCCTGATCCAGGCATTAGCACAAAATGCTAAGGTGGATAGCTTAAATCAACTCATCAGCAAAGCGACGTCGGATACAGCAAGAATAAACCTGACAATAAAAAAGATGCAATTGCTCAGTAACGTCAACCTCGATTCAGCCATCTACGTGGGAGAAAAAACGCTCGCAGAAGCGAAAAAAATTAATTACTACCGTGGAATTGTTGATGTTGTTCAAAATCTCATTGGTAATTATTGTTTTAAAGGGAATTACAAAGCGGCAGATGAAAATCTGAAATTCCTGACGCAGTTTATTAAACCATCGAAAGATTCAGCGGATATCTCTAAGGTTTATTCAAACTACGGAATGATGTATGGCATGCAAAGCAAGTATGATACTTCGATTCAATTTTATGAAAAGGCCATTCGTATTGCGGAACGGAATCACGACTCCAGTTCATTGAAAAAAAATTACAGGAACATCGCGATCGGCTATGAGCAACAATCCAATTTTCCCCCGGCTATAGCCTACCTGCAAAAATCCTTAGCGATATCTGAACTGCAAAATGATGAAGTGAACCAGGCCTACATTTATCTGAACCTGGGAAATACTTATCATAATATGTACGACACGGTGAGGGTCGAGCCGGCTTATCTGAAAGCAGTAGCACTTGCAAAAAAGAATAATCTTAAGAATGTTGAATTATATGCCTACACCAATCTCGCCAGCTTTTATGTTAGAAGGGAAGAGTGGAATAAGGCCCATGATTATGCCATGAAATCGGCTGCACTCGGCGCTGCCATGGGCGACCAGGGAATAGCCGCAGCAAGTTTTTCAAAAGCGGCAACTGCGCTGGCCAATACCAATAAGTTTAATGAGGCTCAGAAATTAGATCGCCGTGCAATCGCACTTGCAGATTCATCCGGCCAGCCGTTAAATATCTACCAGGCCTACGCTACTATGGGAACTATATTAAAGATGCAGGAGAAATATAAGGAGGCCATTCCTTACTTTGAGAGGGGCTTTCTTGCTATTAAAAATCTTGATCTCTATAATGAAGCTACCAGTAAAGATTGGGAGAGCTTATCTGAATGTTATGAAAAAACCGGTAATCATGTAGAAGCTCTTGATGCATTTAAAAAAGCTGCATCGATCAGGGATTCCGTAAGAAATGAAGACAACGTCCGTAAGGCTACTGAGCTTACTATGAACTATGAGTTCGATAAAAAGCAGGCTGCAGCAAAAGCCGAACAGGAAAAAAAAGATGCAGTGGCTGAGGCAATCCTGCAAAAACAAAAATCAGTAAAGAACATTAGCCTGGGAGCGCTTGGTGTGGTGGGTTTGTTTTTAATGGTCGTCTTTTTTCAGAAGAATAGCATCTCCAAAGAAAAAAAACGCAGCGATGAATTGCTGCTTAATATCCTTCCTGCGGAAACTGCCGAAGAATTAAAAGCTACCGGATCTGCCAGGGCCAAAAACTTCGACCGCGTAACGGTAATGTTCACCGACTTCAAAGACTTCACGCAGGCAAGCGAGAAAATGAGTGCCGAGGACCTTGTAAGGGAAATCAATTATTGCTACAGTGCGTTCGATAAGATCATTTCAAAATACAGGATTGAAAAAATCAAAACAATTGGCGACGCCTACATGTGTGCCGGCGGGCTGCCGGTAAAAAATGTAACGAATCCTGAAGATGTGATCCGTGCCGGAATCGACATCAGGGATTTTATTTTGAACCGGAAAAAAGAGCGTGAGGAAAAAGGAGAAGTGCCTTTTGAAATCAGGATCGGTATTCACACCGGTCCGGTAGTAGCGGGTATCGTAGGAATAAAAAAGTTTGCCTACGACATATGGGGTGATACGGTGAACATTGCATCCCGTATGGAAGAAAGCAGTGAACCCGGTAAAGTGAATATTTCAGAAGCTACGTATGAACTGGTTCGACATTATTTTCACTGTGTTTACAGAGGGAAGATCGTTGCGAAGAATAAACGGGAAATGGATATGTACTTTGCAGAGGAATGATGGCAAATAGCCCGTCTCCGGCGAACGGTTTTTTATTGAAGTATCATTATCCAGCGCAGCGCTTGCGATCTGCGCTGGTTTGTTTTAAGTCTGCCATACATCGTTTGGGCTGAATGCTGATTCTTTTCTCATTACTTTAGTTGTCAGTTACAAACTCATCCGCATGTAATGAATACCGTTTGCAAAGGGGCCAGTTTTTCCTTCCTTGTCAAAGAAGATCGTCTTGCGGAATTAACAGGGCTGCTTGATACAATGAAAGCAGATCCCGGAGAGAACAAAGTCTTTGGGATGAAAGAGGCAGATCACCTGCATTATGCTACCTGGGTAATTGCGCCTAAAGAGAAAATCGCTCACATTCGTCCACCCGCTATTGACAGCACTGATGATATGCTGCCTGTGAGGCTGCTCTTACTAACTACTTATTGGGGGAGAAAGAATGAACATATTCATGAGCTAGCTGAATTAAATCCCGGGGGATTACACCAGATTCTTTCGTGCTGCTATGATTACCCTGAAAAAAACATATCAAGTAACCGGATATACCGATTCATGAAACGCTCTGGTGTTTCCAATACCGTTTATAATCCTTTTCAATTTGCAACCGTGAAGGACATCAGAGATGAAGAACTTCTTCGAAACAGGATTGAAGACTTTCTTGATGATCAAATGAACGATGACACATTTGCTAAACAGTCACCAAAGAATATTCAAAAGGCGATACAGGATTTTGTAAAGAAAGATAAAGACATCAGTCATCTTGCACAACCATGGAAAACAGGATGGATCAATAACCTTGACTACCGTGGTCCCTGGATACTTACCGCAGGTGTGGCTTTGCTCGTTGTGCTCATTTTATTACTGGGCTTAATTCACGCCAACCCGGTCTCACACATTGTTTGTTGGTTATCGCTGGTGTTCATTGTTGTGCTTGCTTTCCAGCACAGTGGGATCCGAAGCTTGGAATTCACGTGACTTGAAGTCGCGGC